>Ga0115005_10001220_pt1 | contig 20221 bp, 20 predicted proteins | sample ArcOceMetagenome_FD_87163 | JGI IMG/M metagenome (GOLD analysis project Ga0115005, IMG submission 87163) | Marine eukaryotic phytoplankton communities from Arctic Ocean - Arctic Ocean - Greenland ARC118M Metagenome | ecosystem: Environmental > Aquatic > Marine > Oceanic | place: Arctic Ocean... | reverse complement strand
ATAAACTCATGTGCGCAACCTGGTTTGGCCAGAGCGCCGCTTGGCAAAACGTAGGCTACCCAGGACCTCTATACCCTGACGTATTGATTACAAAATCTTAACGATGCAATTGGCGGATAATAATTAAATGGCCATTCCTGATATTTTTAAGCAGCGTGCCCAAAGTGAAAACTGGGATATAACCAACGCGGCCACTGTGCAAACCAACCAAACCATCGAAGCGGACGTCATCATTATTGGTACTGGCGCCGGTGGCGGTGTCAGTGCAGAAGTACTTAGCCAAGCCGGCCTTAAAGTCGTCATGATTGAAGAAGGTGGCCTATTCACCTCAGATAATTTCAACATGGATGAATTACAAGCCTATGGTGACCTTTATCAAGAAGGGGCTGGGCGCACCACAAAAGATGGCGCAATCAGTATTTTTCAAGGTCGTGCCGTGGGCGGCACCACCGTGGTTAACTGGACATCCAGTTTTCGTACACCCAATGGCACTTTAGAGCACTGGCAGCAAAACCATGGTGTCTCCGGTTTAAGTCCTGAAGAGATGACCCCTTACTTTGAGCAAATGGAAAAACGCTTAAACGTAGCTAAGTGGGCCATGCCACCCAACGCCAATAACGATATCTTAAAGCGTGGCTGCGAGGCCAATGACTGGAGCTGGGCGGTGATTCCACGCAACGTATCTGGCTGCTGGGACCTGGGCTACTGCGGCACGGGCTGTCCAACTAATGCCAAGCAAAGCATGCTGGTGACCACAGTGCCTGAAGCCCTTAAAAACGGCGCACGCCTGTTTTATCGTTGCAGCGCCGATAAAATCGTTTTTTCAGAACACAAAGCCGAAAGCGTAGAATGCTTAGCACTCGGTGCCGATGGCAAAACCCCAACTGGCGTGCGCTTAAGCTTTAAAGCACCACATATTGTCTTAGCCGGTGGCGCCATTAATAACCCAGGTTTGTTGTTGCGTTCCGGCGCGCCCGACCCACATGAGCGCATTGGTAAGCGCACCACCATTCACCCAGTTAACGCCAGTCTTGCGCAAATGAATGCGGACGTGAATCCATTTTATGGCGCACCACAATCCATTTACTCGGACCATTTTCAATGGAATACCGATGGCGATATAGGCTTCAAGCTTGAAGTGCCGCCAATGCAGCCGGCCATGGGCGCGCAAATTGTGGGCTTTCATGGTTTAAAACTCACCGACACCATGGCTCAACTGCCCAACTTGCAAGGCACCATTGCGTTACTGCGCGATGGTTTCCATGAGCAAAGCCAAGGGGGCACGGTTGAACTGGATAATGGCGGTAAGCCGGTTCTGGATTACCCGTTAACCGACTATATCTGGCAAGGGTTGCGCAAGGCCCATCATGTGATGGCCGAGGTTCAGTTCGCTGCAGGGGCCAAAAGCGTGATGCCCTTGCATCATGACGCCACCTTTTACACCAATCTAAAAGATTGCAAAGCCGCCATAGATGCTCTTCCCCAAGAGCTACACCGTCAACGTTTGATGACGGCTCATCTCATGGGTGGGTGTACCATGGGTGAAGATGAGAAACAGTCCGTGGTCAACAGCCAGGGGCGCTTCCATCACGCTGATAACCTGTATGTCATCGATGGCTCTGTCTTCCCCACCAGTATCGGAGCCAACCCGCAGCTGTCAATTTATGGCCTTGCGCTGAAGCAATCCAGCCAATTGGCTAAGCAGATAAAGCAAGGCTAAGCATGCCATGCCCTCTTACCTCAGGCGATTAAGGTGAAGGTTTCACACTCGCCTGAGTTGAGCGGCGTGGCTAAATTGATTAACATGCCGCACTGTATCCCGCCCCAAGGCAGATTTCATGATTAAAGTGATCTATCCCGGAACGTTTGACCCAATCACCAATGGTCATACCGACCTTATCGAGCGTGCCGCACGCATGTTCGATCATATTGTGGTTGCCGTTGCCGAGAGCCCGAACAAAAAGCCTTTATTTGACCTAGAGTTACGTTGCGAGCTTGCCCGTGAAGTCCTCGGTCACATAAAGAATGTGGAAGTCGTGGGCTTTAACACCTTGCTTGCTCATTTTGTCAAAGAACAAGACGCTCAGGTGTTATTACGTGGCCTGCGCGCCGTGTCTGACTTTGAGTACGAGTTTCAGCTAGCCAATATGAACCGAGCTTTGGCCCCTGATGTGGAAACTGTGTTTTTAACACCCGATGAGCGCCACTCATATATCAGCTCTACCTTGATCCGTGAAATTGCCCGTTTAAGTGGCGATGTGAAAAAATTTGTCCACCCTGTGGTTGAAAAGCACCTGCTAGAGAAATTTGGCATTTAGCATTAAGCTGTTGTTTAGAATCTTAAGGTTCTAAGGAGTAAATTATGGCCTTGATCATTACCGATGATTGCATTAACTGCGACGTTTGCGAGCCTGAATGCCCTAACGAAGCCATCAGCGAAGGGGATGAGATCTATGTCATCGACCCTAATAAGTGTACTGAGTGTGTTGGCCATTACGATGAGCCACAGTGTCAGCTAGTGTGCCCTGTTGACTGTATTCCTCTTGACCCTGATAACGAAGAGACTCAAGAAGAACTCATGGCAAAATACGAGAAGCTAACGGCGTAAACCTCAGCTTTTACTATTAAACAAACCGCATGTAGCAATACATGCGGTTTTTTATGCTTACCTTCCTCAAAACTTGTACCAATTCCATACAGCAACTAGCCTTATAGGACACAGCCCTAAGGTTTAGTATGAACGGTAAACCCCAACAGTCAGGCAGAGAAGTCTGCCGACAATGCCAAGATGAAGGTGAGCTGCCATTTGACTTTACCATGGCGTTTCAACCCATCGTCAACGCAAAAACCCATGCCACCTTTGGCTATGAAGCCTTAGTGAGAGGCATGAATAATGAATCGGCCTTTAGCATTATCGAGCAAGTAAACGACGATAACCGTTACTTGTTTGACCAGCAGTGTCGCATTAAAGCCATTTCGCTGGCGGCCAAGCTTAACCTTAGCAGCATGCTGAGCATCAACTTTTTACCCAATGCGGTTTATCAGCCTGAACGTTGTATACGAACCACACTCGAAGCGGCGCGCAAATATAACTTCCCCACTGAAAAGATTATCTTTGAATTCACAGAGGTGGAGAAAATCGAAGACACCAATCACGTTAAACGCATCGTGGAATACTATTCATCATTGGGCTTCATCACTGCCATTGATGATTTTGGTTCAGGCTATGCAGGGTTGAACCTTTTGGCCGACTTTCAAACGAACATCATTAAGCTGGATATGGATTTGATTCATAACGTGCACTTATCCCCAGCCCGACAGTCCATAGTGAAAAACTGCCTCAATATGTTTAAGGATTTAAACATCATCCCCTTAGCCGAAGGCATTGAGTTAATTGAAGAGTATCACTGGCTAAAAGCCGCAGGGGTGGAACTCATGCAAGGCTATCTATTTGCCAAGCCTGGATTTCAATCCTTACCCCAAGCGGTTTTTCCTAACAGTTAATTCCACGCTGACGTTTTCACAGGGTAAGACATTCGATTCCCTTCTATTGTATGCTTAACGCCATTCTTTCCGTGATCGGCCTTTAAATTATGAAGTATTTTGCATTATTACTCTGTGCAGCCCTAACACTTGCTGGCTGCAGTTCAGACACCGCGCCTTCTTCACATCAAGCCCATACCGGTGCCGTGGCCTCGGCGCACCCTTTAGCGACGCAAGCAGGCATCGATATTTTAAATAACGGTGGCAATGCATTCGATGCGGCAGTTGCTACAGCAGCGGTTTTAGCCGTGGTTGAGCCTTACAGTGCAGGCATGGGTGGCGGTGGGTTCTGGTTACTGCATGAAGCTAAGAGCAATAAAAATATTTTTGTGGATGCCCGTGAAAAAGCGCCTCTTAAAGCACACAGAGATATGTACCTAGATGCGCAAGGTAATATCATCCCTAAACTATCCATTAACGGCCCCATGGCTGCAGGGATTCCAGGACAGGCTGCCGCCTTTGTTCACCTTGCTGATCAATATGGCCAGCTACCATTAGCGCAATCATTAAGCGCTGCTATCAAGGTGGCCAATGACGGTTTTGCTACCGATCATCACTACGCCAAACTGGCAGGCTATCGTAAAGACGCCCTCAACCAATACCCAGACGCCAGTAACATATTTTTAGATAACGGCAATGTACCCCAAGCCGGTTTCATTATTAAGCAACCGGATCTCGCTCATACACTTCAAGCCATTGCCGACAAGGGCTTTGATGGTTTTTATAAAGGCAAGGTAGCACAAACCCTAGTAAGCCAAGTGCAAAAAGACGGTGGCATTTGGCAACTGGCTGACTTAGAAAAGTATCAAGTGATTGAGCGTGAACCGGTGGTTAGTGAGTACCAAAATTATAAAATCATCAATGCCCCGCCACCTAGCTCTGGAGGCATCGCCATCGGCCAAATGTTAAACATGCTCGAAAGCCTACAGCCTGATATAAACTGGCAAACCCTTAACGAAGCCGATCAAATTCACTTATTAAGCGAAGTGATGCGTCGTGCCTATTTTGACCGCGCTCATTACTTAGGTGACCCCGATTTTGTCAGCGTGCCACAAGAACAATTACTGAGTAAAAATTACAACGCAAAACTTGCTCAAACCATCGACATGGACAAAGCCACCGACAGCAAAACCCTTGGGAGTCAGGTGCAAATTTTAGAAGGTTTTCATACCACTCACTTAAGTGTACTCGATAAACATGGCAACCGCGTGAGCGCCACCTTAAGTATTAATCTACCCTTTGGCAGCGCCTATTTAGCACAAGGTACGGGAGTATTGCTGAACAATGAGATGGATGATTTCTCTTCAAAACCCGGTACACCTAATGCCTATGGGTTAGTAGGCAATGAAGCAAACGCCATAGCACCAGAGAAGCGCCCACTTTCCAGCATGACGCCAAGTTTTGTAGAAAGCGATTCTCAAGTTGCCATCTTAGGCACACCAGGGGGCAGCCGCATTATTACCATGGTGTTCTTAGGGATACTTGAACACTTACAAAATAATCCGGTTGAAAACTGGGTGGATAAAAAACGTTTTCATCACCAATACTTACCCGATGTCATTCAACACGAACCCGATGCGTTCTCCGCTGAAATCAAACAAGCACTGCAAGCCAAGGGCCATGCATTAAAAAATGTCGGACGCCAATACGGCAATATGCAGGCTATTTTATTAAATAAACAAACTGGAAAAGTGAGCGCAGCGGCGGATAAACGTGCAGTGGGTGAGGCCAAAGTGCAATTACCAGCACAAATAAAAGCACAATAACCTTCAGCTGATGAACACGCGTATTAAATACACACCATGTTAGAACTTGGATTCATCATTAAAAAATTCATTGCTTTTTGGCTCATGCCATTAAGCATAATCGTGATCATGCTGTCGCTTTCGGTTTTTTTCCTCTGGCGAAAACCAACCGCTAAAATCGGAAGACGACTGGCTAGCGTATCGCTTGTTTGTTTAATTATGTTCAGCTGGAATCCAGTATCCACACCCTTACTGCGCAGCATCGAGCAAACCAACACACCGTTTGATCTGAATACGCCTGTGGCCTATGTCGTGGTGCTAGGTAATGAAGTGATTAGCGACCCCAGTATTCCCCTCAGCAGTCACCTTTCGAGTTCGGCCAGTGCACGCCTTTTAGAAGGACTACGAATTTTAAGCGTCAACCCTCACGCTCAACTTATCGTCACCGGCTATAGCGGCTTAAATACAAAAAGCAGCGCACAGGTTTACAAGGAAGTGGCTATCAGTTTAGGGGTTAATCCAGCACGCATCATCACAATCGACTGGCCAAAAGACACCGAAGAAGAAGCCCGTGCGGTAAAAGAAATAGTCGGGGATCAAACCATCGCGGTGGCCACCAGTGCCAGTCACATGCCAAGAGCCATTCAGTTTTTTTATCATGAAAACATCCAAGCCATACCCGCACCCACATTTTATTTAGCAAAAAATACTCAGAGCACAAACTGGCGGTTTGATGCGGCAGGGTTATTAAAAATGGAGCGGTCAATCTATGAATTCATTGGTCAGCTGTGGCAGTGGCTAAAGCACTAGAAACGCATGGTAAATTCTGTGCCCCTTCCTTTTTGACTGTGAACGGCTATCTGCCCTTTTAGGTTTTGGGTTGCCAAGGTATGCACAATCGAAAGGCCTAAACCTGTGCCCCCTTCTGCACGAGTGGTGGTATAAAACGGCTCAAATGCTTTTTTCACTTGCTCGTCATCCATACCGCAACCATTATCTGAGAATTGAATTTGGACCTTCTCGTCCGGACACTCACTTACCTCTATAGTAATGACTGGATTGCTCACTGTATTTTTAAATCCATGATTGCAACTGTTGGCAACCAGATTTGTAATAATCTGCGCCAGCGCCCCAGGCAAGGTATTCTTCTCAACATCGCAGCCCTTAATATGCACTTGCACGCCCTTTGATTTCGTCAAAGGCACCAGGGTTGAAATCACTTGTTCGATGTAATGCTTAATATTGATCCGCTGATCTTCAAAATAATTTTGGTCAGCACTGGTGCGCTTAAAATTAGTCACCAAGGTGGCCGCACGACGAAGATTCTCTTCACTTAAATTCAAAGCGCTGTTGCTGTCATCAAAAAATAGCGAGAGTTGTTCGCGCGTGATGGCGTTATTGTGAAAGTTCTGCTCAAGCTTTTTCACTCCGTCTTTTAAATAAGACGTCGCCGTTAAAGCAACCCCCAACGGCGTATTCACTTCATGAGCAATCCCCGCAACCAAGTTACCTAACGAAGCAAGTTTTTCACTTTCAATAAGCTGCTGTTGTAACTGCTGCATTTGCTCAATGGTTTGCTCTAGATGTTGTGTGCGTTTGGCCACTAACGCTTCTAGGTTTTGGTTGGTCTGTATCAGTTGTTGTTCAAAGTCGAGCCTTTCACGTGCGCTAATTGCACGTCCAAATAAGTCAGAAAGCACACCTGAAAACACCATTTCATCATCTTGCCACTGACGGGGCTCACCGCGGTGCTCGGTGCAAATAATACCAACGGTTTTGCCGCTGTGACGAATGGGAGTATCCAGCATGGATGTGATACCTAAGACATCCAAGTAGCCTTCTTTGAATTCACTGGTTTCAGGGGCCGATTGCGCATCATGTGCGGCAATGGTGCGGTCTTCTTCAAGGGCGGAGAAGTACACAGGTAAATCTTGACGACACAGCACCAAGCTTTCTTCTGTGGACTGGGTATAAGCGTCGATTAAAAAGAAGCAGGTGATACCCGCTAAGTCCTCTTGGTATAACCAAATACCGCTGCGATCAACGTTTAGGCCTGCCATCACCGATTCGAGAATCAATCGAGAGGCGGCCTTGAGATCGCCTTCGTCCAGTACCGGGGACTTTGAGACGTCATTGAGTAAGGATTCTAATGCTTTCTTCATCCGATCTTGTCATGTCATCTATCTCTATTGTTATAAGTGTAGACGATAGACCTAACTACAGAGGCTCAGTCTTATAGCCTGAAACCATATAAAGAAAGGTTTTTTAATTCTGAGTGTTTTTAAAAGCACAATCTTTGTGCACTGGACCACAGGCCTTGATGAAATCCGCACAGAGAGACAGACATTGAATTACATTAATATCTGATAAACGAGAGAGATTAGCTATGTTACGCCTGATGTTTATGAGTTTGATGGTGCTGTTATTAGGCTGCCATCACAACATCCAGCCAGTTACAGATTCCAGTGATCAGGTCAGAACTGATCACACGGCTATTGAGTCTAAGGCACAATCACTAATGGCGGATTTTGCGCATCGTTATTAGCCTCAACCGCTAACGCAATTCACGAACATGAGAGACCACTAGATGAGGCTCGAACCCTTGTTGCCACTGACGAGAGTTATCATCTAACCAACAGGTTTGCATGCCCACATCATAAGCGCCTTGCATGTCATGAACAGGATGATCCCCAACATGAAGCACCTGCTGCGCCCGACACTGCGTCAACGCTAATGCGTGATGGAAAATATCTTGATGAGGTTTTGGTCGCTCAAAGTTTTCGGCCTGCAGACAAAACTCAAAAAAATCCGCCAGCCCGGTTTTCTCAATATCGGCATTGCCGTTTGTGATGGCAATCAAGCGATAGTGTTGTTTTAAGGTATGGAGGGTTTCGACAACATCATCAAATAACACCACTTGCTGACGAGCCTCATAGAAAGCATCAAAGCACTCCTGTGCCTTCACTTGAGGCGCGCTGTAATCTAATTCTGCGAATAAGTGTTCAAGGAAGTGCTGGCGAGCGGCACTGATCTTATTCGTTAGATGCGGGTTAGCACGAAGGAACTGACCCTTTTTATCACGCAGGTCTTCTTTGGATAGGGTGTCGATGACACGAGGCGTGTGTTCTTGCATCCACTGCAACATGACCCGTTCAGCGTGCATGATGACCTGAGTGCCATCCCACAAGGTATCATCTAAATCAAAACTGATGACATCGACACCGGCAGGAATGGGTGAGGCAGACATGATTAAAGTAGGATATCCAAGCGGCGACTGACGATTTCACTGACGTAATCTAAAAATAACGTATCCATATTACTTTTAAAATAATCATCATCTTTATGGCCGATCGCCAAAATCCCCAAATCGTTTCTTAACAAACACGCCGCCATGGAACCTACACGGCTTCGCTCGTGAAAAAACAACTCCATTTGATCATCACTTAACTGACCACAAAACGCTTGTTTGCGTCCAAAGTGACGAACGAGCTGATCTTGCATTTCAATTTCGGTAACGCTTTGCATGGTCATGGCCGGTACGAATAACGTGATGCAAGCATGATCAACCCCATATAAGGCCGTCATGGCTTGCTGCAGAGATTGCTCCACTTCTTCAATGGATTGGGCATCCAATAAATCTAAGGTTAAGCGACGAGTTTGCTCAAACAGACGATCGTTACGACGGGCGTTGTCCACTAGCTGCTGTAAGCGTTCATGTAATTCATTATTTTTTTCACGCAGAATTTTACTTTGATATTCTACCAAGGAGACCGAAGCACCCGTTTCATGGGGCACGTCTAACTGCGATACGATTTCAGGATAATGACGAAAGAAATCCGGACGTTGCTTTAAGAAAGCCGCCACTTCGCGCTCGTTTAATGAGCTTTTATCCTGTTTTGTTTTTTCCATAACGCTTTATTATTTCCGTTTTTGTTACGTCAACGCTTGTTCATTACAGTGAGTCTAGCGATCAAACCTGAATGCGACCTTCAAATACTCGTTCTGCTGGGCCTTTCATAATCACATCCCCTTCACCATCCCAACAAATGGTCAGTGAACCGCCCGGTAGATTCACTTGAACTTCGTCATCCACCAGTCCCCACTTATGGGCAATCACCATGGCGGCACAGGCACCGGTACCACAGGCCAGTGTCCAACCAGCGCCACGCTCATATACACGTAAATCCATTTCGCCACGGTCTTTAATCTGCATGAAACCAGCGTTCACACGCTTAGGAAATTGCTCATGCTTTTCAATTTCAGGGCCCAGCTGGTTCACAAGGTCACTGTGCACATCATCCACCTGCATCACGCAGTGTGGGTTGCCCATCGACACGGCACCCACAGTGGCTTCATAGCGGCCATCATTAAGTGGAACCTCCATGGTGTATTGCACGCTTTCTGTCGGCACATCAAACGGTAAGTCACTTGGCGTAAACCGAGCTTTGCCCATGTTCACAACCACATCACCGTCGTTTTCTATATTCAACTCAATAATGCCTGAACTGGTTTCTACCTTGATGGGATTTTTAGCAGTTAAACGAGCATCATGAACAAAGCGCGCGAAACAGCGAGCGCCATTGCCGCACTGCTCCACTTCGCTGCCGTCAGCGTTAAATATACGATACCGAAAATCCACATCAGGGTTGCTTGGGGTCTCAACAATTAATAGTTGATCAAAGCCAATACCAAATTGACGATCACTTAACTGGCGAACCAACTCAGGGCGAAAGGCAAAATGCTGTGTGACAAGGTCCACAACCATAAAGTCGTTGCCAAGGCCGTGCATCTTGCTAAAGCGTAATAACATGGTTACTGCCTTATTCTGAAATTAATGTTTCTAACATTAACTGATCCGAGATGGTTTCGCGACGACGAATTAAATGCACCTTGTCACCATCGACCATGATTTCAGCAGGCTTGTTACGGGTATTGTAATTAGACGCCATCACAAAACCGTATGCCCCTGAGCTCATCACCGCCAACAGATCACCCGGCTGTAACGCCAACTCGCGATCTTTACCTAAAAAGTCACCGGTTTCACACACAGGGCCCACTACATCATAAGACTGTTTTTCAGTATTGCTTCGTGGCTGAACTTCCACAATACGCTGCCAAGCACTGTACAAAGACGGGCGAATTAAATCGTTCATACCGCCATCAATAATGGCAAAGTGCTTATCACCGTTATTTTTCAAAAACTCAACCTGGGTAACAAAAATACCCGCATTCGCGGCAATAGAACGACCCGGTTCAAGGACCAGTTTCAAGTTGCGACCGGCCAACTTAGGCAATACCGCATCCGCAAAATCTTGCGGCGTGGGTGGCACTTCATCGTCGTACGTTACACCTAGGCCACCGCCTAAATCGATATGTTCTAGCTCAATGCCTTGGGCTTTTAATTCATCGATCAACGCCAACACGCGATCCAGTGCGTCAAGGTACGGATCAATTTGAGTCAGTTGCGAGCCGATGTGGCAATCCACACCCTTGATCACAATGCCGTCTAACTCATTGGCGCGGGCATACACATCTTTGGCGGTATCGATATCCACACCGAACTTGTTTTCTTTTAGACCCGTTGAAATATAAGGGTGCGTTTGCGCATCCACATCTGGGTTCACGCGCAAAGACACGGGGGCTTTTACACCCATTTCAACAGCCACTTCGTTTAGGCGCTCAAGTTCTGCTGCACTTTCTACATTGAAGCAATGAACACCCACGGCCAAGGCACGGCGCATTTCATCGGAGGTTTTCGCCACACCCGAGAACACCATTTTGTCTGGCGAGCCACCGGCTTTTAGGACACGCTCTAATTCGCCCACGGAAACAATGTCAAAACCCGCGCCCAATTTGGCTAATACGTTTAACACCGCAATATTAGAGTTGGCCTTTACCGCATAACACACCAAGGCATCTTGACCCTTTAAGGCATCGGCATACGCTAAGTAATGGTCACTAAATGCCTTACGTGAATACACATATAACGGCGTACCGAATTGATCCGCTAAGTCACTGACTGCGCAGTTTTCAGCGAGCAGTTCGCCATTTTGGTAATCAAATACATCTGTCATAACAATTCTTAGCCTTGCGGCTGGCCCTGTGTAGTGGACGTGTCAGCTTTTGATTGGGACTGTTGCTCAGCGGGCAGGGTGTGAGGCTTGTCTTGTGGTAAAAACAAGGCCCCTTTTTGTCCGCACCCACTGAGGGTAAACACAGCCAGTATGATCAAATAGCGCATGTCGATGGCTCATTAAAAATAAAGGGGGCAATTATAGGGGTTTCACAGCATGCTGGATAGGCCGCAAATAATGAAAGAGGTAATGAAAGAGGCTAGAAAGTAGCGCTGTTTTTCTCTGGGTATAATTCAGTTAATGCTTGATTGAGGCGCTGCTCGAGCTTGTACTTATAATCAAGGTAGCTACAGGTTTGCAGCACTTGATTACCGTTGCGGGTATGCAAGCGGTCGGATATGGCGATATCGGTAATATAAACAGGGTAAGGTTTATTGTGCTGACGCAGTCCCACTAGATGGCGCACCAAGGCTTTATACACCTGATCCCCGTACTCCATGTGACTGAAGTCCTCTTGCTCGCACTGCAATATAAAACCCAGCTGATCATTGGCATCAAAATCCACCTGCGCATGCACATCAAAATACCGACCCAAGCCCAAGCCTTCTTTTGGCCGAATAGGCCGCGTGGTTAACGGGGTCTCTTTGGTGGGCAGCATCACCTCGAAGTATTCAATTTGGCGCTGCTGTACGCTTTCTTTGCCCCCATAGCGATGACGATTTTGGCGGTATTCCACTTGTCGTAAAAAGTGATCCAGCGGGTTAATCAGCGCAGCCTCGTTATACATGGGGGTGCGCCATTGAATCAGGGAGCCGCGCTCATCAATCACATAAATTTGGGCCTGTTGTTCTTGACGTAGATAGTAAACCTGAATGGCACCAGGGCGCGCCCGCTCGCACACCATTTTAATGACCGAGCCGCGCAAGGCATGACTGTCGAGCATGATCTGACTGTAATAACGCTGAGGTTTAGACAGCTGACGAAACAACTGCACTGGCTTGTCGTAATGGTAAATCACAGGTCGGCCATCGCTGAACTGTATCAGGTGATACTCATTGGATATTTGCAAAATATAGCGCCGCCTATGGCGGTTTTTTGCACCATAAAAACAGTTGCGCACTTCATCCATCACGCTTTCAACCCGCTCGGTAATGGCTTTAGAGCGGGTAGCGCAATAACAGTAAACGTTTAATTTAGGCGCCTGCTGTGTGCTGTCCGGAGGGTACGACATTAGGTAATCTTCAATCACACGTAACAAGGCGTTTTGCCCTTCATAGCGCGTCACCAGTACTTCTCGCCAGCTGTTAAACACCATTTGATCAATGGTCAGAACCAAGTTTTCTTTCAGTGCGCTGTAGCCGAGGGAGTCCGTGCGATTAGAGATCTTGTGAATGCCGCGTCGAGTGTAGTGACTCATGGGGTCCACAAATACATTTATGTATAAGCTAATATGACGGGGCACGGGCGGCTCATCAAAGTTGGTCTCAATGCTCTCAGTCAGCGGGGTTTGATAAAAGCTATTGATGATCTCTTTTAGCTCATAGTCTTGGCCATGTTGCTGCCCCTGATACATGACCACATTGGTGCCCTTGGCCATCACCTGATTCACATGACACCAAGCCAATAACTCAATCAAACTGGGCGACTTCTTAATGGCATTTTGCGCACCACCCGGGCGAGCAATGCCGGTAAACAAGCTCCAAGCCATTTGCGGAATACGACGGCGCACATGCTGACGATTCAGGTGCAGGCTGAGTTTATCCTCCTGAATATCCTTACTAATACCGGGATTGATGAGATCTATTTTGCCGGGCTTTCGATCAAAGGTGGCGTAAAGCTTATGCCCCAACAAGGTCATATCTTTAGCCGTGAGCATGGTCTCTTCTTGGTAATTACGCCCAAACTGAGACAAAAACTTATAGCTGTGGATAAGTTCATTAACCAACGTTTTGCGCTCTTGCACCACCGTATGCACCTGCCACTGGGGGCGGTTATCCAGGTGCATGATCAAGCCTTCTGTCCAGCCCCACTCATTAATCACAGGCCTTAAAAAGTCACGCTTCCAATGCTTGCGCCGAGTGGCTTGCCCCATGGGAATATTGGCTTTGAAGTAAATACAGCGGCGCACCAACTCAAGCCTAGATAACTCATCTCGGGTGAGCAGGTACGCTTCTAGGCGGTCGTACAACAAAAGATATGGATCCAGCTTATCGAGCTCAGTGCCTTCTCTAAAAATACGGGTTTTCAGATCTAAACTCAGGGGGCGCACATCGGGATAAGAACTGGCGTAGGCTTCGGTAAGAAATAACTTCAAAATGGACTTATAAGGGCTGCCAATGGCTTTATATAACTGCCACATGCCCGCCCCGACAAACTCCCCCGCCGGAATGGTGCCAATGCCACCAAAATCAATGACCTCCTCTGGCTTAACAAACCCTTGTTTTTGCAAACGGTATACAAAGTCATCGTAGTTATTTTCGTGCTCCACCGGCACGAGCCACCATAAGGGGTAGCAGCCGCACAGCAAAATACTGGTGCGATAAAACTCATCCAGCAACAAGTGATGCTGAGCACTGCCGCAATCTTCACCATCTAGGTCGTTACGCTCACCTTTTACAAAGCGCTGGGCATCCATTAAGAAAAAATGCACTTCAAGGCCGATATTGTCGGCCCATTTTTCGATGGCGGCGGCTTTTTCTTGCAGTAACGCCAACTCGTCTTGCGCCATATTCGGCTCATGGCACAGCCAGATATCCAGATCACTGCCGCCACTGTGCCCCAACGAGCCACAGCTGCCCATGATGAACATGCTCTTAATCTTAGCAATGCCCGTGCGACGCTGGGAATACTGAAACCCCATGGCCAAGCCCGTGGCGGCTCGCAAGGTGTCTTTAGTGGGACTGTAACGGGCCACACCGCACGGGCAGTCATAGCTCACAAACCCCGGCAGCTTCTCGTGATTCACATGGTATAAAAGCCCAATAATGTCCAGCAGCACGCGCTGGCGCTCACTTAGGGCCAACTGGGTGCGCTCCAAACGGTGCTGGTTATAAGCCAAAAAGCGCTTTACTACGGTACTTGCTAGGTTTCGATCAAACCCTTTCGCGCCCTTGGTTAAATCTGACATACCCTCAACCCACCTGCCCCTCTCAGTATTGCTGATTATTTAAACAAAAAACTCAAAGACAAATAGCGCCATAGAATCAGCCTGTTATAATGGCGCCCGCTGCGCCATCTATTGAGTATAGAGGCATTCATGACAGGCACCGGATTTAACACAAATCCACATGTGGCCACGTTCAATTTTTACTCAATCTCCTTGCTATCGCTTAGGTTTTTTGGTATAAAACGCAGCTCTTTTTAGACGGGGTAGCCGCTAGTTAAGTCGAAAGGCTTGAAAGGCGCGTCAACACTAGCCCCGAACGAATTTTTCAATTAGTCGCATATTTCGATAAATCGGGGCATAACAATGGCTAAAGTTTGTCAGGTTACGGGTAAACGCCCTGTAACAGGTAACAATGTATCGCACGCTAACAACAGAACTAAGCGTCGCTTCCTTCCAAACCTTCAAACACACCGTTTTTGGGTTGAGAGCGAAAATCGTTTTGTAAAACTACGCCTTACTACTAAAGCAATGCGTATCATCGACAAAAAAGGCATCGACACAGTTCTAGCTGAACTACGTGCTCGCGGCGAAAAAGTTTAAGGGGTCTTACCATGGCTGCAATTCGTGAAAAAATCCGTATGGTTTCTTCTGCTGGTACTGGTCACTTCTACACCACTACTAAGAACAAACGCATCATGCCTGACAAGTTGGAAATGAAGAAATTCGATCCAACAATCCGTCAGCACGTTATGTACAAAGAAGCTAAAATCAAGTAATTGGTTTTTGAATCTTGTATAAGAAAGAGCCCGCTTTTTAGCGGGCTTTTTTGTGCCTGTCGTTAGACGTTTGACGGACAGTGTGTATCTTTATGATTTGTTATCAAAGCTTTCTACCTAACTCGTTCTAATGGCCCTTTAAAATAGACGAACTCGCACCTGCGAGCGAGAGACGAGCAGTCGAAGGGACATCTCACTTCTCAACATTATGCTAAACTGCCCTTCCGTTTTCTTTACAGCGCCTAGCATCCCATGCCTGAACTTCCCGAAGTCGAAACCACCCGCTCTGGCATCGCGCCGCATATCGAAGGCAAGACCATTACCAAATTAGTGGTGCGCCAACCCCAATTACGCTGGCCCATTCCAGATGACTTAGCAAAATTAGTAAAAGGCCAAACGGTATTGGCGGTGCGCCGTCGTGCTAAGTATTTATTGATTGATATTGGCAAAACTAAAATCAAAGGCACCATAATTATTCACCTTGGTATGTCGGGCTCCCTAAGGGTCGTAAAAGGAGTGGCACCTGAACCCCTTAAGCATGAGCACTTTGACTTGGTGTTCTCGCAAGATTTATTGCTGCGCTTTACCGATCCACGCCGCTTTGGAGCTTGCCTATGGCAAGCCGTAGACAGTGATGAGAACAAATGGCTCGATCATTTAGGGCCTGAGCCATTAAGCGACGACTTTGATGGCGAGTATCTCTTCAATAAAAGCCGAAAACGCACCGGTGCCGTGAAAACCTTCATCATGGATCAAAAAATCGTGGTGGGCGTGGGGAACATCTACGCCAGTGAGTCGCTCTTTTTGAGCGGCATCAATCCGAAAAAAGCCGCAGGTAAAATCAGCCGAGCTAAATACGATCTGTTTGCAGAGCAAATTAAACAGGTGCTGGCCAAGGCCATTGCGCAAGGTGGCACCACATTAAAAGATTTTGTGGGCAGTGACGGTAAGCCTGGGTATTTTGCCCAACAACTGAATGTTTATGGTCGTAAAAATGAGCCATGCATACAGTGTGATGCCCCAATTAAACAGATCACTCAGGGCCAACGCAGCACATTTTATTGCAGCCAGTGCCAAAAGTGACGAGATGCTCGCCTTCTTGCGAGAAAAGCTGATATAGTTCGGTCAATAATAAGTGCCAAGTACAAGGACAATAATAATGCTTAATCTTCTTAGCCAGTTTAAACACGGCATGATGATCTTAACCGCTGTGTGCATGTTTGCCTTGCCGATGCACGCACAAGCCCAAGAAATTGATGAAACCCCTTCTGCCGCAGCCATGGCGTTTGACGGGTTAATTGTCCGTCCACTGACATTAGTAGCCACGGCAGTAGGCACGGTGATTTGGGTAGCGACATTGCCATTTAGTTTATTAGGCGGTAACGCTGGCGACGCCGCAGATGTACTGGTGCTTACCCCTGCAAAAGCCACGTTTGTGCGCTGTTTAGGCTGCTCAAGCAGCGGCCGTAAAATTGAATACGAAGACGAGTAATCCTTACTCCCATAAAAAAGGCGTCTAATTAGACGCCTTTTTTATGCTTTGAGTTTAGTCATTAAGCTTGCACGCTCAATAACCCATTTCGGTCAGTATCTCGTCATACCCTTGCTGATAATGCTCGTATTTAAATTGGTAGCCCGCATCCAGTAAGCGCTTATTAGATAGACGCTTATTGCCTCGGCGCGATGCCTCCGGCACATCGTGGTCTGGCTCCACATCACTGATGCGGTCTTTCAACCACTCTAATATCTCAAAAAAGGTGGTGGGCTGACAATCCGTGCCGATATACAGGTTATCCAAGGGTTTACCCGCCATATCTTGCTCGATCATAAATTCCAATACACCAATGCAATCATCGCGGTGAATACGATTCGTCCACAACTCAGGCTCTGGGTCACAATGACTGCCGCTTTTGGCTTGGTTGATCAGGCGCGTTCGTCCTGGGCCATAAATACCACTAAAGCGCACAATGGTATGGGGAAATTCGCTGTCTGCCAGTTTGCTTTCCGCTTCTAGCATTTTACGGCCGGCAAATGCGGTGGGTTCAGCGGGTGTGGTTTCATCTACCCAAGAGCCGTCATGCTGTGGATAAGTACTGGTACTGGAAACAAAGATGACTCGTTTAGGCTCTGCATGCTGCTGTTTTAGTAACGCAAGAATGTGCACCAAGCCGTGCACATAATATAAGTCATAGCCTTCTTCTGAGAATTCTGGGCTGGCAATGGAGTACACCACATAATCCAAGGACTCAGGGATCTGCCCGATGAGGGTCTCCATGTCGGAGACATCGGCGCTGAGGGTGGTGACGCTCTCACCAATGGGCTTATCACTGCGACGCATACCCCACACAGTATGACCTTTAGCGGCGAGCGACTTGGCCAGTCCACCGCCGATGTCTCCACTTCCCACGATTAGAATACGCGACATATCTACTCCTTATGATAGAAAGCGACTATCATGCTTTATTTACGTCACCGCTGTGGTTAAGCTTAGACGAACAATGCACTGAGGCTTTGTGCGCACTATAACGGATTCATAAGGCAATCAAAACATGACGTTATCGGAATTAAAATACATTGTGGCCCTTGCCCAAGAACGTCATTTTGGCCGTGCCGCTGAGCGTTGCTTTGTCAGCCAGCCTACCTTGAGTGTGGCCATAAAGAAGCTAGAAAGCGAATTAGGCATCAGCTTATTTGAACGCTCGAAAAATACGGTTTCCGTTACTCCCTTGGGTGAACAAGTGGTGCATCAAGCCCAAGTGGTTCTTGAGAATGTCCGCTCGCTCAAAGACATTGCCACAGGCGGCAAAGACCAGCTCAAAGGCCCACTGAAGATTGGCGCTATTTTTACCATAGGTCCTTACCTATTCCCGCATCTCATTCCTCAAGTGCAGCAGCTTGCCCCCGAGATGCCCTTGTACATCGAAGAAAATTACACGCGCGTGTTGCGCAAAAAACTGCGTGAAGGGGAGCTGGATGTGATCATCATCGCTCTGCCATTTAACGAAACCGATGTATTAACCAAGCCCTTGTACGATGAAGCATTTGAAGTGCTGCTGCCCAAAGGGCACGACTGGCTTAAGCACAAATCCATCAAACCCGAGCTTCTGCCTGGCAGTGATTTATTATTACTGGGCGAAGGCCACTGCTTTAGAGATCAGGTATTGGATATGTGCCCGGCCTTGCACAAAAACCCCAACACCAAGCTTAAGTCCATCGCTGAAGGCAGTTCATTAGAAACCTTGCGCCACATGGTGGCTTCTGGCTTGGGCATTACTGTTTTGCCTAAAAGCGCAACCGGTGTGGGCTTGTATGCCAATGGCTGGTTAGAAACACGCCCGTTTGTACGACCACAGCCGTCGCGCACCGTGGCCATTGCTTGGCGCGCCAGCTTCCCTAGACCCAAAGCGGTGGACCTCATCACCCAAGCAGCCAGTTTATGTCAACTGTTCTAGAGCAATCCCTTGGCTCATCGCCGGTCACAGAATTAAAGAATGTGGGCGATAAGCTGGCTGAAAAGCTGGCGAAGCTCGGCATTCATTCCATTCAGGATTTGCTGTTCCACTTGCCCCTGCGCTACCAAGACCGTACCCGCATTAGCCCCATTGGCAGCTTACGTCCCAACATGGACGTGGTCATTGAGGGGGAAATCATGCTGGCCGATGTGGTGTTCGGCAAACGCCGATCGTTAGCGGTTCGCCTGCAAGACGGTACAGGCACCATCACCCTGCGCTTTTATCATTTTAGTGGGGCACAAAAAAACAACCTACAAAAGGGCGCCCGTATTCGCTGCTATGGTGAGGTACGCCGAGGCCGCGCAGGGCTTGAACTGTATCACCCTGAATATCAGTTTGTTGAGGCGTTATCAGCCCTGCCCACCGAAGACACACTCACACCTATTTACCCAAGCACAGAGGGTTTAACGCAAGCCCGCTGGCGACAACTCATGACACAGGTGGTGATGCTGCTAAAAAAAGGGCGCGCCATTGATGACTTAATTCCACAGGCTTTTCTCGATCCTTATCAGCTACCGGACTTACGCAGCGCCCTGCTGTATTTACACCAGCCGCCAACTGGGGCCAACTTGGAAGAGCTTGAGCACAATCAGCATCCGGCGCAAAAGCGTTTGATCATGGAAGAGCTGCTAGCCCATAACTTAAGCCTGTTAAAAATGCGCGCGACGATTCAACAGGACCAAGCGCCGATATTAGCGGAATCTAGCGCATTAAAAGCACCGTTTTTATCAAACCTGCCCTTCAAGCCCACCGCAGCCCAACAACGTGTGGTCAATGAAATCCAGCAAGACCTAAGTAAGGGTTACCCTATGCTGCGCTTGGTACAAGGGGATGTGGGTTCCGGTAAGACGCTGGTGGCGGCGTTGGCGGCGTTAAGTGCCTTAGAGCAAGGCTATCAAGTGGCTTTGATGGCCCCCACTGAAATTCTCGCTGAACAACATTTTAAAAACTTTCAAATCTGGTTTGAGCCTTTAGGCATCCAACTGGCTTGGCTAGCCGGCAAAGTGAAAGGCAAAGCCCGTGTGGCGGCCCTTGAAGCCATAGCCAGCGGGCAAGCACAAATGGTGATTGGCACCCACGCCTTGTTTCAAGACGATGTGGAGTTTGCCAACTTAGGCTTTGCCATCATCGATGAACAACATCGTTTTGGGGTCCATCAACGCTTAGCTTTAAGGCAGAAAGGCAAACAGATCAGCCCGCATCAATTGATTATGACCGCCACCCCTATTCCGCGCACACTGGCCATGACAGCCTATGCAGACTTAGATACCAGTATCATTGACGAGCTGCCCCCAGGTCGCACCCCTGTGAACACCGTAGCCATAGACCAGCACCGTCGTGAACAAGTGGTGGCGCGCATTCGCGGTGCCTGTTTATCAGGCCGACAAGCCTATTGGGTGTGCACCCTAATTGAAGAAAGCGAAGCCCTTGAGGCGCAAGCCGCTGAGGTCACCGCGCAAACATT
>Ga0115005_10001219_pt1 | contig 20227 bp, 30 predicted proteins | sample ArcOceMetagenome_FD_87163 | JGI IMG/M metagenome (GOLD analysis project Ga0115005, IMG submission 87163) | Marine eukaryotic phytoplankton communities from Arctic Ocean - Arctic Ocean - Greenland ARC118M Metagenome | ecosystem: Environmental > Aquatic > Marine > Oceanic | place: Arctic Ocean... | reverse complement strand
ATCATTGCCGCTAAAGCACAGTGCTTTATAGAAGCTGATACACCAGAGTTTAAGCAGTACAGCAAAGACGTTGTACGCAACGCTAAGGCTATGTGTGACGTGCTTAGACAGCGTGATATGCCAGTACAAACAGATGGTACTGACTCGCATATTATACTAATGGATCTAAGTAGTAGTGAGTATAGCGGACGTGAAGCAGCAGACTTGTTAGAAGAAAATGGCATTACAGTTAACAAGAACGGAGTTCCAAATGATCCGCGCAGCTTTATAGAGACAAGTGGCATTCGTATTGGCACAGCAGCAGAAACTACTCGAGGCCATGACGAAATGTGGTTCCGTAAACTAGCACATAAAATAGCAGACATTTTAGAATGAATATATTACTAACAGGGCACAAAGGCTTTATTGGTAGTGTGCTATACAAGCGTCTTTCTAAGTTCTCCAAAGTAACTGGTATTGATTTAGTAGACGGTGAAGATCTGTTAACACATGTCTTTCCAAATGAATATGATTTAATTATACACTTAGCTGGAAAGAGTGGTGTTCGAGAAAGTATGAACGATCCAGGTGCATACTGGATGAATAACGTAGAAGCAAGCAGGCGATTGTTTGAGCGTTATCAGGACACACGTATACTGTATGCAAGTAGTTCGAGTGCTTACGAGCCCGATTTGAACCCTTATGCGGCGTCTAAGTACGTGCTAGAAGAACTTGCTGAACGATATCCTGATACATTAGGTATGCGGTTCCATACTGTTTATAGTGATACGCCTCGTAAAGGAATGTTCTTAGATAAATTGCTTAATAACGAAATAGAGTATGTTACTAATCATCATAGAGACTTTGTACACATTGAAGATATTTGTGATGCAATAGAAATACTTATTGTTAAAAAGCATGTTAACGGCATAATAGATATTGGGTCAGGTAATCCTATTAGGATCCGTGACTTAGTGCCTAGTGCAGCTATTCGTCTAAATACCCCACATGAAAGGACGTTTACGTGTGCTAACTTAGAAAAAATGAAAACTTTAGGATATAAACCTAAATATAATGTAGAAAACTTCTTGACTAACACCAATAAAGGTGTTATACTTAATATAATAAACCCAAATGGAGAAACCCGATAATGAAAGATATTTTACAAGACGTTGTTGCACATACACATGCACTAGGCTTTTTAAGCTTAGTAAAAGTAACTAGTGAAAACGACACAACTACAATTGAAAGTATGGCAGAAGACCGTTCAGTAATACTTTCGTCAGAGACGCATGCATCAGTTCCTGAATTTACAGGCACGTTTGGTATGCCTAACTTAGATAAGCTAGCATTACATTTAAAGAATCCTGAGTATCAGAAAGATGCAAAGATTGCAGTAGTCGAAGCAGAACGTAACGGGGAAACTATTCCTACACACATTCACTTTGAAAATACAGGTGGCGACTTTGAAAATGATTATCGCTTTATGAATAAGCAGATTATTGAAGAGAAACTTAAAAGTGTTAAGTTTAAAGGTGCAGCATGGAATGTAACTTTCCAACCAAGCATGGCTAGTATTCAAAGAATGAAACTACAGGCAGCGGCACATTCGGAAGAGCCTACATTTAATGTAAAGACTGACAACGGCAACTTAGTGTTTAGCTTTGGTGATGCAAGTACACACGCTGGCAACTTTGTATTCCAGCATGGTGTTGAAGGTATACTAGCACACACATGGAGTTGGCCTGTTGCACAAGTACAAGCTATCTTAAACTTAGATGGTGAAGTTACTATGAGTATTAGTGATCAAGGTGCTATGCAGATTAGTGTAGATAGCGGCTTGGCTAAATTTGATTATATTTTACCTGCACAGAGCAAGTAATATGAATACAGACTTAACAGCAGAACAAAAAGATTACGCACATTTTTTACCAGCATTAAGCGGTTTCTATGCTACGTATGTAGGAAAACAGCGTCATCCTGATCCTGTTAAAGGTCTTTATGTCGACAATGCACGTATGCCTAACAACTTTGCAAACGGTATGGAAAGTCTTAACTATCTCAATGAAAAAGAAGGAGCGTTCCAATACAAATGGACGCTTTATTCTGCAGGACATGCAGACTTAGATACAACTAAGTTTGTACCTAAAGAAGATATGGTACGAAACAGAGATAGAGAAAATACTTGGCTGCTAGGAGACTCAGGTGGTTTCCAAATTGGTAAAGGAGTTTGGGAAGGCGACTGGAAAGATCCTAATTGTCCTAAAGCACAAAAGAAGCGTGACGGAGTGTTACGTTGGATGGATGCTTATATGGACTACGGAATGATACTTGATATTCCGGCCTGGGTTGCACGTAGCCCTGCAGGTGCTAAAGCTACTGGTATTAGCACGTATCAAGAGGCGGTTGCAGCTACACGTATTAACAACGACTATTGGATGAAGCATAGAACAGGTGCTTGTAAGTTCTTAAACGTATTACAAGGTGAAAACTTTAAAGATGCTGAGGACTGGTACGAGCAAATGAAAGACTATTGTGATCCAATTAAATATCCCGACAATCACTTTAACGGGTGGTCAATGGGTGGTCAGAATATGTGTGATGTTGAGCTTGTTCTTAAACGCATTGTTACCCTGCAATACGACAACCTATTACAAAGCGGTATACACGATGTAATGCACTTCTTAGGTACAAGTAAACTAGAGTGGGCTACACTGCTTACAGACGTGCAGAGAGCTGTACGCAAGCACTATAACCCAACATTTATGATTACGTTTGATTGTGCAAGTCCTTTCTTAGCAACTGCTAATGGACAAATTTATACTTCGAATGAAACACCGGAGAAAGGTAAATGGACTTACCGAATGGTGCCTAGTGTAGACGAGCTAAAGTATGCAAGTGATACCCGAGGCTTTAAGGATGCAGTATTACAAGACGGTATCTTTAAGAAATTTGAAGACAGTCCATTAACTGACGGATTGTTAGTTAACGATATCTGTACGTATGCAGTTGGTGATACTAACAAGATTGGTACTATTAAAGTTACTAAAGGCGGTGTTGACTTAGACAAAGCAGGCAATCCGTTATTAGATGAAGATGGTAACCAAATAGTACGTGGTAGAGATTCAACAAGCTGGGATAGCTTTAGTTATGCTATACAGATGGGTCATAACGTATGGAGTCATGTAAATGCTGTACAAGAAGCTAATAGACAGTATGACGCTGGTAATACTCCTAAGATGTTACTTGGTGATAAATTTCAAGTGCAATCAATACGTGATATGATTAACGAAGTATTTGAACAACCTACTAAAGAACTATCGTTAGATAAAATTATAGAGTATCGTGCATATTGGATGCAAGTTCCAGGTACACGCGGAGCAATTGGTAAAAAGACAATATCAGCTAAACCTAAATTTAATGAGCTTTTTGGAGAATGATATGAAAAGAGATTATGCGGACGGAGTCAAAGACGATGTTGCATTCTTTACAGGAGTGGAAGTAGAGCATACTCCTGCATTTGGTATGGACACATTGTTTGTAACAGGATTACAACACGTTGATGATATTCAAAGGATGCTTACAGAAGCTGACGCAACACATATCTTTTTTGGTGCCAATCACAGTTTTAATCCAGTTGATTATAAAGAATGGGCTGCATGGGAAGACATGATTGGTGATTTTCTCAAGCTTGGTTACTTGTGCAGTTTAGACATTCCTATATCACTTGCAGAAGAAACACTTGAATCAGGATTTGTTGAGTATCACAACTTTATTCCGCAACTACGTGTAGTTATTCCTTACATTAACCAGTGGGGATATAATGCAATGGTTAAGATTGACGATAAAGACTTTAAAGCAACTAATCCTGGTGTTTGGAGTCATAGCTTACATGACTTACAAGATAGAAATAAATTTACTGATTGGTCCAAATATGGGCTTGACAAAACGTTATAATGAAAGTATAATAGTAATATGACAAGAGAATCTTACTACGATTATATGGGTCGTAAACTTAGAGAGGAAGATAAGAAAGTGCAAACTATAAATAAACAAGAAAGAAGTGTCTGGGTTAAGTTCCAGAAAGAAGGTATCCATTGTTATCCGGCAGCATTAGATGATCCAAAACTTGCAACAGGTGACTGGGACGATGTTTCGTTTCTTGGTCATCCTCATCGTCATATCTTTCACTTCCGGGTGCGTATCGAGGTGTTCCACGACGATAGAGACATCGAATTCATACAATTCAAACGTTGGCTTATACGACTTTATGAGCAAGTTGAGAGTTCGACAGAGGTGCTCGTTTTAGATCATAAGTCATGTGAAATGATTGCTGACGAACTGTATACAGAAATTTCAAATCGACATCCCGGCCGTTTTGTCGAAATTGAAGTAAGTGAAGATAACGAAAACGGCTGTTCAATTTTCTACCCAAAGAATTAATGACAAAAGGAAGACGATTATGTCATCATCTATTAACAACCCGGCTGTGGCTAAGATTTTCAATGACCTTGATAACTATCGCGACTACTGCCGTTTTGAAGGGAAAAAGTTTGACGAGAAAGCTCTATATAAAAAGAGCGACCCTACTTGGCAAGCTTATGAAAAATACAGAGGCTGGCTCCGTGCAAAGGCGTCAGGCGCTGTTTCAAGAAGGAAATAATTAAATGACAATCTTTATTGTAGACATTGAAGCTGTAGACACACGTTATACTAAGCAGTGGAAGGAACATTTGCCTAGTCAGATGAGTCGTGCTACAAATGAAGAAGTTGTAGTTATTAGTGGTGGAGATACTCCGCAAGCAACTACACCCGGTGCCTTCCTTAACTTTGGAGGCACCAATGTGTATAAAAGTAAACAACTTGAACAAATTGGAGAAATGTTCTGTAATGGAAAAGTGGAAGACGGTGACTATTTTCTCTACACTGATGCTTGGAACCCTACAGTTATTCAATTGCGTTATATGGCAGAATTACTGGGTGTTGATATTTACATTGGTGGTATGTGGCATGCTGGTAGTTATGATCCGCAAGACTTTCTAGGTAGGCTCATTGGTGATAAACCTTGGGTAAGAAAAGCAGAAGCAAGTATGTACGAATGTTACGATCATAACTATTTTGCAACCAACTTTCATATAGATATGTTTGAAGATATTTTTGCAGAAGAAAACTTAGACTTCGAACGTAAAAGCATACGTGTTGGTTGGCCTATGGAGTACCTTAGTACTTCTTTAGAACAATATCGAGGAATGGAAAAGAGAGATCTTATATTATTTCCTCATAGAATTGCACCTGAAAAGCAAATTGATATATTTTACGACCTTAAAGAAGCACTTCCACAATACGAGTTTATTGTTTGTCAAGAACAAGATCTTACAAAGAACGAATATCACAACTTGTTAGGTGAGGCTAAGATGGTGTTTAGTGCTAACCTGCAAGAAACACTTGGCATTAGTTGGTACGAAGGTGTATTAGTAGATGCTATTCCTATGATGCCAGATAGATTAAGCTACAGTGAAATGGCGTTAGACGTATTTAAATATCCAAATAACTGGACAGACAGTTATCAAAATTATTTGCTACAAAAGCAAAATGTAATGGACAGGATTGTAGACTATATGGAAAACTACAATGACTACTTGCCTGCGTTACATAAACAAACTTTGAAACTAAAGAAAGACTTTTTTAGTGGCAAAGAACTGTACGAGGAGATTAAAGGTGGATGAAAAAGACTTAGTAACTGATACAGGATCAGAATATTTAATTAATGTTGATTTAGATAAAAACGGGTTTTACCAAACTATGACTAATGACTATAGCAATATTACTACTATAAGTAGCGGATCATCCAATGGAACGGTCTGGGCATCTACAGATAGTGCGCCAACTGTAACTACTTGTACAATTAGTGACACTGATCTTGTAGGCGGACTTACTTTTAATACACATGCACCAGTTGACTTTACAGACTGCTTACCAGACTTTAGTAAAGTTCAAAACATGTGCGATGAGTATCCTAGTTTAAATAAAGCTTTTGAAAACTTCAAAGTGACGTACACTATGGTACATCAGGATTGGGTTGGAAAGACGAAGAAGAATGTTTAGTTTTTTTAAAGACAGAAAAAGAATTATTCTCGATCGAGACGGTGACGTACCTTATCTAGTAAGGTACTATCTCTTTTTAAAAGACCGTGTTAACTTTCCATTTAACTTTACTTTACACAAAGTATTAAGAAGTGATGAAAAAGTATTACACGATCATCCTTGGGCATATGCAACTTTAATATTAAGAGGCGGCTACTGGGAAAACGTACCTGTTATTAGTCAAGAAGGCGATGTAATAGGTAGCAAAGGTATTTGGCGAGGACCAGGACATTTCCGTTATCGTAAGTCAGATGACTTACATTGGTTAGCTTTAGGAAAAGACAAAGCCGGAAATGAAATACCTTGTTGGAGTTTGTTTTATATGGGTAAGAAGGCAAAGAGCTGGGGATTTATGCCCCATGTAACAGGTAAAGGTTACAGCTGGATTGATAATAAGGAGTACTTAGGTGATCATTAAAAAACATTATTATAGTTGGTCGGACGTAGAAAACATGTGCATGGAGATTGTAACTGACATGTATACTAGTGGTTATAAGCCAGACTACATTGTTGGTATTACTAGAGGTGGGAATGTACCTGCTACTATCATTAGCAACATGACTGGTATACCATGTTCAGCACTTCACGTAAGTCTACGTGATGCTACTAGCGACAATGAAAGTAACTGTTGGATGGCAGATGATGCATTTGGCGTTATACCAACAGAAGAACAAGAAACTTATAAAAGTAGATGGGACATTGCACGAAGAAAGAACATTCTTATTATAGATGATATTAATGATACTGGTGCTACGTTTAACTGGATTAAAGAAGATTGGCAGAGTAGTTGTTTGCCTATGGAAGAGAGTTGGAATACAGTTTGGGGGAATACTGTAAAGTTTGCTGTACTAACTGAAAACACAGCTAGCGACTTCCATCAAACTAATTTTTATGCACACGAAATCAACAAAGCTGAAGAAGATGTATGGCTTGTATACCCTTGGGAGAGTGTAGGAAAATATGATAGCTGATACTTTAGAAAACGCCCAACTTGAAGGTAGAGCGCCTTGGGATAACGTTGAAATTAATACTCGCGAGTTTGTAGTATTTAGAGATGCATATCCTGTAACAGAAGGACATATTCTTATTGTTCCGCGAGAAGCAACACAAGAAAACATTATGAAGTGTTTTAACTTTGGCGTTACTATGGGTTATGATAATGTGATAAGTGATAAAACAAATATTACAGGCTACAATATGGGAATTAACATGGGAGAAAGTGCAGGGCAAACTTGCATGTATCCACATGTTCACTTAATATTTCGACGGGATGGTGATGTAATAGATCCGACCGGAGGAGTACGCAACGTAATTCCAAGTAAAGGGAATTACAAAATACCGCAGGATGTTCGTAATTATGCTGAACATTGTGCTCATCAACAACGATTTGATTTTTAAGGACAAGGAAACATGAGTTTGAAAGAACAATTAGTAAAAGCGGCACGTATGCATGCCGAAGGAGAGCTCGAAAGAGCAAAGACAAACATTATGGTTTACATGAACAATGCTACAGGTATTGGTGAGCATAGTGATATTGTAGAAGCCATTCAAGAAGAACTTGATAAAATGGCTCACGCAGAAGATCGTATTGAAATGTTAGAAAAGTATTTTAGTGCTTGACAAAAACCTAAATACAGTGTATAATAAAAGTATTGTACATTGTATTGGCAATCCACTGCCTAATCATCGGAGAATTAAATGAGTAAAATAGAACAAATTAAAGAAAAGTTAGAAGACGCAGGTATTAGATACTGGGCAGGCGATAACATTAGTGAAGTATTACAAGACGGCGACAAGGAAGCACTTATCGAAGATGCAGCTATTGCTTTTGAAGGTGTACTAGACGCACTACTAATTGATCGTTATAATGATCCTAACAGTAAAGGCACAGCAAAGCGTCTTGCTAAAATGTACTACAATGAAATTATGGCAGGCAGGTATGATGCTGCACCTAGTGCAACAGCATTTCCTAATGATAGCGATGAACGCTATGAAGGTATGCTAGTAGTACGTAGTGAACTAAAAAGTATGTGTTCACATCATCATCAGCCAGTAGCAGGTGTTGCATACATTGGTATTATTGCAGCAGACAAACTTATTGGACTTAGTAAGTACACACGTATTGCACAATGGTGTGCTAGGCGTGGTACGCTACAAGAAGAACTTGCAAATGATATTGCTCGTGAAATACAACTAGCAACTGATGCAGAACACTTAGGTGTTTACATTCAAGCAACACACGGTTGTTGTGAGAACAGAGGCATTATGGCAACTAGTAGTTTAACACAAACAACTGTACTACGTGGCGCATTTAAAGATGATGCTGGCACAAAGAAAGAGTTCTTTGATAACATTAAGTTGCAACAGGAGTTTGCACGATGAAACTAAGGTACTCAGAAGCGTTTTATAGCGTACAAGGCGAAGGTAAGTTTGTAGGAGTACCTAGTGTATTCCTGCGTACTTTCGGTTGTAACTTTCGTTGCATGAACTTTGGTCTTGACAAAGATGAACCTAGTCGTGCAGAAAAACAAAAGCAAGGTATTATTCGCAATCAAGAAGTGCAAGACTTACTTGACGATGGTATTATTGCTAAGACTGAAAAATTTAATGATTTACCGATTATCCATACTGGTTGTGATACTTATGCAAGTATCTATCCAGAGTTTAAACACTTTAACAAACAAGCAACTGTTGACGAAGTAGTTGAACATTTGCTTTCGCTCACTCCAAATGGCAAGTGGGTACAAGATAATGGACAAGACGTACATCTAATTATGACAGGCGGTGAACCGTTGTTAGCGTGGCAACGACTTTACGTAGAACTGTTTGAACACCCACGTATGCAGGATTTAAAAAATGTCACTTTTGAAACGAATACTTCACAAGTGCTCCATAAAGAGCTCTTTAACTATCTTAACGACCAAGATCGAATTAAAATCACTTGGAGTTGTTCCCCAAAACTTAGCGTTAGTGGAGAATCTTGGGAAGATGCTATTAAGCCTGAAGTGGCTTTTAATTATCAGTCTGTTTGTGATAGTGACATTTATTTCAAGTTTGTTGTCGCTACTCAAGACGATTTTGCAGAAGTTGAAAAAGCTGTGGACTCTTATAGAAGTGCCGGGGTACAATGTCCGGTATACCTTATGCCTTTGGGCGGACGCAGTGAAGAATATGTTCTCAACGTTAAGCAAGTTGCCGAAGCGTGTATGGAAAAAGGATGGCGATTTACCCCTAGACTACACATCAGCTTATTCGGAAATGCCTGGGGCACCTAATTACATTAATGATAAACATAAAACAGCAATGAAGGCGCCTACAAAAAACTTAGATGACGAACTACGGAGAAAAGGATTAATATGATGAAAAAAGATAAAAAGAAAGAAAGTTGGTTTGCAACCTTTGTAAACAATACGTTTGGTAATAAACCTGCGTTTAAGATTCCAGATCCTACACCAGAAGAAGATAGACGTGCAGCTCTTGAATTAGAAAAAGAACAAGCTACTAAAGCAAATAAGGCTTGGGTAGCAGTACTCGACACTCAAGTTAATCCTGATAATATTAAGAACGGATTCTTTGAGCTCGATTGGAATAACCAATTTATTGAAGAACTACTTGATGCAGGCTACACAGGTGAAACTAACGAAGCTATTGTTGATTCTTGGTTTAAGAGTATTGTTGTACAGATGCTTGAGGATGAGGGCGAAGAAACTGAAAGAGATATGGGACATATTAAAATTGTTCCAATTGATAAGAATAAGTCAGAGGTATCCTAATGCAAATAGTTCGTTTAAAAAGTCAACAAGCAATAACACCTTATGCTCCACAATGGGACGCACCGCTTGCATTTATACAATGGGATCAGCCTGAAAAGGTCGATACTATAAGAGAATTTCTTTTATCCAAAGAAGAAGAAATTCTTAAACTACCCTTCCAAGGACAAGGACGAACAGGACTAGATGACACGGCTGTTACAACACGTTATGGTAGATATAATGTTTTTGACTTTGCAGACGAATGTCCTGAGTTAAACGATATGCTAGATTGGGTTAGAGAATCGTGGGCAAAATTTATTACTATGGATCAAACACAAGCATATAATTTGCGATATACTTGCTGGTATAATATTATACGTAAGGGTCAAACAATTGAGAATCATAGACATTGTGCTGGTGACGGGACTTATCTAAGTGCCAATATACATTTAGACGACTATAAAGATAGCGGAACAATATACGAACATATGGAAATGGGCATGAAACTAGCTAACGTTAAAGGCGGGCTTACATTCTTTCCAGGATATGTAACACACGGTGTTCCTGAGTATACTGGTGATAATCCAAGAGTAAGTATGGCGTTTGACCTTTACGTATATCAGCCGCCATGGCAAGGCGTGCAAGATCATCTTAAACACAATCACTTTATCACTCCTGAAGAATATGCAAATATGTATGAAAAATTAAACTTGACAAGGACACATTAATGTGTTATAATAAACTATAATTTAATAAAGGATTGATCTTATGAGTACATATATTCTTGTAGACACTGCTAATACTTTCTTTCGTGCAAGGCACGTAGTACGTGGTGACTTAGATACTAAAGTGGGCATGGCATTACACATTACTCTTAACAGTATTAGAAAAGCTTGGAATGACTTTGATGCAGATCATGTTGTGTTTTGTTTAGAAGGTCGTAGCTGGCGTAAAGACTTTTACGAGCCTTACAAACGTAATAGGCAAGTTGCACGTGATAAAATGACTGTAACTGAAAGTGAAGAAGATACAGCCTTTTGGGAGATCTTTGACGAGTTTAAGAACTTTGTTACAGACAAGACTAACTGTACTGTTATGCGGCATTCGCAACTAGAAGCAGATGATCTTATTGCAGGTTGGGTACAAGCACACCCTAATGATAATCATGTTATTATTAGTACTGACGGTGACTTTGCACAATTAGTTGCTCCTAACTGTTCGCAGTACAATGGCGTTGCTAATGTAACTATTAAGCATACAGGTTACTTTAACGATGACGGTAGTGAAGTTATTGATAAGAAAACTAAAGAGGCTAAGCCTGCACCGCTACCCGACTTTATGTTGTTTGAAAAGTGTATGCGTGGTGACACAAGTGATAACGTGTTTAGTGCTTACCCTGGTGTGCGTAAGAAAGGCACTAAGAATAAAGTAGGGCTTATTGAAGCATACGCTGATAAGACTACAAAAGGCTACAACTGGAATAACATGATGCTACAGCGTTGGACTGATCATGAAGGTGTAGAACATCGTGTACTAGAAGACTATCAACGTAATGTTGTACTGTGTGACTTAACTGCACAGCCCGGTAACATTAGAAGTATTATTAATGATGTTATTGAAGATAACATGCAGCCTAAAGAAATACAACAAGTAGGCATGCGTCTTATGAAATTCTGTGCTAAGTGGGATATGCAACGTATTGCAGATCAAGCACAGTCCTATGCAACCCCTTTACAAGCGAGGTACCCCGTATGACAGTAAAAGCAAGCACAGTCCTAAAAAATAAGTTTTGGATTGTAGAAGATAATGGTGAAAAGATTGGAACACTTAGTTACAACGATGACAGATATCTGTATTCGTGTAACGAAGAAACATGTTTCTTTGACAATCAAAAACAAGTTTTAAATAAGTTTGGCACTATCCAATGGGATAATGATATTCCTACAACGATAACAAATACAGATCAAGTTGTTCACGGATACCCAACTAGTGTTATTCCGTATAATACAATGTATGATGTAAAGCAAAAGCTTCCGCTATTTACAAAATCGCCTAAATCAAATAGCTTATACTGTGCAGGATATTACATTATTCACTTTGACAAAGGTTGGGTTAAAAGTTTTTGTCCTAAGATGGTTACTATAGAGCGGTACGAAACTAAAGGCCCTTTCAAAACTGATATTGAGATGCGTCAGGAGTTATCACTTGCAAACCGTTGATCCTATAAACACAATACCTTTGCAGATATTCATTCAACAAGTTAAGAGTGCTCAAGCTAGCCAAGCACGAGAAGTAAAGTTAGATATTGCAACAGCAAATAATCTAGCATTTACACTTGGTATAGTTATGAGTAGACTAACTGAAGATCTTGAAAAAATATTAGTAAAGAGTAAAGATGTAAAAGATGATGAAGTTATCCAAGTAACTATGGACGGCGGAACAGGTTGGAAGTAAACTGAGTAGTTAACATAAAAAAGATAAATATATGCGTAGTTAATTAAAAGGAATCACGCATATGAGTAGGCCAAAACCTAAAGTTATACTTGAGCATATAAACAATGACAATTATAAATCGGATCAAGTATTACAAGCAGAAGCTATTTGGGCAGTATTTTATCAAAAACAACCATTCAACTTAAAAAGTGCAAATATGCTTACCAACTACCCTGGTCCTAAGTATAAGAAAGTATCATTTTCTAATCCTGGACATGCACATAACTTAGCAAAGAAACTAAACGATATGTTCACTAGTGATGAGTTTGCTGTAGTTAAACTTACAACTGGGGAAGTAGTAACAGAAGAATGAACTGGAAAGAAGCATATACTAAAATCTTTTTAAAAGAACAGGGTAAAAGTGCTAACGAAATTTCAGTTAAAGAATATATGCCACTATGGTGGAAGAACACTAGGAATAAAGGTGACAGCGGGTTACGCTTAACAGATTTAGGATTTGATGTTATTAACGAAATTGACTTAACTACATACGATATTCCTTATCCAAAAGATACTCCTCTTACTACCCAAGTTATTATATTTTTAGATCAATTTATCGACTGTCCGTATTATATTACTACAAGATCAATTATAGTAACAAACGAAAAAAAGGCAGTCGAACTTAGTCTCTTTTCAGGAGACTTACGAAAATACGGACTAACAAAAGCAATGACAAGATCAAAAGAGAAAGGTTAAGAATGTGGTTTCAAGGACAAGTAGGTCTTCCTGACTATATAGTAAACGAATATAAGGCTCCAAAATACGAAAGGCATCCAGCATATGCAGATGATATAACTGAATGGAAGCGCCAAGGTTATACACATGATAGCTATACTGGCGCAATGCATGTAGTTAAAGATAATCATGATTGGCTTAATACAATTGCTAAAACTATTGGATTATCAAATTGTGGGTTTACATTTTATAGAATGTCTACAGGTGATATAATGCCAAGACATGCTGATCACTTTGATACCTATCAAAAAATATTTAATGTAGATAAGTCTAAAGTATGGAGAGCAGTAGTTGTTCTACAAGACTGGGAGCCTGGACATTATTTTGATATTGAACACCGAGCTATAGTAAACTATAAGCGTGGAGAGTACGTATTGTTTGATGCACATTGCAAACATTCTGCTGCTAATATAGGTCTTAACGACCGTTATACATTGCAAATTACTGGACAACTACCAAGCCTAGAGGAATTATAATGCCAACACACGGATGGTTTCCTACTCCTGTTTATGTTGATCAGCTAGAAGGTATTGAATATGATGAAGTTCAACAAGAACTATTTTCAGCATATGAAAAACTAGAGTTTGGTCAAAATCCTAACTGGAGTAGTGATACTCACGAGTTAAATAAAGATGCTTTTGCAGAAGATCATCTTACAAATTTAGGGTGTACTAAATTCTTAGCAGTATTAGATAAACATTTAAATCTTTATTTAGATCAAATAGACTGTACATTTTCCAGAAAGTATCATATTAGACAAAGTTGGTTTACAAAAACTAAACCTGGCAAATATGCTCATAGGCACGATCACGGATCGGATGATATTTCAGGCGTGTACTATTTAGAAACAAATGAGAGAGATGGTAATTTACTATTACAAACACCGCATCAACCGTTGCAATCAAATTGGGTGTATGCTTGTATTAATAAAGATATGGCATTTCCATTGGGCAAGGGTATAATAGGACTTTGGCCTAGTAACGTTGTACACGGAACTGAAACTAATAAAACTAACGATGATAGAATCAGTATTAGCTTTAATATAATATACGAGAGATAAAATGTATTACCAGTATATTGAACAAGATTTTGCAACAGATATATGTGAAAAAATAAAAGACACTCCACTTGATCAATTTATAATTAGAAACCCTGCTTGGCGAAGGCTTAGTCATAGTAGTACTATTAAAGAAATGGAAGTTATAGTAGGTATTCGAGATGCTAAAGAATTAATGAAGCGTAAACTATTAATGCTTCGTAAGTTTCCAGATGCTACTAGACTAGAATTTAGTCAATACAGTTTGCCAGATGATTTAGCAGATGAACTAATAGATAGCTTACCTAAGTTTTTAAAAGAACTTGGTAGAGACGAAATGGTGCCTATTTTGCAAATTAGCACCGGCGGCACTATGTTGTATCCGCACAAAGGACACTATCGCAAAGCTAGTATATTTAAACTACTAAGAGGCGATAAAGAAACTACTACATGGTGGAAGAACACTGAAGACTTCAAAGTAGTCAACGAATATCGTATCCCTGATGTTAGAAAACTAGCTGTAGCAGATCAAGCTGAATTAGTAGAAGATAAATGGTTAATTTTTAATCATTTTGAATGGCATAGTGTACAAAAATCCAATCCAAACAGTCTACGTATTAACGTAGGAATAGACTTTAATACCCTTTCAGCACAAGATTTATCTAATCTTTTTTCTAAAAATATGCATATTTAGGTTGACATTCCTGTAATAGGTGCTATAATATATATATAGTTAGAAATTAGCACTGATAACTTAAAACGAAGTTAAACGTAAGAGGGAAATACAGATGGATACTACAGCATTTAGGACCGTTACACCAAACACTGCAAAGAAAAGCATTAGACATGCTATGAAGAAGAAGCGTCCGATCTTCTTATGGGGACCTCCAGGTATTGGTAAGTCCGACATTGTAGGTCAAATTACTGACGAACTTTCAAACAGTCATCTTATTGACATTCGACTATCACTTTGGGAACCTACAGATATTAAAGGTATTCCATACTTTGATAGTAACACCGGCACAATGGTTTGGGCACCTCCGGCAGAACTACCAAGTGCAGAATTTGCAGCACAGTACGATTGGGTTGTACTTTTCTTAGACGAAATGAACTCAGCAGCACCAAGTGTACAAGCAGCTGCATATCAGCTTATTCTTAACAGACGTATTGGACAGTACAAACTTCCAGACAATGTTTTAATTATTGCTGCTGGTAACCGTGAAGCTGACAAAGGTGTTACATATAGAATGCCTGCTCCGTTAGCTAACAGATTTGTTCACTTAGAACTTACTGTATCATTTGATGATTGGTTCCAGTGGGCTGTTGTTAATAGGCAACACACAGATGTAATTGGTTACTTGACATTTGCAAAGAAAGACTTATATGACTTTGATCCTAAAAGTCCAAGTCGTAGCTTTGCAACACCTCGTTCGTGGTCGTTTGTTTCAGAGTTAATTGAAGACGACATCGACGATGCTACTACTACCGATTTAGTTAGTGGCGCAGTTGGAGAAGGACTAGCAGTTAAATTTATGGCGCACCGTAAGGTAGCTAGTTCAATGCCTAATCCAACTGATATACTCGCAGGGAAGGTCAAAGAGATGGCCAGTAAAGAAATCAGTGCTATGTATTCCCTCACTGTGTCATTGTGCTACGAGCTTAAAGAAGCTTGTGACAAAAATGATAAGAAGTTTGATGATAAAGTCAACAACTTCCTGCGATTTGCAATGGATAACTTTGATACTGAATTAGTTGTTATGGGCATTAAGCTCGCACTTACTCAGTATGCATTGCCCATTGATCCAGACGCAGTGGAATGCTTTGATGAATTCCACGAGCGGTATGGAAAGTACATTAAGGCCGCTCAAGGCGTTTAATGATATTGGAGGGTGGGACAACAGTGTTAACCACCCTCCAAACTTTTCGGTTGACAAATGATATATAGATGCTATAATAAGTATATAAAGTTACAAAAGAGGGTATAGCACATGAACACACTAGCACAAATAGATACACATTATTCCAACTTAGTTGCATTACATGCAGTGCCAATGCATACTGTAGCTGGTAAAAAGAACTGGACACCTAACCCAGACCTTACTCCAGACGCACTAAAGATTATGCGTGAAGATGTGGAAGACCGCATTATTGTTGCTCGTGTAGGCTTACTTCTTAGACATCCATTCTTTGGTAATATGGCAACACGCCTTAAGATTGTGTGTGGAGATGCTTGGTGCCCAACTGCTGCCGTTGATGGCAGAAACTTATATTTTAATACACAATTCTTTGATGCATTAACAAACCGTGAAATTGAGTTTGTTATTGCACACGAAATACTACATTGTGTATTCGATCACTTAGGTCGTAGAGAAGACCGTGACGCACTAATTTATAATATTGCGGCAGACTATATTGTTAATAACATACTAGTACGTGATCGTATTGGTGACAAGCCAAAGCTTATTCAAATCTTCCAAGACTTTAAATACGAAAACTGGACTTCTGAAGAAGTGTATGACGAAATTAAAGAAAAGTATGACGAAGAAGAGTTAAAACAACTTGGTGAATTACTTGACGAACACGTCGACTGGGGTAAAGATCCAGGTGAAGACGGCGAGTCAGGACCTGGCTCCGAAGCTAATGGTGATGGCGGTGATGGCGACGGTCAAGGTCGTCCAACTTACAGCAATGAAGAATTGAAGAAGATACGTGATGAGATCAAAGAGAACATGATTTCAGCAGCACAGAGTGCTGGCGCTGGTAATGTTCCACAAGGTGTCGAACGTATGCTTAAAGAGCTTACTGAGCCTAAAATGAACTGGCGTGAAATACTACGTCAACAAATCCAATCAACTGTACGTAACGATTACACGTTTAGTCGACCAAGCAGAAAAGGTTGGCATACTGGTGCTATTTTGCCAGGCATGAACTATGCTGAAACTATTGACCTTTGTATTAGTATTGACATGTCAGGTTCAATTGGTGATGTGCAAGCTAAAGACTTCCTAAGTGAAATTAAAGGCATTATGGATGAGTACAGAGACTATAATATTAAATTATGGTGCTTTGATACTGAAGTATACAACGAAGCTGACTTTAGTGCAGACGGTGGTGAAAACTTAGAAGAGTATGAAGTAGCGGGCGGTGGTGGCACAGACTTTATGTGCAACTGGAGATATATGAAAGAAAACAATATCCAGCCTAAGAAGTTTATTATGTTTACAGATGGATATGCTTGGGATTCATGGGGCGATCCAGACTACTGTGAAACAGTGTTTGTTATCCACTCAAATCGTGATAAGAACTTAGAAGGACCATTTGGTATGTCGGTCCAGTATGATATGGCAGCATGATAAAAAATAAAACACCTAATCCACTTAACGTATTTAATATAAGGAAAGTAAAGTCAGCAGTGCCTACTTTTGAATACGTTAATCTTCCTATGACATACAATTTAGAAGATAGCCTAGCTAAGTGGATAAACTCTAATCTTAAAAATAGATATTACATTGGTAAGAAAATCACTTTAGATCAAGACAACAAACTTCATCAGGTAATTACTATTGGGTTCGAGAAAACAAAAGACATGAGTTACTTTATGCTGGCGTGTCCACATTTAAAGTATGCATGAAAATTATCGCATAATTAATTATATAGGAGAAACAATATGAGCGAAGACAATACAGAGATTAATGCTACAGACGCAGCGGCAGCACTTACAGGTGAACCTGTAGAGGCTCCGGCGCAGCCTGCACAAGCTGCTGGACCGGATCTAACTGTCCAAGACTTGCAAGCAATCAAAAGCATTATTGATGTAGCAAGCCAACGTGGTGCATTTAAGCCGAACGAAATGATGACTGTCGGCCAAACTTATAACAAACTAGAGCAGTTTTTAGAGGCAGTTGCAAGTCAACAGCCACCTGCTGCACAAGGAGTATAATATGTTAAAACATGTAGGTCGAATGACCAATAACCAAAGAAGAGTAGTAGTAGCTTATCGAGTAGTACCTGGTGAGCCAAACCAAAGTATCATTGTTGATACAAGTAGCTTAATGGCCGAAGAACACGATGCTTTAATTAAGGCAGTTGAAGGTGATACTGGTCAACAAGCAGACGAGTTTGCAACTGTAATGGCTAGAACATCATTACCAGATGGTGCTAATATGCTTGCACGTTTTCACACAACTGGCAAGATGATGAAAGTTGCTTCTGATACAGTTGAAATGACTCCTAATAGTAATACTGTAATTAAGCTTAGTGAATTAAATCAAGTTATTGCAGAACAAAAAGGTGTTACTATTGCAGACTTAGCATTGCCTGATGCAAATGGCGAAACTAAGAAAGCAATAACCCAAGCTACTGATCCAACTATGAGTACTGAAGAATTAGCTTCTTCATTAACTACACCAAACGAAGATGGTGTACTAACCGACGAGTCATTAGCAGCACAGTATCGCTCACAAGCAGATGCACTTTTTAAAGAAGCAAAAATCCTTAGAGAACAAGCAGAAGAGCTAGTTCCTACTAAAAAGAAGCCTACTGTTAAAAAGACTGTTGAGAGTGCCTAACAAAAATCGTTTACCCCCAGAAGTAATTGATCATTGGCCCGAAGTCCTTAAAGATGTCGAAATAAAAGCAGTCCCAGTTAAATATATCTCTGGGATTCATGTAAGCTTTAATGACGGCAAAACTTGGGAAATCGACATTGATACAGACTACACAGACGATGATTCTTTAGAAAATACACTTAATTCGTTCTTTGAAGAATACAATGATGTTATCGAAGCTATTGAATTTAGAATAGATACACCTAGTCTGGTTAGTGACGTTAAAGCTAGAACAAAAACATTTATGAAAAGAAGTTGATTAAGTATTCTTGTGATTTGTATAAATACTAGCATAAGAATAGAGTTTATGGAGTTAACAACATGGCATTAAGGCTTAGACGCGGTACGAACGCAGAACGTCAACTTATCACGCCCAAAGCAGGCGAACTTATCTATACCACTGATACAAAGGCGTTATATATAGGTGATGGCACAACTGCAGGGGGTGTAGTTGTACAAGGAGCGGGTGGCGGTGGATCTAACACACTTGCCGGACTAACAGATACAAATTTTGGATCACTAACAAATGGTCAAGTACTAGCGTACGATTCAACTCAAACAAAATGGGTTGCTACAAGTCAAGCAGCTATTGCATTTGGTCCTGTTAATCAACATACAGATATTTTAGACGATGCTCCTGGGCCTGGCGATATTTTATTACACGATGGTTCCAACTGGGCACCTACTGCATTAGTTGATAGTCAAATTAGATTATCTATTGTTAGTTCAGACAGTTCTTTATTAGTTGACCATGTAAACAGTTTAATTACTGGTGACGTAACTGGTGACTTAAAAGATACTACTTCAACTACTTTAATTGATACTAGTTTAAAGACTGCATACGGATTGGCCATTAAACATGCCAACGGCACTACGGCATATGATCCTACGACTAGAGGATTCTTTGGTGATACTCAAGGTAATCATCAAGGCGATTTGTATTCTTCAGTAAGCTCTGGAACAGTTAAGTTACTTGACTCAAATTCCGGACAGTTCTTTGGTGATATAGTAGCTGGTGACTATTTTAGTTCAGACTCAACAAGAATAGTTGATGCAAAGACTGCTAATTTTTATGGCACATTCAATGGTGCTTTAGCTGGTTCTGTTACAGGAACACTGGATGGCGATTTATCAGGCAGTGTGTTTGGCGACGACAGTACATTACTGTTAGACGGCGTTAACAAAGTATTTGTTGGCAGTGTACTATCAGACAGCGTACAAAGTAGAAACGTTAAGATGGGATCTGCAGCAGATGCTAATATACTGTACCTAGTTCAAAACGATACTAGTAATACTTTCACTATTTCAACTGAAAATGCAAATGGCACTATTCTACTAACACGTAATTCACAAGTTGGTAGTGCTAATCTAGCTATTGGAAGTAAAACTTTAAGAATTTTTAACGACACAGCAGCAGAAGGTACAATTCCTGTTTCTGTTATGCATGCTCATAATGGCACAACTGGATCAGCCATGGGTGT
>Ga0115005_10001218_pt1 | contig 20232 bp, 16 predicted proteins | sample ArcOceMetagenome_FD_87163 | JGI IMG/M metagenome (GOLD analysis project Ga0115005, IMG submission 87163) | Marine eukaryotic phytoplankton communities from Arctic Ocean - Arctic Ocean - Greenland ARC118M Metagenome | ecosystem: Environmental > Aquatic > Marine > Oceanic | place: Arctic Ocean... | reverse complement strand
GAACAATGATTTCCATTCAAAGAACAACTACTTGACTGCTCAAGTTTCTACTAGCTCAAGAGGTCCACACCCAGGAATGAATGACCACCTACGTCCTGATTATAGTAATCTATCTCAAGACTTTCATGATGCAGCACTGTCTGGGAGAACCTTTGCTTCAAACATTATGCATGGCATTACTCGTACTGCAGATCACAGTACTGTGGAAGTACCTCAATTTCATCAGCAGCATCAAATGTGGTGACATCTTCTGTAGTTTGTATTCAGATGTCTCAGAGCTACATTGTTCTTGCTGGTAGTCCTGAAGTGATCTATCTTGAGGAGGAGGACAATATCACAAGATGCCAGCAAAGCCTAATCTGTTCAAGATTGTTCAAGTTTTCCCTTGTACTAAGATGCACAGCAGAATGCTTGACAAATGCAGAATGGACAAATGTCTGAAAAAGGACAAAAAGGAACTGTCAGCTGAAGAGAAACTGTAAAGAAGACGGGCTAGGAAGAAGCAAAAGAGGATCCAAAAAGAAGTTGAAGGACAATAGCCAGTGTATGTATTGCGGAGAGATTTCAATGAGTGTGAATTTGGAAAATGACGAAGCCATTGAAGGCAGCCTGGTGGATGGTAGACTATTCAATAGTCAGGAGGCTTCAAAAGATTTTGAACACGCTTACATTGAACATGTCTGGTAGTAGTGACGATGAGTAGATATTTCAAGACAATGGGATATCATCTAGAATGCTATTGATCATACAATGTGCTACTATTTACTACATTTCCCTATGTCAGAGGATCATGGCACCATCAGACGTGCCTAGTCCGACAAAAATGGAACATGTCAACACTATCTTACAGCAGTATTATATTGTAGAGTAAATAATAGAATTAATACATACTATGCAATTTCAATACAGTTACAATTTAATACCATTACTAGTATTTATGTAGCGGATGAAATAAGGCTCGAAAATTTGCATTCTACCAATTGCAGCATTGACCTCAGCCACTAGATATCTGGATCAGCATGGATTGAATGCATGTTCAACAAGAGGGATACTGTAGAGTATTAAAGACATGCTCAATTGGCCCATCAACTGGGTAATAAGGTGCTCCGAAGGCAATACGGTGACCTGTGGCATGAATCAAAGCCGACACTTGTGCACTGTGCTGTGAGTTCAAATTATGCATTATGAAACACCTGCGACCTTGTCAAGTCCCTTCTTGTCCAATGTCATCTAGGACAGACTCTATTAACTCAATCTCATCCTGTCATTAGTTGAACCCCCCTATCTGCACATAAATCTCCAACGTTCTGCAGTGGGATCTCCAGAAATGCAAAGAAGAAGGTCCATTTTTCTCTTCTACTGTATTGGCTTTCCTTGTTTACTCTTTTTCCAACATAACACTTACCAAAACTTTGAGAACCTGTCCTTACAAAGACGCAACATTCATCCAGATCTATCATGACTATTCTCCTTACGTAGGCGGTACCAAAAGGAAATGGGAGATTCCAGTAGTTTCATCACTTCTGCTTGTTGACAGGCTGATGTTTGTGATATCTCGTAGCACGCTTGCAGCATGATTATTGCCCATCCTGTGACGATTATTGGGATGAATACTAGGAATGACCGGAGGGCCAACATTTTCTCCAAAATGATCCACATTTAATTGAACAGCAGGAGCAGTAGGCTCCACAATTTCCTTTTCATCAAGATCTCTCTCCAATCCTTCCATCTCGACTTCTCAACTATTAGCTCTAACATTTTAGCCCATTTTTTATGCCTGTGCTTGCTTGCTTTCAACTTTATTAAAAACATCAATTTTAGATTTTGATTTTTTCATATTATTACATCTTTCATCTAGTAGAATAAAAAAAGGGGCCTATTGCTGAAATTCAATTTAAGAATGAATCAACAACCTTCATCCCTCTCTTCTTGTGGTTAGTGCTTTAACCACTAGACGGTTTCAGTACGATCACGTTTGTCTCCATTTCCTTGACTTCGTCCAAATAGCCTGCAAAGTTGAATGAGTTCGCTTGCGGAGGGGTTACAGTTGAAGCGCGGGGACGCTCATCGATCTGTTTGTGAGTTTGTTTGGAATCATATTGTTATCACTCGCTCACTCGCTCTAGCTCCAACGATTGCTTGTAAAGATGTGATCTTCTGTTGAATGGTTTTTATGACAGATAAGATCTGTTTGTTCTTCTAAAAAAAATGGTGATTGAAGTCTTATAAATATTGAAGTTCCTGATTGAGAGGAAGGTCGAGTCTTATACTGTAAGAGTAGTTTTGAAACATGTTAATTTACACGAATTAAAAGTACCGAGTATCTACTACATAAAGTTGCCCAATTTACAAAATCTCGAAAATGTCAAACGGGAGAGTACACGTAGCCTCGACACGCAGAAGTTCTTCCTCTTCTTGCTTCAATCTTGCAGTTTCTGCTGCTTCAATCTCAATTCGTTAACTGTCTACCTCTTCTTACTTCAATCTTGCAGTTTCTGATGCTTCAGCCTCAATTCGCAGACTTCTTCCTCTTCTTGTTGTAGAAATATAGCAGTTTCTGCTTCTTCAGTCTCAATTCGTAGAAGTTCTTCCCCTTCTTGCCGTTGCAATCTTGCAGTTTGTGCTGCTTCGGCCTCAATTCGTAAACGTTCGTCCTCTAGAGCTTTTAAAGTTTGATGGCTCTAGCTAGAGATAATGTAAAACTCCGTCTGTTTCTCCAGATATTCAACTTTTGGTCAATTTATAAAATACAACCAAAGCCCATCGAGTGCCTTTTGATATTGGGTTCGCTTAGAAACAGGGAAGGAAATAAGATTGAACGTGAGATTGAGTAAAAAAATTCTACCCGGTACTACTCAATTAACAGACAGCCATATAAATATCATTGCAACGGAACACACTATGTCTTTGGTTCTCACCTTGATGCCACACTGCCCTGTCAATAAAAGCCACATCTCCACTTCTAGTATCATAATCAATTTCTATCGGTCGCCCATCACGTTTTCCATCCCAAAATGTAAGCCCTCCTCCATGACCTTCAAATGAATTTTCCTCTGCTGGTCCTGACCATCGATCAATAGGTAGAGCAACTACAATCGATCCATCGACCTTTCCCGCTCCGTCAACATGTTTCAAGAGAGCTTCTTCGCCTGGCGCAGGTGTATATCTTGTTATGAATGTCATTACTCGCTCGACGTCTATTCCATCTAATCGTTTTCCGTTACATGCATGCTGCTGCTTATACCACAGTTTGAACAAAAAATTGCAATTTTTTAGAAGAGGCTTGCACACATTTAGTAATTCAATATTTGGATTCGTACAAGGGACACCTCCATCCATGACTTCGAGATAACAGCTTATTTTCCACTTTTTTACTTTGGCAATGCCGCCATTATATTCGACAGTCTGAGGATCAAAAAGCTCCAGGATTTGAGGGAATAGGGAATCTAAATAGCTTGGTTCAATCCCTTTCTCAATAACGAGGTGTCGCATTTTTGCGAGCTTCTTTCGTAGAACTTTTTTGGGTATTTCTTTTTCAACATTCCGACGAATCATGTTTTGTTTCGTTACATCTGGGTTAAAGTTCAGGTGTAACTCACTTTCAAGTACAGCACGCACAGTAGTTGCATCTTCATTTGGGATGGAACAAATCTGGTTGTTCTCTAGTTTTGACGAGATAGCGGTGAGCGTTCCAGTTAGAATATTCATCAAAGCTAAAGGTCAAATGCTCTATGATTGTTCTCACCTAGTTGCGTCCGAAGCGTCATTGCTGCTTTACTACTATGATACTATAGTATTGCGTACTGGTACCAATACCGGTATTACACAATGTTGTATGTTGTGCCCCAGTTGTCCTAGTCGGAATTCGGAAAAAGGGGAGAGAGCGAACGGGCGAACGGGGAAGAATTTGAAAATTTTGTATTTTGGAAAGGTTTTGCTTTTAGGACGCACAGTTGTCCCACATAAATCAGAGGGGATGCATTTCGAAGATACTTCAAGCAGAACTCCACAGAAAGCTTTCTTCAGAGCAACTCAGGATGTAAATCCCTCATCCGGTAGGGGAAAATAAAATATTTTACCCAGCAAACGGTAATTCTGACAATAAATCAACTAGATAATCAAACTCTCTGATACCCATTTGTTGGGTATAGCTTATTTTCATGGAAAACTATTAGTCAGAGGCGGCCGAGACCTTGACACCTGCAAGATCAAGTGCGTCTGTCTCTCCCTACTGATTAACATCAAACAACTATTCAGTCATATCTTAAAATTACGTCAAAATGAAGCTTGTTCTATTCGCCACCCTTGCTGCTACCGCTGCTGCTTTCTCTGTTTCCCCTCAGAAGGTTAGTGATTATCAATGTGTCCGAAAGTGTTGGATTGCCGAAGTAGCAGACGTTAGGAGGCATTCCTTGTGAAAGCATCCTTTTCATCACATGGAAACATTTTCTAACGTTTACAATCTGTCATTTAAACAGGCTGCACAGGCAGGAGCTGTAGCTGTTGCTATCGCTGCTTCCGCTGCTCTTCCCGCATTCGCTGGAGATGTTGCTGCTGGAGAGCAGGTATTCAATGCTAACTGCGCTGCTTGCCACGCTGGAGGACAGAACGTAATCATGCCCGACAAGACCCTCGAGAAGGAGGCTCTTGAGCAATACCTTGCTGGAGGACGTAACGAGAAGTCTGTTATCATGCAGGTAACCAACGGAAAGAACGCTATGCCTGCTTTCGGAGGACGTCTCGGAGAGGACGAGATCCAGAACGTAGCTTCTTACGTAATTGCTACTTCTGAGTCTGGATGGGATGAATAAGCACACACACTTGTAGGAAAAGCTGATATGAATCTTTTCCACTAGGTCGTGATGGATCTTCTTTGGTAATGCTGCCTAAGCGGTCGACACTTGTATAGATAGATATTTCGTGATAATTTTGTTAACGAACTTTATCTCCCAACTAACTTCGAGTCGACACTTGTGCATATGGATAGTTTCGTGGTAACTTTTAAATGAACTTGATCTCCCAACGTACCTATACTTAGCTAACTTACAAGACTTTTACCCTATCAACTGTTTGAAAACTTTCAGCCCACCTCCGTTTTGTTATGAGTAGCAACTCCGTTTTGCTGATGGAAGGAGAATTTTCCACCCCTCACATGTACAAGATTTTTACTCTTGCAACTGTTTGAAAACTTTTAGTCCACCTCTGTTTTGTTATGAATAACTCCGTTTTGCTGATCGGATAAGATTTTTCACCTCTTTTGAACTTATGACAACGTAAAAAATGATGATGGAAGGTAATACTGCTAATCATCCATTTCCCAAATATCGAATGGGGTGCATGCAGTAGCCATGCCAGAAGTGTGGTATTTCATGTTATTAAATAATTTGCACGATGAAGACACGCGCAAGGCGCCACTTCATGCATTCTAGTCCTGGTTGCATGATAATATACAGGTACCGGTGGTTCGGTGTTGCTAAACTGGAGATGAAATGCAAATTTCAAATTTATAGCAGATTATATACAGTTTTCACATTCAATATTTCTTTATAATTATTCAGTTCCTCGTCGTAAAAGGCGTTTGTTCAGCGGCTGTACGAGAATCGGTATCAGTCATCTATTGTACTCGTACTATCTGTCACTAATGTTTTGTCTATAACTGAAGATTATAATATAACGCAAATATAGTAACAATGGTACCGGTAGACAGAGAAGCACTTGATGTCTATTATTCTTTGATGGCAAATTTATTTTTAATAATTTTGATTTTTTCATCATAATCTATTCTCCTACCAGGTACCGCGGTACATGTAAATTGCACTAGGCACTATTCGCATCAAACCAGAAATATAATAGTGCTATGCAATGTCAAAATCTTCTACATATTCATATTGTACTTTGCCGTGGTGACATCACTCTTACTACTGTATCATCTTGGTATCATATAATAAATGCCAATGAAGCGGTTAAAAACTGTCGTTAAGAATATGATTTTAGTTTCCGTCTTACTTTGAACATTCCTCGGCAAAAAGGTTATGGCTGCGATGAAGTAACTTGAAACTGGCGAAATCATTTTCATATGATGAAGAATATGATTTTGAATTTGAAAATGTGGTGATGCGGATGGGGAGAGATCTCCAGCGAGGCAATAGTTATTAGCCATTACAGGCCAAAGTCAAAACTACGTCATCCCCAAATCAGCTGAATTCATTACTTCTCGCGCCTTTTGCTAACTCGTCATCTTTCGAGAGCGAACAACGTGGCGAATCCGTCATCCAGATGGAGCTAGCCAAGGAATAAAAGCTTCTTTACCCACATGACACAATTCCGCAACACCAAGTACTTGTATCGTACTTCAACTTTCTCCAAAGACTCCATAGAAAAAAGCTTTGAATCAACATGGGAAAAGGAGGTGAAGCAAACGTACAGAAAGCTAGTGTTGAGGGAGTGTGGACATCCCCATACCGTCCCCTCGACCCCAAGGCTCCTGAACTTCCCAGCAAGGGAGAGATTAAAGCTGTGATTCCCAAGGAATGTTTCGACAGATCTTACATTCACTCCATGTGGTTCGTCCTTCGTGATTCACTCATGGCCGGAGCTCTGGTATACGCTACCAATGCAGTTCTCTCCACTGAAGTCCCCTCTAATCTCTTGAGCACAGAGGGACTTACTTGGTTCGCCGGATGGAATTTCTATGCTTTCTGGATGGGAACTATTCTCACCGGGCACTGGGTACTCGCTCACGAGTGCGGGCATGGTGCATTCTCACCCTCCAAGACCTTCAATGATATCTGGGGTTTCGTCATGCATCAGGCACTCCTTGTGCCATACTTTGCTTGGCAATATTCTCATGCAAAGCATCACAAGCGCACAAATAACCTTATGGATGGCGAGAGTCATGTTCCCACTACTGGACAGGAGAATGGACTTGGTCCAAACGGAGAGCGTATTAACTTTTACGCTGCAATGCATGAGACAATGGGAGATGGAGCTTTTGCTGCATGGCAAGTCTTCAGTCACTGCGTTCTTGGATGGCCTCTTTACCTTATGGGATTGGCTTCTACTGGACGTCTTGCCAATGATGGAACCCTTCTCGCAGAGGGAGAGATCATTGATCACTTCCGTCCCAGCTCCAGAATGTTTCCTGCTAAGATCCGTGCGAAGATTATGATGTCTACTCTAGGAGTTTTTGCGGGTATCGGATATCTTTTGAAGCTCTCTTTAGAATACGGTTTCCTCCCTGTTTTCCTCTGGTACACTGCCCCATACATGTGGACTAACTTTTGGCTCGTAACTTACACCTGGCTTCAGCACTCTGACCCCTCTGTTCCCCAATATGGAGCTGATCAGTGGACTTGGGTCAAGGGAGCTCTTTCTACCATTGATCGCCCTTATGGAATCTTCTGCTTTTTCCATCACAAAATTGGTTCCACCCATGTCGCACATCATTTATTCCATGAAATGCCTTTCTACCGTGCTGATGAGGCAACTGCTGCAATCAGAGCGTTCCTTGAGCCAAAGGGACTTTACAATTATGATCCTATGCCATGGTACAAGGCCATGTGGAAAATTGCTCACACCTGTCATTACGTTGATGATATCAAAGGAGTTCAGTACTTCAAGAGTTTCAATGATGTTCCTCTGACAGCGGAGAAGAAGAAGGCTGAGTAAGTTTGAATTTGCATCGAAGGAATGCAGGAAGCCCAACAAACAGTTAGTTAGTTAAGTTAGACAATCTTTTACATAGGAATGTGAGTCTGTAGTCTAGATCTGTTCGTCCTGACGAACAATATCATGAAAGAGTCCATCCTTTGAAGTAATGATTTATAGATTATTGTCCAATAGTCTTTATCGCTGCCAAATCCCGTAGCTCAATTTCACATTCTTTAGCTGTGTCACATCCACGGACAACCAGCGGGTACTATGCCTTTCGTACTTGTAGTTGCATTGTGGACTAAGACTTGGTGACACATGAGAAGTCCGCTTCCCCAAGCAACAAATGGCTTGAAAAGCTAAATCGAAGAGACCCCCAACAATATTCGGTTCCAAGGATGGACGAGGTTTTTTTAAAAGACATTTTCAAAATTCGAGTTCGAGCTTGAGATCTATTCAAGGAAGATTTTTCTTCAAAGGCCACAACTGTCAGCTTTATACATAGAATTTCTTCGAAAAAGTAATAAATATTTGTCTGCAGCCTCCTATTCGTGCGAGAGGATATTGGGTTCTAATTGAATATGACAGCAGAAACAAATGGTCGAAATGAATGAATGGTGGGAGCAATAGTTTGAAGTTCAAAAGAATTAAAGGCATTTTGGCACAAAGACAATACTTTGCTCTTCGTGTCATTATCGTTATCGTTTATAATATCAATGATTGGATTTGAGATTTCTAAATCGTTTTTAGAAGATTCTCAAGGTGGGATTTGTAATTTGTAACGTTGATGACTTTGCGTAGATGTTCATCAATCATACCTTTGTTCTTCAGCTTCAAATCCAATTTCATTTCATTTCCAAACCAAATAAACAAATGTAGGTTTAAATTTTTGTTTCTACAATGTTCAATGTGTAGACGGACAGACGCTCTCACCCCTAGTCAACAGTCAACCAGTAGATAACCCTATCTCATACTTTGGAACTGTTTGCGTACGGTACCATACCACTCAATGTATTATTGTGAGCAAATATTTGCCAACAAAGTATCATGTATCATGCGTATCATGTATCATGTGTATCATACATCTAATTAGCTCTTAGCTAGCTTCTTGTGTGGCTTTTATGACACTATTATTCGCCAAAATTCTCTCACAACGCTTCTCGTTCGTAGGAAGGAGGAAGGCCAGAGAGGCCGGCTGCGAGAACCCTTCTCTGAAAAAACAAAAATGAGTGAATGACTGTCCGTTTTAGTTTGACGTCAACGTAAAGAACACGAAGGCTCTCCACAACCTCTCACTGACTAAAGAAAGCACTTGGACATCCAACATATCGCAAAATCAATTCAAAGGCACCGAACTCATATAAGTGGAAGCAAAGAATAATGAGGTTATCAGTCCTTGCTCTGTTGGCAACGGCCCCTGCGGTATCTGCAGATGCTGATTATTTTGATAAGGAGACGATCAGTCTTGCTGGCCCGCCACCTAATGGATGGCAAACGACATATAAAGTAGATCGAGAGTGAGTAATCTGATGCATTGACATGTTAGTGTACAAACTATCCATCTTCTAACAAAGGTTTTTTCTGCAGGGCCAATCTTGCTCTTGATTTGGGTTATATGTATGAGTATGAGGCTACAAGCGAAAGATTTTCATTGTATCAAATGGTGCGTTGTGATAGAGATCGTTAAATGCTAAGTGCGCGGAGTTTAAGAAGAATTTATTCTCTCACCTCTTTTTCTTCTGAACGTTTATAGGGGTTTAATGAAGATCAAGAAATGTAAGTATTTATTCAGAATGTAATAGTGTTCTGCATGAATATTCTTGCTAACATGTCCCCACAATAGTACACTTAAATCGCTTGGAATCAAGGGCGCTCGTTATAATGTGAAAGAACCCATTATCAACTTCAACATCAACTGTTTCAATGCCATCGGAAAACTAGACAATGAAGCTGAAGGATTGTTTGACGAAGAAGCTGTGAACAATTATGCGAATACACTTATCACAGACTTGTTCGATATTGAGGGCGAGTCGAATCCTGTAAGAGGCATCGAAAAGGAGGGAGTGTTAATTTTAGGTGCATGGATGCAAATCTATCATCACTTGTATACTGTCCTAAAAACATGTACTGATCACATACAAGGTCTCGAAGATGAAACCCGCGTTGCCATGATGGAGGTTGATATTGATAAAAGTGCGGCTCTATGGATTGGACGTTTGCAAAGTCATGGTGATAATACCAGGGGTACTATGCTCTACAACCTAGTTGAGCGCACTGCAATTCACTTCAATCAAGATCACGGAGAAGCTGAAGTGAACACGAGATTCTTGGCTTTGTTGAATGATATTCGCCAAGTGGTAGCCGATGAGAAGTGCAACGGTGGAGGTACTGACGCATCAAACACTGGTTATCATCAACTCTACAAGTTGTTTCATCAGATAGTTGGAGTTATGAATATTCCCGTGGTCCAGAGTATCGTGCACTATGTTGCGATTGACGCAGATCCTAAATTGATTGAGTTGTACTTGCTTTCCGTTGCGCCTCAGTTACGTTCTTGTAATATGGACTACTTCAACTATCTTGTTACAGACGTGGGCTTGTTGGCTATGGATCAGATGACAAATGATAAGTTGGTTGACCTCATTAAGAACTTGCAATACATGTACAGTTGCTTAGGAGTGACTTGCCAGGATGTCGGTACGCACGCCACTGGCATTAAATGTGATTATGATGCTGCTGAACCTAGACTTTCCTTTGCAGGCTATGTCTCCAAGAATGATGTGAGAAATGTAAGTGATCGACTTCTGATAAACTTTGAAAAAGCTTTGAAATAGTGTTGATGTCTGACACTTCTGCGGTTATCTTTTACAGATATCTAAGTTCGATAGAGACGTCACTCAGATTGCAATTTTATTGAAAGAGAAAAATGAATTATCTGCAAGGGAGCTATACCACAAAGGAAGAAATGTTGCTGGTGAAAATGGATTCCGCTCTCTTCAAAGCCTTGCCACACACGAGGATTTGAATTATTCATCGACTGATGAAACTCGTATTTACAAGATGTACGAGGAGTTTTATGGTGATCGTCCTATGTTTGCAGATGATGTGACCTCGGAGGCTTTGTTGGACAAAGGGTTGGCTGAATTTACAGTTCCAGTATTGCTGAAGGCCATGGTGCTTCCACATTATGCAATTAGGTCGTTCTTCGCTGCTTTAGATGTATGCAAAGAGAATCCAAGTCTAGCAGAAGAATTTTGGGACAAGGGAGTAGCTGTTCTTGTTGGTTCTATCGAATCTGCCGAGGTTGGTGATTCAGGAAAAGGAAGCTTGCACGGGCAGAGTTGGTTTGCGTTGGGCAAAGAGTATTGCGGGTATTTCAAATGTGCTGACGGAACCATCGGAACCAACGCACAAAGTATTCCTCCTGCCTCTATCAAAATGATGCAGAATATCGAAATGGGACGCCAAGCTATTCATCAATCTAATTGTAATGGTGTGAAATCGAGAGTGAGAGCAATTGAAAGTCTCATGATCACACCTATTATTCAGGGACTGCTATATCACACAGCCAAGCGTCAGCTTGTAAATGATGATAGCAGTTATGGAAGCTCTTGGGCTTTTGCAAAAGCAATAATGCCTGTGATTCATGTAAGGCAGAAGGCTGATGTGGAAGTTCTCGGTAACAGCCTTTTCACTCCAGGGGAATTCGATGCGAAAACTCTATGGGCTGTAATCGTTCTTTCGCTTGATGACTTTGGAATTGACTGTAAAGATATTGGCTCTGATACTATGGGAATTCTCAATCGCGATACTTCCTTTTGTGATTTCGCTGCAGATTACACTGACTTCCCCACTGCATCACCTGTTCAAGGACAACCTCGACCACCCACGAGGAACCCGTCCCCTGCACCTACCGCTGCTGATTCAAGTGACGAAATAAATCCTATTTTGATTTCAGGATATACGTTTACCAATTTGGCCGATGCAACGAAAAAGTAAGTAAGAATAGGTTCTCACCATGCAATCATTTCATCGTAGCTCTCACCCTTTTGTTTTGTTTTGTATTGTATTTTTAACAGAGCCAAAATTGCTTTGGATTTAAGAGACTTTCTCAATTTGGATGGCCGCCTTGACATTGCGCATGATAAGTCCCTCAAGATTTATAAAGATGTAAGTGAACTCATTCAATGCTTCCGTTTCTTATGTTTCCAACACAAGTCTAATAAAATATTTCGTGCAAAAGGGTGTTCATTCTTCCAAGTCTCTCCAAAGTCTTTCTTTGAAGATGCAAGATGAAATGGCGAGCGATTCCTACTTCAATTTTTATCGCAATGCTTTTCGAAATGACCCGCTGTTTGGGAAGATTGGAGGTGATGATAGTGGCACTTATGCCGATATTTATGCGGACAAGGTCGTCGGCGATGCTCTTGTTGCAGGAACAGATAATCACCTGGCATATGAAGCTGCTGTCTCCATGACCATCTGGATGCAGATAGTGCATCAATTGGAGACAGCGGTTAAGCAGTGCGGGGATACTTCCTCTGCCATGAATGCCGGGCTTTCGGTTGATGCTGCACTCGCATATTACGTCGGGGTAAGCCAAACAAAAGGCGATACTGATGGTTATCTCCTTTACAGTTTTGCTCAGAGAACTGCGAATTTATTCAAAACTGTAGAAGCAGTGACAGGAGAGGCGAGGGCAAATGTTGCTGCTATTGCCCTGTTCAAAGATCTGAAAGCTGAAGCTATCAAATGTGATGGTGGTCCCGACCAGTTCAAGACTCTTCGTCTGTTGGCTGGGAGTATGATGAAGAATTTGAATATTCCACTTGTTCAAGCATTTTATCATCAGTTACAGGTAGGATCTCAGACCGATAAAGCGTCGTTCTACGCGATTTTGTACGGATTGACAACTTTGCCTCAACTGGCAACTTGTCGTCCAAAAGAGTACTTTTATCTCAGTAATGAAATCACCGAAAATGGTCTTGACGTTGCAAATGTTGACAAGCTAATGAGCGAATTAAGGAAAACTTATGATTGTTTTGGAGTTTCTTGCGCGGATATTCATGGAGATGATGAGATTTGTCAGAACTTTGAGCAGATTTCCAATACTTACGCGGGATTTACACCTCGTGATGATGTCACTGTAGTAAGTCGGATAGTGGATTGTGTTGGACATTATAATTCTCGCTTACGACATACTCACATTTTTCCCTTTCCATGTTTAGTATGCTCGTATCGACAGGGATATCTTGAAGCTTGATGTTCTCATGCAAGAAGGCGCTTGGGACGCTGCCATTTCTTACTACGAACACGGCCATCCTTCTTATAGTCTTGCAACGCCAAGCTTGAGACTTCTAGCGAGAGATTCGAGCTGGAAGAATAGTCCATATTACACTTTCTTTCGGTCGTATCACCAAGATCAGGAATCGTTTGCTGACAAAACAATCATGGCTGCGTTGACGGGTGAGTTAGAGTTTTTCACGGGCGCCGTGGACAGGAAAGACATTGTAATGAGAAGTTTACAGACAATGGTTCTGATGCCTGCGGCCATTGGATATATGTATCTCTCTGCAAATGATGATGATTGTACCTTTTACCACTGGGACCTTGGCGCTGCTTTACTTATAGGTTCAGTAGAAGGTACACAATGGGGAGGTGATGATCGATTTAATGGAGTCGGTCTCTATGGGTTTGCCAAGGAACTTTGTGATGATTTCAATGTATGCACTTCCTCTGGTGACTCTGAGATTAATACTCGACTTATTCAATACCTCAAGAACGGGGAAGACCTGATCTCTGGAGGTTCCTGTAGCAACCTGAAGAGATTTATCGAGGTAAAGCTGTTCCCACTAGTTTTGGTTCCTTTAATCCAAGGAGCTATTGTTTCCGCCGGCGACCCATCCCTCGGTGGTCAGTCATTTGTTATGGCTCAAGCACTTCTGCCTTACGTGTCCCATTTCGATGCGGACTCTGCGGATTTAATTGAAAACTACTTGGATGAATCAAAGCCTACAGATAAGACCAACGCAGTCGAAATAGTTATTGGTGAATTTGCTAAAGTGTTAGGCGATATGAAAGTCAACTGTTTGGATGTCGGTGCTCTGGACGGACTAGAGGACTCGAGCTTGTGCGAAAATAACTATGATCCAGAGAAAGCCACCGATTTATCAGATGGCTTGTATATTACAAGGACTTTTGTCGAAGATAGGTGAGCTCGCCGTTCTTTTTCATTTATGTTTGCCTTATGTCTCTTTTGCTCAAAATCTTTTGCTTGGGCATATAGGGCGAAGATAGGACTTGACATCAAAGACATGTTTGATAAATTGAACCTTAACGATATGGCAGGAGCAAAGCTAATTTACGATTCGGTAAGGTTTTGTGTTTTGCGCATTTTTGAATTTTGTGATGAAATAGTTCTTCAAGAATCTCATCTTCTTTTCTACACAGGGTTGGAATTCTGAAATTGTTAATGAAAATGGGAAGAAGTAAGTTCTGAATGCAAAAGTATCTGTTGTTTTTCGATGCTCGCCAGACATCTCACCAACTTTTGCTCGCAATAGAGTCGGATACCGCAATATCGCAAGTTTCAGCAACAACACTGCTGCACTGATGGGGGAGGAGCCAGTTTACAATCTTTATCGCTATACACTCACTGATACCATGGGGGATAAGGCAAGTTCCTATGGGCATACTATTGTTAATCAGTACTTCGATGCCGGTATCTTCGGTAGCCACCATCAAACATTGGCCGCAGAAGCTGCAGTAGCACTCATCATTTGGGGATACATTGTTCATGAGTTATATGAAACCTTAGATCGCTGTGTCAACCAAGGGTTTGCCGAAGATGAAGATGGTGTACATTCCATCGACGAAGCAGTTGCCTACTGGATCGGATCCGACCAACAAACGGGGAGTAGGACAGCAGGATACCTCCTTTACCGCTTGACTGAAGAAGCAGGTGAAATATTTAATCTTCCAGTAGAGTCTGGTCAAACCAGAACAAATAGGAATGTTCTGAAACTTTTTAAAGAGGCTGCTCTACATATGACCTTCAACGATGCTTGCATTGAAGGAGACACTGTGATCACAACTTTAGGCGCGACTATTGAAAAGCTTGTGTCTCAGATGTCGATTCCCTTGATTCAGCATCTCATTTACAATTTAAAGAAAAACGACAGGAAGAGGGTTAAAATCTATGCTCATGCTGTAGTGCCGCTCCTTGCACCGTGCGCTGCTGATACTTTTGAACACCTCAAGAAGAAATTGATCTCTGAAACTTACGACGTGTCCGAGGTTGATTCAATCATCAGTATTATTCAGAGTACTTACAGTTGCTTGGGATTGACATGCCGTGACATTGGGACACTAAGAGAAATGGCGACTCCAGTATGTTCTGACAGGGCAGAGTTGAGACCTCTTGCAGGATATGCACCATCAACTGACGTGAGAGAGGTAAGTAGTTCAAATGGAGGTAGATAGTGTTTTTAGATTATCATCTTGACCAGAACTAATTTGTATCACTTGCTTCTTTAGTACTCTGATCTTGATGTTGACATTCGGTACATTGATATTATGATGAGGCAAGGTGCTCTCAATGCAGCTCTCAACATCTACAGGTTTGGGAAACATTCGATTATAACATCTAGAGGAGACCGTCAAGTGATAGCTCTACGTTCGCTTGCTGTTACCACTGGCCGATCAATTGTTCCATCTTTTTCTCTCTTTGAATCGTATTATGCCCAGAAAGGTCTTGATTTTACCGATGACCTTATCAGGTTTGAGCTCAGTTCTCCTGTTTCGGCTGCATCTCCTGACCAGAGGAGGGCTCTAGTCGTAAATGCTCTCAAGTATGAGGTCATGTTCTTCGCAGCTCTTCAAAAGTTGTACGATGCAGCACACGGATGCTCTTCAGAAGACCAAATTCGGTATTCCCAAGCCCAGCAAGAATGGGATGTGGGAGCAGCTATGATCATTGGGTCTACCCAAAGTGCTGGAAGTGCAGATAATGGTGATCTAATGTACAATTTGGCTATATCACATTGCTCAAAATTCAACACTTGTGACCAATCTCAATCTATTCTTACAAAAGAAGCCAAAATCAATCAAAAAATTGAGGAATCACTGTATGCTGGAGGCTATTTGCTCAAATCGAAGGCGTGTGCTGGTGTAGCTGACTTCGCGAAGAGAATTGAGAATTTGCTCAAGGTAAGAAAGGGAGAACTGATCCGAAAGTCTGGTTTGGTCACCTTTTCACTCACATTGTGCTTCAATCTTCAATAGGTTCCATTGATACAGGCCACTCTATTCTATGCAGTCAAAAACGAAAATCTTCCTATTGCGTCAACCGATCCTGCACTTGCAGAGGGCTATATTTTCTCGAGGTCTATTCTTCCGTACATTGACGAAGTCGATCCTACTGCAGCTGCTACAATCAGCAAAAACTTCAACTTTCAGTTTACAGCCAAACCTGTTATCGATAGACACAAAGCCGTCTTCACCGCCTTCAATAACGCAATTAGCAAAACAAACAGCATCGACTGCAAAGACATTGGATATCTCGATTCCAATGGTGGTGTTTGCCCTCCCGGCTCAGGGAAGGCGATCAGTTCTGCGTCCACACAATCGCTTTCATTCTCGATGATCTTAGGGGTAATGACAAGTTTCCTTTGGGTCGTCCTTTGATTCTTTCATCGTTCTCCACTAAATATGCCAGCAATACATGATAAAATATAGCACAAAACATATTTATTTGAATTAGAACTGTGGGCATGCCTCATAGTTTTCAGATGCACACAATAGCATGTATTATAACGGATCAGATTCTCCGAAACGAGAAGTTCTGAGCAAGAACACATTCGATTTGGTCGTGGGTTTGAAACATTGAAAATGTTGAATGAATAATCTGAATCATGTCGCTTAGAAATCAGACATATCACGTCCATTGATTCCATAGAGATTTTCAATGTGAAAGCCTCATTATCATTCACTACTTTGAACTTGTTGCAGTCACCTGTAAATTTGAAAATGTGCATTACTATAATTTATCACAAAAGACAAAATTAATGACTATCATCCATGCTACCGACTTCGTTCAACGAGAAGTTTTAATCCACACGCTAGAAGAGACGCATCTTTACCCGTTCTTGCTAAAAATGGAACCCGCTTCCCATCTTTTGTTTTGAGTGATACAAATCGTTTTCGTCTCTTTCGTGCTTCTTGTAACGAAGTACTTTTTTGGTCAAAGTTTTGAGGCATGGTTTGTGATACCTTCACAATTCGAAGCATATCAAGTGATTCTGAAAGACATTTGTTCTTCGGTAGGTCCGTAGGACAAGAAAAGGCGCAATTGCTTCCAACAGCTGCAACTCGCGATTTCGCCACGAATAGTAAGCAATCCTCTTTTCCCGAGCTGAAAGTTTTGCGATCCAGTTTCAGTGTAACTTTTGTTGTGAACGAGCTATCCTGACCACCCTTCCCTTCTTCCGCAGGCCAGGCCCTATCGATAGTTACTCCATCATAAAGCATCTGCTTAAATTTCTGCGCGAAAACTTCAAGTTCGTTTAGTTCTTCCTCATATAGACTTTCTCCTTGTTGAAGTGTTTCAAATAATTGCCTAAGAGTAGAAATTGTGTTGTCATCGAAAGGAGGGTCCAGATTCCCAGGTAATTTGCATGAATTTTCAGCTGTCCAATCATTTGCATTGAATTTAATCAGATTCTTCGGCGGGGTTGGGTGAGGGTACATTGTGGAAGGGAGTTCAAGTCGTCTCAATGCACCTCCGAACACAATGGCCTCAGTAGGACTTTGAAGTTTCCCTTCCAGAATCATTGCAGAGGTCGGCTCACCATCATTGCTGCTAGAGTAAAACAGCGAATTTAAATCAGTTCGAATAGATAGTGTGCATCGCATATCTGCCTCTACACAAAACACGTCGGCAATTTTGGTCACTACAAGAATGCTTTCCTTTTGCTCATTCCCTCCTAAAACAATCTTCTTTCCTTTCTTTAGCGCGTCCAGATGACTCACATCACGTACAAAAATCACGCATTCGACTGGATCAGCATGCAAGCTAACACCGCACCCATTGACGTTAGCTCCAACTGCGCAGGGGGCACTCCACGAACCTTCCTTGATGCGTGTGACAGTAACACCTGATCCTCCAAAAGTACCAGTAAGTTTGATGTAAACTATGGCTTCGCTGTTTTCAGTGTACCATGTCAGTAGAGAGCTTCGTCGCGATTCAGGGGAAAACATAGGTTGGTGAAAGTTTTCCTCGGATATCTTCGGGAGCAATATGGAACGAGTTTCGCGACTTGTCTGTAAACCAAATGATTGAGCTTTCTCGCCAATTACATCAATCCGTCTCGTCTTGAAGTTTTTCAAGGCCTTATGAGAACGGCAAATCGGCTTTGGAATGAATGTTTCAATATTTCCACGAACAATCTCATACACTCCATTACATTCAAGATAATAGTCATATTCTCTACATCTGGTCACGATTTCGTGAAAGAAAGAGGATGCTCGAGAAAGATCAATGTTCATATCCACTGAAGGAAGTCCGAATGGCATCTCTTCAAAGTTTTTTACTCCTATCGATCCTCTCCTAAACACAGTTGCCACTGGCCACCCGGAAGAGGTCTTCGAAAGTAACATGTCGAAAATTTCCCTGTACGAAGTTCTCATCCCTATAAGTTCTAACCTCGAGATAAAGTCGCATGCTTTCTCGTAACCCTGAAATGTATTGTTCAAAGGAACAGCAAACTACATTTTGTAGATATGACAACGATAGTTGTGAGTTTTCTTTGCCACGACTTGAATGCCAAAGGATGCACAGCAGGACTACTTACACTAAGGACATCTCCAATTTTAACACCTGACCTTTCAGCGGTCGACTCGGGACGTACAACTACAACCACGGCTCGACCATCACTTGCTTCTGCCAAGTGAACTCCAAGGTCATGACAAAGCATGGGTTCGTTGTACGTACATCTTAGGCCGTTGTCAACGTCCCCCTCTTGCAATGAAAGATAGATACGAGTTATGCACACAACAATCGATTCAGAAAAGTCTCCAACTTCAACTTTCTTTCCAAACTCTCCTTTGGCAGATGCAGCGCACAATGAATTATAAATCATTTGGATATTCTGAGTCACACTTGGTTTCCCAATGCTGCTAACAGTTCTATCTTTCTTTGCCTCATCTGCTTGCTTGTCATTGCCCTCAATAACTTCATCTTTCACAGATCCCGCAGGACATTGAAACATTCCACACCATGCCCTACTCTCTGGGATGTGGGCAGCCGCATCCTTGAGATTTTTCACTATATTCTTCATTCTTTCCTCTTTGCTTCGTTTGTAAGTAACCTCCGTAAGAACGCTCATGAGAGTCTCGTCGTCATCGTCGTCATCATCATCTCCAAAATCAGATCTGTTATATCCAGTAATGATCAGGTCTTTGTCTAATAAATTTTTGTTTTTCTCATCCATGCGATAAATCTCTCCATTGTTTTGTGGATCGACAATAAGAATCCCCCTCTTTCTCAGTAAGAGAGGATCGATCGCCAACTCTTCTGATCCCGTTGAGGAAGACCGAAACGAATCGACAATACTAGACCGATCACTGTTAATCGTTTGATGGTTACTAGCGTCCGAAGATTCTGCATCAATCTGAAAGGAAGTGAAGGTACCCTTCTTATCTATCGACTTTGACAAGTTCTTATCATCCATGATATCTTCAAGGCTATCTACCTGGGCAACAACTCTATCTCTAATGCTTTCAAGGTCGTCAAATACATCATCTTCCGAAGAATCAATGGTAATTATCGGGGCTATAATGCGTGATTTCACTAAAGCTTTCGGTTTTGACCCACTAGGTGGTGGTGGTGGTGGTATAGGTGTAGATAGCGTGGGCTTGTTCTTCCTAGCAACATTATTAACTTTCCAATTGCTATCATCTGCACGTGAAACTTCATCAGGAAGACCAACTACCTGAGATGGTTCCACCACCTCACGATCAGATAGAGGTGGTGTTGAAATTTCTGGTTTTGCAATCTGATATGGCATCATCAACCATGGATCGCCGCTCGCAACCTCCTCATTTCTAGATTCATCAATCCGTTGAAAGTCTGATGGTTGACGCACATCAGAATCGGCGAGTAACGATTGATGATCTTTAGGTTTTCTTCTAAAACTAAATTTTGCAGGCTTCTTCTTCATATTGTTGATTGATTTGGCGATGTGCTGATGTTCTATACAGTACTTGTAGGGTTACAATTGTACACTGATTCAGATTGGCGTCGTAACGAAAAGGAGCGATACGAAGAATCAGTTTTGTGTTGTGTTCTCCCCTCGCCAATATTTTTCTAACGACAAGTGCCAACAATAAACCGTTATGACTAATTTAATCTTAAATCCTTTACCGTTATTTGTTGGCTGTTTTTGTATTTTATAAATAATAAATAATAGTGCATGGGGGTCGTTACTTTATGTACGTAGGACCCCTGGGCACCTGCTTTAAGACGGAATGAAATGTAGTATAAGCGTAAATGGCGGATCAAAAGTATACGTGAGTGTATAGTTT
>Ga0115005_10001217_pt1 | contig 20235 bp, 23 predicted proteins | sample ArcOceMetagenome_FD_87163 | JGI IMG/M metagenome (GOLD analysis project Ga0115005, IMG submission 87163) | Marine eukaryotic phytoplankton communities from Arctic Ocean - Arctic Ocean - Greenland ARC118M Metagenome | ecosystem: Environmental > Aquatic > Marine > Oceanic | place: Arctic Ocean... | reverse complement strand
TGCACTGGAAAATAATGTTCTGAAATTGAGATCGTCGAAGATGAAAAGTTATTATTCATTATAGCTAAAGTAAGACTTCTTGGATATTTGACGAGCGAAGAACACACCCAAATACGATGACAACAAACTAGCAGGTAATATCACACTCAGCTCCGTGGTGCTAGAAGCCATTAAACTCAAAATCAAGGCTGATGCGAGAGGCGTTCTTGTTACAGACGCCTGTGTTGCTGCCATCAAGCAGAAAACAGCAACTGGCATCAAGTTGGGCCCAACGAATGATGAGCATGCATGCGCGAATGGAGCTGCTGCAAAAAATAGGGGGAAGATGATCCTAAAAACGTGATTGAATATCGTCAAAATGAGTACAAGAACAGTGTGAATGTGGCATAGACCTTATCAGGATAATAACTTACCCCCCGGGGAACTTTCCAGCACAGGCAAGCGCAATGGAAATGATCTTTACAATGCCTATTTGGGCTGCTACAGCAGGGTCTGCGAATGGCAACGATGGATTCACTTTTGCTGCGCTAGTTAATACGTCAGCCAAGCCATGTTTTGTTGCTGAAAATGCTGTCTGGTGCCCATCAATTACCGTTTGTAGGCTTCCTTCTCCCCAAAACAATGTTTGGGGAAAGTATGTGCCAATAATTCCGACGATAAGGCCAATTGATGTTTTGACAAGTAACTGACGTTTCCACGGGCTTTCATTTTTGTTCTTCGTGCTCCATGCCACCTTTTTCATCATGGCAACAAGATTGTGAAACGATGTTCCCAATAATCCACCCCCAAGTCCACAAGCTACAGAAGTTATTATCATGGCCCGACCGCTTAAAGTGCCAACAGGACCATAATGGAAATGCCCCCCGACTGCCGCAGATGGTAATAGGAAGCCTCGAACCACAGCCAAGGCAACAATACTTGAAATCACAGCTGGTGACAGCGCCTTTCCACTTGCCTTTGAAAGACCTTCATTTGAACGCGTCATTTCAAGTGCAAAGATTGATCCCGCAATTGGTATTCCCATAAATGCTGTCAAGGCCCCAGCTGCACCTGCATACGATAATATTTCGTGGTGTTTATTTGACAGTCCATATCGATGTCTTGAAACGGATGATCCGATCAAAGCGCCCGCACATACCATGGGGGCTGCAAAATAGAAAAAGATGAGAAATATAAATCTTCTTGAGCGGCAAAATACATGCAAGGATTTTTTTTAATATATCGCTCACCCTCCGGTCCAAGGCTAAATCCAAATGTGGACGTCACCAAGGATAGTAAAAGAAGCGGGAAAAGATGAATACTACTGGACGGCAGGGCCTCAACAGGTGCAGAGGAAAATGATGATACAAAGTCCGCTACAGTAAACGTAGCATGAAATTTAGTAGAAAGGAGACCCATGATAAGACCTCCTAGTGTACACACACCAGTAATGAAGTAAGCTGGGTTAAGACTTCCTGTCTTTTCGAGGATGAGGCTTGGGATTGTAATCCATACCGTCTCGAATGATAGTCCCAGAACCTTCCCATACATGAACCCCACGGCTGCCGTGATCGCCCCTACAGCAATTGAAGTGACAAGAATGTGTTCTTCCGTGTCGGTATTATCAACATTACCCCCAGATATTGATGATGCTTGCAAAGCAAATGTTGACGCATCTATTTCTTTCGCAAAGAGTGAGACTGTGGAGGAGGAGGAGGATGGCTGAGTCACATCGTCATGTCGTTGAGATGATTGGGTTTGAGATGATGGGGTATGGAAGGAAGAAACTTCGGTGCTCCCAAGGAGAATGTAGATTAGTGCATAGTACTTCATGGCTTATTGTGAGAGATGGTTGGGCCTTTCCGTCCGGATACTTGTATGAACCTCTGGTATATAATTGTAGATGGTATGGATGATTTGAAATGAGATGGCGTCATTCTTTCTCCTTTCTTGGTTGTCACGAAACAAAAATGTGTGAGGAAAAAGAGTCAAAACGTATGTCCTGCGCCTCCTTGGCTAAATTAGACATTTTTCCGAACGTGAATGGGGGGAGTCAGTCACGAAAGAATCTTTCTATTGTTCTCAAGTTGTTCTCATGTTATTTCCAATTCAATCATCGATCGCCGTTGACACATACCTGTGAGGAAAATCAACATTTCTACCAGTCAATCCAAAACGTAAAACTTGAACATCTACATTCGATATCATGTGTTTGTTTTGCTTTTCAAAAGAGAGGCTCACTCAAGATGAAGTAAAAGGGAAATACGGAAATGCTTTTGGTCCCTACGCCGGCAATAGCAACAACTATGACATCTCTCTATGCCAGGCCCCATGCCGTGAGCCCTTGTGTTGCTGTGCATCAACGTTATGCATCTGTCCTGCTCAGATGTACATGCGTCATAAAGTTTTGAATCACGTGAATCCAGGCAGTGGATGGAGTGACTACAAATGCTGCCAAGGATACTTTGGCGGCTGCTGCTGTTTGCAGCCGGGGAAAATGGGTGAATCCACCTGTCCAGTTCCCTGCATGTGCCTCGAGGCTTGCATATGCATTGGTCCGGCTGTTTCTGCAACTTCTAATGTAGTCCGTGAGAAGTATCAACTAGGATTGGATGAGGATGATGTTCGTCTCATCCGTTGCAGTAATTGTTTGTTCTATTTTTCTGTTATCTTGAGTTGCGTCGCTAGCTGCACTGATTGCGAAGGCGATGATGCTTTGGCAAGTGTTGTGAACTGCATTTCCGATGTGGTCTTCCTCACTGTCGCTGGATGCATGACTGCTCAAGTGAACCACGAAATGGCTTTGAAAGATAATGGGGCATCGCCAGTGCGGGAGATGATGCATCGTTGAAGTCCTTTGTCCCTTACCTGGTACAGAACTAACAGTACTTTACTTATCAGGAAGAAGCATTGTGTACTAAAACCATAAATCATCAAGATAGAAGGATGATTCATCGATGGTACACTTAGGTTTTGCTTATAAATTACATGTTAATAAAAAAGTGTTGATTTGTCACGAGTACACGTACAGTAGTACATGTTCTTATTTCTCTACTCATACTTTAGTAATGGAAATAACACAGAAAAGCAAAGTCAAATATTTTTCAAACAGCACTGGCAGATCATCGGGCAGTGAAGCAATGACACGCCACAAGCGATACACTTTGCTTGCTTATCAGCAGTGTTTGGAATAGAAGTTATGACATTTCGAGTTTCGAGAGAGACTTTGATTTCTTTTTTTCGCAGCATCAAAGATCAAAGCGCACCAGTTTAACTTCCAAGATGAGATCCAGAGATAATGAGAAAGATGCATGTATCATCACGCATCACGCCCTGGATGCACCCGATAGTATGCAGACTTTTCAATGTGTACGAGTACATCCACGGATATTCCAAAAATCGCCAACTTCACACTTCCTAGGAAGTGACTCGGAGACCAACGAAGGCTGCACAAGAATTGCACTTGGTTGCACTGCTTTCTGCACAGTGTAAAATTGTATCGCCGCTTATTTTCCACTACTCTCACTCGTAGACCTGAAATAACGCTCATACCGCTGCTTACAAGCATTTACATCTTTCTTCGGGATCATGGTAGATATCTTCTTCCAACGAAGTCCTGAGCTGTCGGTGTCTTCTTGCTGGAATCGAAGCAGAAGATTGTCAAAAAGAACGCACTCTTCATATGTCCAATTGGATTCCTCCTCCGACTCCAAACACTTCATCCCAGTATCTGACTCATTACGGGTACCATCACCATCAAGTGTATCCACAAAAAGAGACCCTGATTTCTCATTCTGGACTTCTTGTGTTAATTGATGAAAATACCAGAAGGCATACGTCTTGACTTGATCCAAGGGCCAATTCATATCCGATGCAATCAAGTGCCACTCGTCGCCAGAAATTTCAGATGCATGCATTTCGAGGGCTGAAGCGAATTTTTGTTGCTCTTCTGGTGAAACCCTCATGGTTGGGAGAACTATATCTTTATCAGCATTCATGCTATCTGTGATGATAAGGTCCAATGGCAATAGACAGTAGCAATTGAGAGCAGCGCCAAAGTGCTTCCCATCAATCAGTGTTTTGTGATTAGTGATGAAGCGAAAAGTGTTTCCAAGAGATCATACACACACATCACACACAAACAGGCTAAACCGTGTAGGATCTTCAGGGAGGAATTTCTGGCTTTTATTATTCTTTCTATTCTTTAAGTCTATCAAACCAAAGCAAAAGCAAGATAATCCTTTCAGCTTTGGAAGGTATCAGGCCTGGTTTGATCAAAATTAAAAAATCATTCAAGTATCTGAAGAAAGAGTACAAGGACGTGTGTACGTGTACCAGGTTATTTATGTAGCTTGCTCTTTATCCCAATTCTTAACAACCGCACCCTCTTTGCATCGTACCACCTTCTTGTTTTCTTCTTCAACGATACCGCTCGCAGATAATAATCTTGCATACGATGGATGTTTGGGCGACCCCCCAAACATATATTTAGACATTATATTTTCTTTCAAAAGTTGTGTATAATAACGCCTCTAAAGCTGAATGCAACAATCTTCTCTTCCTTCCGATACAAAAAGACCTCATCAATTTCGCAGAAACGCATCCATGAAATTTCCTCCGTACTTTGAAGTGTACCAATTAGAAAACGTAAAACAAGTTCCCAACCAAAATGACAAGATAGGTAAAGCAACAAGAACAGAATCCAGAACCTCATCCTTCATACTCACGAGCCCCACCTCTTCCGGAGTTGTGATGACAGCTTTACCCCCAAATTTGGCATTGTCATGATACATTTGGCTGTAAAGTGTTATATAAAGCGTGTACCCGCCAGGAATATTGCTGTTGCTGTCTGAGAGGTCGAGATAGGGCTGTTCGATCTTTTCTATGACACCATTGTTGCTTTCTCCATCTTTGATTTCGGTAGATTGATTCGTTCCTTGCGCATAAATCGATTGAAGCTGATACGTTTGATCTGCAAAAATACCTGCATGATGACAATTTTGGAAGGTCATTCATTAGTTTGATGTGGGGAAGATGTGTGCCGATGAGATGGAGTGAATGAAAATGGTGATTTCTTACCTAGATCGGGAACATCATATTTTGCAATGACAAGAGAATCGCGCTGAATACGTGTGTTGTCTAGACCAGTGTTTGACAGTTTATCCAAAAATGCTGTTAATGGTGGCTCGTTGGACATTTGCAGCTGAGTAGGTTTGAAATGATTTCTTCGTGTACGAGTTTTGACAGTGGTGTGTGATGCAATGGCTGGTCGAACACCATTCTGAATGAAGGCTGTAGAGACTTCTATCTTCACAACGCAGAAGATGAGAAAAACATTGAAAATTCTCCGTGAGACGAGACTCTGAAGTATGGGCGTTCTTGAATTGGGGTTCATCTTTTAGCTCTATTTATGCTTGAGTTTGCTTTGGTTGGTCGACGCTGTTGTGTGTTGTTTGTGTTCCATTATTTGTTCCGTCACTCTCATTTTGTTTTTTTTCTTCTCCATTTTTTAGTCATGTATTTTTATACTTATCCCTAACGATTAAGGAGTGACGTAGATCATGCGCATACGCGCGCCAGTATCTTGCGAGCACAGCTTCAACTACGTAACAAAAAAACTTGTCTGTTTCTCTTCTCGATTGCGATGCACCTCCTCCTTATCTAGTAGTGAACGACCTTGCTTGCCCTTCCCAAGCCCTCATCAATATATCAATCTTGTAATCTTAATCATGAAGCTTGCTCTCCTCGCATCTCTTATTGGCGCTGCCTCTGCCTTCGCTCCTGCTTCTACCGGAGGTATGTTGATTGGCGTTTTTTGCCTCGGTCAAGATGCGACAATATGTCGAAAATCAAGCGATGGTTTGGGTTTTTCATTATGATGTTAGTTTGGTGTGGCTGGCCGTGCTGCGTACATGAACACAGTGTTGAGAAAAATACTCTTCATCAACCAAAGATACTATATAATAGAGGGGGTATACTGTTGGAGAGAAAGTGAGGTTCAAGACAACATGAAAAAGAAACAGAGTTGGCGCATCTTATTGCATCAATTCTCAATGCGAGTATTTTGTTTGCAGTCAGATGGTTAGATCTTCCTTTGTAGCAACAAAATGAGAGAGGCGAAAAGACATCAAACCCAGCAGAATGAATTCAAACCATCGAGCATGTTTTCGCTTTTTTAAATGGGCATCAACAGTCATTGATTGAAATGATCATATCTCACAAAACTCTCTGCCTTTCTCTATTTATTATTTATAATAGCTCGTTCCGCTACCTCCATCAGCGCATCCAAGAAATCCGATGCCCTCCCCTTCCTTCCTTACCCCGCCAATCTTGAAGGATACGTAGGAGATGTCGGTTTCGACCCCCTTCGTATCTCCGAGTACGTACCCATGGACTACCTTCGTGAGGCAGAAATCAAGCACGGACGCATCTGTATGCTCGCAACCGTAGGATGGGCTGCTGTCGATACCGGTCTTCGCGTATACCCCATCGCTCCTGGACTTGAGGATGTCACTTCCTCAGTTTCTGCACACGACGCTGCTGTAAAGCAGGGAGGACTTGGACAGATTTTCATCGTTATCGCTTTTGCTGAGATGGCTTCATGGCTTGGAGTCTCCCAGATGCTTCAAGGATCTGGACGTGCGGCTGGTGATTTCGGCTTCGATCCTCTTGGATTTCTCACGAACAAGTCTGAGGCAGAGGTTGACCGTATGAAGCTTCGTGAATTGAAGAATGGACGTTTGGCTATGCTTGCATTCTCTGGAATGTGCACCCAGGCTGTACTTTTCGATAAGACTTTCCCTTTCTAAATTTGACTACAGCAGCTACACTCTGATGACATAGCAGATTGAGATTAATAGTTTTTTAGGTGGTATGCATCGGATCAATTTGTAGTTTATATTTTGAAGAAATGGGTCGACGAAAAGGCTTGCGCTCATGAAAATCAAAGACGTTGTTCCATAGGTGGAAATGGCGTCACCACGCTTGAAAGCAATCGAGGTAATACAAATATGATCGAAAATGTAACGAATATAAGATTGTATAACCTCAATCACCCTTTCTTATAAAAGGGATTTTGTAATATATCATACGAGTAATAGCCATATGCATAGATTTTAGTTGTTTTAAAATGTTATCCTGTATTGAATATTGAACAGTTCTGTGGAGTTTATTTATTCGATACAGATGAATGGCGGCTCTTCTGCATTCTGAGTAAGCACCATTCGACGAATCAATCAAATGCTGAATCAATCTTGTAATCGTCGTGAGAGGTCCTCAAATCTTGCTCAAACACCTTCTTTCATTTACTCTGTGCTTTGAAATATAATTTGGAATTAGCTCCAATACAGCGAATTTGGCAGTCTGGACAAGTCCCAGAGCAGGGTTTCCACTGTAGCTCAGATTGAGCCTAGGACGATGAGATCTCTCTACCATGTCATTTTTGGTTGAGGCGGGGCTAGTGGTGGCCGTATTTCGGATGTAGTCAATTTTGCACAATTCGAATATGGAGTACTTTTGTATCTTGTTCTGTACGTGTACCCGGAAAGTTTCTTCTGGCTTGGCTATTTTCTCTATGTGATCCTTTTCAATTGGTATAGGTACTCCCTCGTGTTCCTTCGTATCGCTTGAAGATTTTATTTCTGTATCATTTTCTTCCGCAACAGCTAAAACTTCCTCCACCTGCTCAATATGAGTTGCACTGGTGGGTAAATTCTCTGTCGCAACTAAGTCTTCAGAAGAGGTTGCTTGTGCCTCAGCTTCTTCTTCTACAATATCCTTTACTTCACGTTCAACCTCTGTAGAATTTCCTAAAGGCTTTTCATAATCTGTCTTACTTTTTCCATCGCTCAATTTTGTGAAAAGATCTCTTTGCACTGTCTTCTTCACATCTTTCTGATCCATAGAACGTGACTTCGATGGCGGTGACGGTGTATCTGTGACTGTATCTATAGTAGGGACTCTCTTTGTTGTGGAGTCCGTTCTTTGACAAAGCTGGAGTGCTTGTCCCATTTTAGTCCAATAATTTGTTTTACTTACGTGTGTACCGTACTGTACCAGGTGATGTCTCTTGCCTCCTTGTGGTTAGAAAGATTGCAAGCTTGCTTAATTGTGCATGTATGTACCGTATGGTATCATCTTCCTGTTTGAACGCAGCAGTATGTAGTGAGGGTCAAACGTTTGTAATCTGAAATCCATCTTTTTCAAATTTTGCTGAATTTTGCGCCATTTTTTTATAAAATGTCACCGACGCTTGAACGCGGTCCGCGCGACGCATGCATACATACAGGACCTCAAATTAAATTCCTAGAACGCGCATTTTCGAATTTTAGCAAAAAAGCAAGATGCGATGTTCATCTTTGACTCATGCATTCAATACCCTGCCTATCCGTTAACGGGGAAGGTTGTGGTTGTAAGGATCAGGCTTGCAGTTAGCAAATAAAGTCTCGCCCAAAATATGCAACGCTTGAAAACATTTGTAGCAATTACATGTCTTTCTTTGGATCCAACGACGAATCTCTCTCGGTTCCACATTGCCCCGATGCAATGTTACACAAATCAACCTCTCCGCAAACTTTTTCATCTGCTGTCCCCATCATCTATCAAATGGACCGAAATGGAGAAAGTTGATGACATATATCCCAAAACAAAATCCGCTGACTATCTGTTTGATGCATTAGAAAAAAGGTTAGGACCTCCTCAAAATTATGATGAAGCTTCAAACCTCGTGCTACAACTCGGGTCAAATGATCCTAGTAGATTACAATCATGCGTACAACACGCTGTTCAAAGCTATAACTTCAAGGAGATCAATTTGAATTGCGGTTGTCCCGCGATAGATAGTGGAGGAGCAACATCGTATGGGGCTAGTCTGATGAAAGATCCCCATCTTACTGGGAGTCTTGTCGAATCCGTGAGAAAAGGATTGGATGCTGGAATTGGGAATACAAGGGCCGGTGTTGATCATCCTAAAGTTTCAGTGAAATGCAGAATTGGAGTATTTGATAATGCTGAAGACATGCGACCGTTGGAGGATAGCGATTACCATTATTTGAAGAATTATATTTCCACCATCAATGATGCAGGTGCAAACCATGTTATTCTCCATGCAAGGCCAGCAATACTGTCTGGATTAAGTCCTGTAAAGAACCGTATGGTTCCAGCACTAGATTATGAATTCGTTGAGAAGATTGCTTCTGACTTTGAGGGCAAAGTAGATGTAACTCTGAATGGTGGTATCACGTCCTTGTCCCAGTTGCAATCTTTGCAAGAGGATTGTACCAGCACCATTTCAAGTTATATGGCTGGAAGGTGGTGTTTGCGACGGCCATTAGATTTGATTGGCGTAGAAGGATTACTAAAGGGGGAGAAATTGGATTCGTCACTGATTAGAGATGCGATAGAGCATTATGTAGATGATTCCGTGAAGATGGGAAGTGTACCCTCGCACAAACAACGCTTTACAACTGCAGAGTTATGTTTACCATTATTCTTAATTGTCGAGCAACTGAAAGATGATTACGAGTACGAAGAAGAAGATCGTGAACGACCATTACTTTCTTACGACGAAATTGAATCCCTGTATGAAGTAGTTCAAGACGGAGTTGCACAAATGGAAGCATTGACCAACAGCGGGAAGAAGAAAAAGAAAAATATGTCAAACTCGAGTGATATAAATTTCAAGCGCCTATCATCTTCGTTCAAATCACTAGTCGGTACAAAAGTTGCAAATAAATGGAAACGAAATAGAGCTGAATTATGATAAAAATACTTTCAGCTTGTATTTTTGTATCATAATTATGAGTGCAATCTTCAACAACTGTATCATACGTATTTTCGGTAGGGGTGATCTTCTTCCCCCACTTGAACTTTCAACTTCCTTCTTGTCAACAAACAAACAAATGATATAGTACACGTGGTCTATGTATTGAATATTGAGATATCAAAACTCGTCATTTCAATTGTGCGAAAGATTGCAGTATGCCAATATGACGGATTTCGACCCGGGGATTTCGACGTCCATTTTGTCGCTTCTGATAGGTTCGCGAGTTCTCATACGATGCTCGCACAAGCTCCAAAGGATCTATCTTTGAAATTGTCATGTAATTGTAAGGAAATGCACGAAAGTCATTTGTGATGTAAAATATTTTCTAACATTTAATGAATTTATTGACTTCCCATTCATGCCAATCAACTGTGAATATGAATAGATGTGTAATAAAGACGACTCTACAATGCAGCTGTTAGGCTCTCCAAAACAGTCTCCTTCGTAGTCAATTTCTCTTTTTGTTCATCTGTTAACGTTTCCTGATCCTTTGCTTCCAGAGCCTCAATCTCTCTCAACTTCTTGGTCAACTTTCTCTTCTTCTTGTAATTCGGGCTCGAGGGGTCAAGAGACTGGGCCGCTTCGGCGGCTGTGATAACTTTACTCTCTTCAGGGCTTTCTCCGGTCGATACATCCGTGATAGGCGAACCGCAGCAAGAATCAACCGCATCCTCTACCTTCTCCATCATGGTTTTTTTCATTACCGCCTTCTCTACCTGTAACTTTTTAGGACCAGTGACTCCAGAAGCACCTGTCACATCAGTGCGTGTTCTCCCGAGGGATTCGATGGTACCAAGAGTACGAGAATCCTCTTCGTTGGAAGCAGATACAATAGCTGGTTCTACATCTTCATTAGAGGTAGCGGCTTTAATACGCTCTGGCTCATCATAAAGGGGAACGTTAGATACAGTTGACTGTACATCCGAACTTTTCTGACTTATCTCGGATATTACAGCCTCCGAATTAGACCTGCTGATTGCACTCTGCTCATCAGCGCTAGCTATTTTCTCAAGCTCTTGCATTTCCGTGTCCTTCTTGGAGACTATGCTTTCAGCAGGATCGGCAGCAGCATCAGCAGACTGATTCTTATCGTCCTCGGGTGTCGTTGGCGCGGTGATGGGAGCATTAGCTTGAGTGTTTTCGACCTTTACAGGGGAAGGAATTGGTTTGTTGACATCAAGGCTGACCTCGATAGACCTAGTATTCACGGCATCAGTTGAAGCCTTCTTTCCTTGGCAATTTCCCATGTTAGTTGATCTTGGTTGATCTTTGGATAGAGTGATTGGAATAAATAAGTTGTCGTTAGTGGGAGCGGAGTCGAGTAGTGACCTCTTTAATGTCGTTTATAGATTTGAAGTGTTGGCGGGGCTGGCGGGGGGGCATATTCATAAAATTAAATTGAAAATACAACGGATTTTTTGAAAAAGCTTATTTAAAATATAGGAAAGAAGAGGAAAAGAAGACCAAAACCTCGCAAACCAAAAAAATCAAGATCGCATCATGCATGCAGAAGAGGGAGGGGTGTTTACCCCGGTAATGGAACTGACGTCATTGAATAATTGAATTGTCCCAAGTGTGCTGTTATGTTCTGGTGCGTATTTTATTTATTGGAAACAGCCTTTTTCGTTCTTTTGACTGCAAGCCTTCACCAAACAATAAACAGGCAAGTGGTTCTTTCTTCGCGAGGAGATGTGGATCGCACGCACCGCCTCGGTTGCTTCGCATCCATGCATGCAGTGTACAAATCCGACTACAACACAAAATAATGTCCACCAGGACAAGATAAAGAGATCTACACAGAACTGAGCAATAATGCCAACAGCAAAGACGAGAGTGTGGGTGCCCACGACCACAACATCGCAAAATAATGTGCCAGCAGCAGCGCAACAAGAAACGGAAGTTTTTACTGGAGGCGCCGCCGCGCCGGGAGGTGGTATCATGACGAGTGGTATTTCTAGTACTAGTTGCAGTATTTTTAGTGCAAGAAGCTCCTGTAATTATCCTTTGTCGTCGCACACAACAACAAGAACAAATGATCATACTAAGTGGTGGTGTAGTAGTAAAAATTCTAGCAGGAGCAGTACTAGTATGATTGCTGCTGATCATGCTGGTGATCATAATGGGCGTGGTAGTGCTACTGCTGCAGCAGCACCAGTAGAAGAAGCATCGTACACCACGGGTGGATCGAATCATGGTGATCGGCGTCGTGGTAATCAAAGCAAGAACAAATCTCCTCCCTTACAGCATCTTGAAGTAGCATCACCAGAAAATGCTAACAACAAGAACAAGCAGGAAACGACGAGCTGCTATCCCAGCAGTAAGGAAGAAAAACCTACGACTCGTGTATCGCCGGCAGAAACAAGAAGAACAGCACCAGCAGGATTCATGCAGGGGCAAATACGTAATTCAAAGAAGGAGATAGCAGTAAAAACTACAATTTCAACAACGGCGACAATGAGAACAACAACAAAAATGTCCGTAAAGGCAGTTGATGCTGGTGCTATTACACCGAAAACAAGGAATCACAGAAATTGCTTGTACAAAGGCCTTGAATCTATGCACATCAAAGGAATTCTTCAGATTAGAGATAGTGCAAGCCTTTCTGGACCATCGTGGAGGACTATTAGTACGTTTGTTGATGCCGGGGGGAAGAATTCAAAAAGTATTTTTGGATGCAAAATACCAACAAAATTAAACAATATCGGCGCTGTCGTGAAGAAACCGTCAATAAGACGTTGCCCTTGTAAACAGCACCAGGAGACGACGAAGTTCCAGGCAGGGAAAAAAAAGAGGATCAAGTTGTTGACGGAGTACCGGACAGGAAAAAATAGTAGTAAGAACAAGTTGCTGGAAGGTCGAATCATGAAAAATAGGGCACCACATGTTGCAAAGGCTTATTTCTCACAAAATAAGAACAATAGGATTACAGGTACTCCCGTCGATGACGATCACTGGGCATTCATTCTATCTACGATTCAAAATGGATTGGGTTTCAAGGAGTTCGGGGCAGATGTTCCGAAAAGTAGCAGTTTACCGACCAGATTGAAATATGTGTTCGGTGGAAAAGTAGGAGGACTGCCAACTTGCCCTTGCAAGCAAGGTAAAAGAAACATTCATCCTAAAACGATTGACGAGGAGAAAGAAGGAAGGAAAAGGAGAAAGCTAGATTCTGGTGCTGAGGCCAAAGCGATTGAAATTGCAGGCTCGACTGAATTGGAAACGAATTTCCACCATCCCCCAGCAATACCACCATATTTACCGCTGGAGAACGAGCATTTGTTAATACCCTCCCCCTTATGTCCTTGCTGTCCGCCTTCGTCACATACTATATTAGAACCGTTACAGACACCAATGCCAATGCAATTACGACCGCCATTTTACTTCACAGGATCTCAAATGATATCTTTTGTCCGTCCGTCAGCAATAGAGGATGCACCACCCTCAAAAATTAGTAGTGATCCTTACCATTCTTCTCCATCGCACCAGCAAGGAAAAACGGTTTCGGCACCAGGAGCTGCAAGTTCCGAGGGTGTCACGCCAGCTCTTAGTCCAATACTACCAGAGTACGAATAGCTGAAGCACGAGAAAGTTGAAATCAAACCAACCTCTGGAGATGAGAGTGCTGATATTCCAACAAACAATGACTTCTTACTAAGTAGGACGGTGAATATATTTGCGCAGCACTATTTCTGTTCAACATCAAAAATAAACTTGCGAAGGTATCGCCCTCGACACAATAAAAAGGATCGGATAAGAGTGCAGTGGTAGTAGACATTCTAATAGGCAAGCAAATTGAATTATAAGTTTATCTTTCGATTTTGGTCGGAAATGACGGGAGAATAGTCCCAGTCACAAGTAGTCTACGGACTGGCTCGTGGCGTAGACTCACTGGTACTAGTTCGATATGCTCCGTCTGACAAATTGCGGTAGAGGTATCGGAGAATAATACTGATTATATTTGGAACCAAATAGCTCAGAGGTTTCTTCTCATCGATTGTATGAACTCACGTGCAGAAGGAAGGGTACACTTTCAAGTAATGCAGCAACAAATTTCGATTTTGAGGCCCTGGCTACAATTATTTCGAGAGGAATCTAGAATCCATGAAAGATTTCTTTGCTAGATTTCTCGATCCAAAGAATCGACGAAGAGCTGTCCGTACCAAATGGGAGGCATAGGTGACAATTGCACTCACATAAATTTTATGATATGACATCTGTATCACGGTATATGTCAGGAAATCGTGGATGCATAAGTCAAGTTCGATGCCAAGAAAGGTAACGTCAAGAAAAAGATAATCCTTTGCCCATGTAGTCTCATCAGGAGATAAAATATTAATCTCATTAGTTCCACGAACTTCCACTGGTACCAAACCAAGAGTCCTTTCTACGATCCCTGATGTTCGAACGACTCGTTTCAGACCTTGCGGAGGTGACGGAGATTGTTCGATGAAAGAAATTAGAAATAATTGCATTTCTTCGATGCTAGATGCAAGGTGTTCAGGATCTCGTATGCCTTCGTAAAGCTTGGAAAGGAGGTTCTTGTATGTTAGTCTGGCTTGAAGGCAGATAATGATCAATCGCTTGGGGAAACTAAGAAGATGACATGCACTTACATCGCGGCATTGCTTCTGAAAGGTGTCACTGATGAACATTTCAAATGATTGGCAGTCTTCTGGAGCTCCAATGGCATCAAGTCCTCTCGAAGGCACGATTCCTTGTCCTTCGCTTCTCATGTTATCGCAAAGTTTTTTAATATCACAATCGGCAAATTCATAGGGAGATCTACAGTGAAGATAATAGCCGTGGTGCATATCGTCGAGTAAGACCACTGAAATGTTGGCAAGGGTGCAAAGATCTATAAATCTTTGAGATTTTGTTTCAGTAATATATCTTTCGAAGAATGCAAATTGCCAAAACTTTTGGACCGCAATGGTCACTATCCAAAAACAGCTGTTTAATGCAAACTCTTCAATGATATTGTTTGTACCATTCTGGTGGGATTCAATGGAACAGATACACACCAAAAAGAGACTGAGTTCGAGAGAAGTTTTTCTCATAGATTGAAGTCTGTCAAATTCGTTTGCGATCATTACTTTTCTCCACATGGAAACACTCAAGCCTTCTCGCTTTGGTTTCTCCCAGTCGACAAGTATCACATCCACATTACATTGCCGACAAAGACTGTAAAAGACGTACAAGCTCTGAAACAAAAAAAGGCAAAAAATCATTGCTGAAAAGAATACATATTCTGTATTCTGATGAAAGTCGTTCTGGGGTGGAAGGAAAAGGAACACTGAATCTTGAAGAATGTAGAACATATACCTATAGTTGACCCATCGAGAGAGAGGAACATTATTTTGTTGGACATGAAGATGTGTTTTAAAATGTAGTAGAGGTAAACGTTTTCAAATCTCACCAAAACGTGCAGAGACAGAACAGGAATGGGACGAACGTCAGAACAATCGTGTGGAAACCAATCATGAGCAAATGTATGATAAAGAAAATCTGGTCAGTGCCTGCTTGGATGGATAGAGTCGAAGGACTTCTGTTTCTGTTTCGCCAGGTGTAAATGCGGAATGCCCAGATTAAAAGGGCCAGTGATGAGACAAATCCCACAGTTACTCTGATTCCAGCCCAGAATTTTGTCGTCATCATGTTGTACTCGACCTTGTAACTGATTTCAGTAAAAGTGCGAAGGGGGAGATTTTTGACGTCCATTTCTGTGTATTGTATCATAAGTACCGGAGGATATATTTTGGAAGTAGCTATATCTTGTATTGTGGTTTCGAGAACAATTTTGGAAGCGTACCGAAGGATCTGGAGACCCCCAGAGGTTCTTCCCGACTGCGATTTGAAGAGTACGTGTGTAAGAAATCAGTAACTCGAAATCTATGTTTTCGTATTCAACTTACCATATTATCGAGAGTAACAAATCTATTAACAAACTTATCGTCAAGCTCATCTGAAGGAATTTTGTTGATATTAGGGAATATATCGCCCTCTCTAAAGCTTGTTGTTAAAACTGGGATTGGGTACAAACATTCAAGATTATCGGAATTGCTGCCACATTGTGCTCCTTTGTCAACAAGAAAAAGCTCGTAGAAATATACTTGTTCCTCCATTAAATCATCTACGCTGCACTTATGCTCCATACTGAAGGGTCGTCCGAATCTGAAGATTTGGTCAGTTGGGGGGTTCGTTGAAGCTTCAATATTTCCGCAAGGGATCAAAAATTGATTTTTGAGAGTCTCGAATCCCATGAACTCCCCATTAATTGCATATTTCGCGAGTCTAAAGTCTAGAGTGTGCTCAAAGTCTAATCTTTCCCTGAATGACATTTGCATTTGTATACTTCGATCGCGAAGAATGGCATCTACTTCGTCGTCGTAAACAATATGATTCCTGAGTTTCTCTCCTGGTCTGGACAATGACGCCAGTTGACGACATGCCGCAGCAGTATTATCGTAAGATGATAATACGCAAAGGTTCATTAGACTTTGGCAAGCATTCCTTGTTCTCTCCGAATTCCCTTGAGAAAATTCGCAGCTAGAAGCAGCCTCCAGATAGTAGTGAGACAGCATTATTGAATCTATTTCGGAACTTGTTGCGGCTTCGTTTTTACTTGTGACGAAATTGAATTTCACTTTCGAATAAGAAGATGAAATTGACGGCAGATGATTTTTACTGACACATGTTTGTGTTCCAACTGATGCCTCTCCTGTCATTATAAATCCTTCGCGGCAAACACAATTCAATTCATCGTCAAACATCATGTCTGAGTCCGGGCAATGCGCGCAAGTATATGGATCAGGCTTGAACGATGCCCCCGCAGTCACGTGGTATCGTTGACCAGGGGCTAGTATCGCCTCATCAATGACGGCAGTCCCAGTAGGGCATGCCAAGCAGTCATGTTCCGCAGGAACTGTTTGATTTGCATCATAAATTTCTACTCGTCTATGTTCCAAAGGACAGATACAATCTCCTGTACTGATATCATAAGATGATTTACTTCCACAGGGCGCACAATGCAATTGATCCAACGATGTGGCCAAGGATTGATCTCTACATGATGTAGAACATTGCAGGTATGGTGTGCACTTTCCGCTTAATAAATCATCCACTGTGCATGTAGAGGAAGTGGAGACTTGCAAGTAGCTGTTTTCGCAGGAGCACTCCTTTGCATTTCGCTGTCCATCTCCATCTCCATTTGGCGAAACAGGAGTAGCATTAGGCCCGCATTCAACACAAGCAAGTCTGTTGGTCGCCAAGAAGTGAATGGAATTGTGAGTGCGTGTATGACTAGTAGAATGACTGACTCGAATGGAAAGCGAATAATCGAGGCTTACTCACTCTGAATGATCGAAAAATTCATTAGAATCGCAATCAAATCCTTCTTTCGGGAGTTTTATTAGAGTCGGCTTTCCACCTACATCTGCAACTAAGATAAGTGCTTGGATAGCGATAAGTGAAGTGCTTAGCAGATGCATCGGCAACCCCTTTTTTCTGTTTTTTTGAAATGATTGAAATGTTTTTGAAAATCAAGAGATTCAAGATGTGACTTTGAAAAATGACTCAAAATTTGGAAATGACAAAAGAGTTTATCGAACAATCAAGCCAACCTTGCAGTGATGGATACGATCCTAACCATCCTGACGCTGATTGGAGTGGATTCGTATCAAAACGAACTTCAAGAAAGCATATGCCATGCAAACCGGACCAATTAACTGCAATCGACGGAAATGGCTTCGGACCAGGGAATAATGTGTCAACTGAAGAATGGACGAAACCAGCAAGGAAAATTGTGGGCCACCGAGAATCTGGTGCGGATTCTGAATCTGGCGAGAAAGATCAATTGAGATCCTCGACCTTCTCATTGATCGGGGGACCGGTACCACCAAGTATTCCTTCTAAATTCTCTCCAGAATGCTGGGAAACAGAAGCCCAAGCTGCTAATCGGAAACTAAAGACTGATTTACATCAGTTGACAGATAATGGACGTTCGCAACATGTACGAGGGCGTAAAGGAAGTGTCTTGGATTGTACTCAAGCGAAAAGTACAACGAGAGAAAACGAACCATGTTGTAAGTCGGAGGAAAATATTCGTAAAGATCCAACCAACTTCATTGGATTTCGAGCAAGCAATGTGAGGGTAACTTGTAACGACTCTTCTTTCTTGAAAGATCTCGGTGACGCAGTTGTAAATTTAAGGAGTTCTGCGTCATTCGTCACAGATGCCGTAACACCGTTTGATCCATATAAAAGTGCATCGGGAGAGCGACGAAAGGATCTTCTTTATGAGAACTTTTCTAGTGTTGTTCCTGGATATACAGGAAAACGGACGTTCATCAGCTGAAGCAAAGTGGAATGCGTACAATTTGAAATAAGTCAAATGATAATATTAGGTATACTGTAGAAAGAAAAGCATGTTTCACCAAGTTCCTTTCAGTTTACACATATCTCAGACGTCCAAAGTGTTCCGGTTCTGAAAGCATTCCAATACATCTCGACATGAAAGCTGCGTCGGAAGATTCGCCCATCTGAAATAATTTGTCAGATTTGGTCATCAGTCCTTGCTGAACCTTCAATTTGCCTGCAATTCCAGCCTTGGTTGTGACTTTCTTCAGCCTCTTCTTACGCAGCCGAGATATGGCTGACGGAGCGGCTTCCTCGCTCTTGTTGCTTACAATGCGTTCATCTAGAAATGATGCATTACCTCGGCTGCTGATATTTAAAATAGAACCCGCTCGTTTCCCCTTTCGAATTGAGCAAATGTCATGAACTTTAGTTCCACGTATCTGGTGGATATTTGTGGAGGGTTTCAGTGTGAGATTTCACGTTTATCACGGTACACGTAGTTGTACTCTATAAAAAATGACGATGCTTACCTTCAAGTTGAATTTCGAGACAGACATTTGATGTACATCGTGATGAATCGCAGCGACAGCACCACTGCAAACATCCATTTCTGAAATGTATGTATTGAGCATAGTAGTGATCATCTCTCTAAATTCACCCAGTCGGTTTCCAGCATGATCTATTGTAATCTTTCGCACGAGATCTGGTAGAGGTACATTCGATACCATTCTTTGCATTGTAATTCGCAGCAAGTCACTAAGCACGTCCAGCATTAGCGTCGAATGCTCAGGAAGCTCCTTGGAGAGACGAAGGAATCCCTTGGCATTGATAAGACGGTCCAGCACATTGAACCACAACTGAGATCCATGCTCAGTTTGCGACGACGATCCCGAATTGCGCTCACAGAGGTCTAAGCCAAAGGTAAGGATTTGTTGAACAGCCTGTGACTCCTTTTCTTGGTGCAAATTTGCAACCATCTTCTGTGTGTCCACCTTATTTCGACTAAATTTAAGTCTTCCCTTGGTGCCGTACGAAGAAAGGCTTAATCCACGGACAACTCTCTTAAGTGTCATGAGACGCCCCTCTAGTGTCTGGAGCATCAATTGTAGCGCGCTAGACACATTACCCATTCGTTCCAGTAAGTAAGCAGATGCATCTGCAATTTCGTATTCTTGACATAGCTTCAAACATGCTTCGACTCTGTAGTTATCACTGGATATCAGATGGTGATAGACCATGTCAGGGTAAAACTTGGCCAAGAGCTCAAGATATTTTTGATGATGATCAATCGTCATATTCGCAAGGAGAACTGGTCCCGCAATAGCATCTGCTTTCGTTAGATTACCAGAGATGATAGCGTTGAAAAATTTGAATTGAACCATTTCATCGCGAGTTGCTTCCAGCGATGCTAATATCTGCTCTAGCTCTTCGACATAAATTTCAGCTACGAGCTGTGCGCAAGGAACTGGATCTAGGTTGATTAATTTGGGCAATTTCTCACAAAGTGCATTTCTCAGGACATCGTGTACTGTTGTTTCCTCGTTCCTGTTTCTATCGTAACTGACCATAGCGGTGCTACCTCCTATGCACTCATTTTTTATGTAGTCAAAGACATCGCGTTGAAACCTTGGATCGTCGTCTTTGAGGTAGCAATCAATCGCACTCATGAAGTGTTTCGAAAATGTAGCAGAATCCGTACCAGCGTCAAATAAATCTGAAACCCCGCCTTTGTGTAAAATAAGAGCGGCTCGGGACATTTGACTTGATTCCACAATAGTCAACACATGTTCACGTTTGTAGGAATTCCGGGGCAGGACTTGAAGTAGTCTAATTATTTCGTCTTGTGCTAACCTGGATGACATCCTTGAAATCACGCTACAAATAATTGGTGGTGGAGCCCGAACAACCCCCGTCAAAAGGTACTTGGCTATGAAGTCCAAGATATTGTTCAAGGCCTCATCAGAGAAAGAACCCCGCGAGAGTGATGAGGTCTCGTTATCAGAAAGGACATATGCCATTCTACGTACAAAGTCCATCCTATCAGGGCAAATATCTCTGTCTTCTTCTCCATACTAGAG
>Ga0115005_10001215_pt1 | contig 20241 bp, 17 predicted proteins | sample ArcOceMetagenome_FD_87163 | JGI IMG/M metagenome (GOLD analysis project Ga0115005, IMG submission 87163) | Marine eukaryotic phytoplankton communities from Arctic Ocean - Arctic Ocean - Greenland ARC118M Metagenome | ecosystem: Environmental > Aquatic > Marine > Oceanic | place: Arctic Ocean... | reverse complement strand
GAAGACCATAGCCTGAACGTTCACAGCCGTGCCCCATTCGGCGGGAATACCGTATTCCTGGCGATAGAGGATGGCGCGCTCATTCCTCCAGGAGCCGAATACGGCGCTTACAGCGCCCCATAGTTGTTGCATGACATCTTGTGGGAATGCACCACGAGCGCGCTTACGAATTAGTGCCTTGTATTGAGTGACTAGGGTTTGCAGGTTTGCTGTAGTCAGGTCGTTGTCCGACTCTGCACCCACCTTGTGCTTCAGCTTCTCCAGAAGCACGTGGAAGGGGTCTTCCTCTTCCTCTGTACGTGCAGTGACACCCATCACTACGCCGCCGTACATCTGAATGAAACGACGGTAGCAATCCCAAGCAAACTGGGGGTTCTTAGAAACATCGGCCAGGCCTTCGACAGTCTCGTCGTTCAGGCCAAGGTTAAGAATTGTGTCCATCATGCCCGGCATCGAGTCGCGGGCTCCGGAGCGTACGGATACTAATAGCGGGTTCTTACGACCACCGAACTTCTTGTCGAGCTGCTTCTCGACGCTCTTTATAGAGTCAGCTACTGTTTGGCGCAGGGCCATTGGATAGCGCTGCTCGTGATCATAGTAATAGGTGCAAACCTCGGTGCTTATGGTAAAACCCGGAGGTACCGGCAGGCCGATAGAGGCCATCTCAGCAAGGTTGGCACCCTTGCCACCGAGCAGCTCGCGCATCGTAGTATTGCCGTCGGTAACCTTGCCGAATGCGTAGACGAATTTCTTGCTCTTATTGTTTTTTTGAGTCTTAGCGGGCTTCTTAATCTGGGTTCTACTCATAGCGCGAAAAATACCTTGTTTCTTATGTAAAGCTATACCATTTTCCCCAACCCACGAAGGGGAGGGACGTTCGTCGGGGCAGCCTAGAGGAACTGTCTAAAGGGCAGTCCCAATCACGCTTTCAGCGAAAACCAGCTGCTCGATTTATGCACGGATAGGGCGACAAATTACCGCCCTGTGCGGGTGAGGAGAATAATGCACTTGCACGCTAAAATCCAGCATGGATGGCTTGAGTGCGAAACAGATTAGCAGGCAGTTAAAATTGTGATGCTCAATTGATGAGCCTCACAATTTGATTGAATATTATACACGCACCAACTGAATTTTTTCGGCGGCAATCTTGATTCGTCGCTGCCGATTTATTCACGATCACTTGCGGATAGCGCTGTGTCCACTGCCTTAACAATGTTTGAAGTTTTTAACTTGGAAGTTAAGAAGTTTAACTACTCGAGGTCGATAAAGGGGGCTATGTGGTTGGCCTATAATTCGGTTCAGTGAACGTTCCAGAGTGGTGGTATCCTTTCCTATGATTTGTTTGGGCAGGCCGTAAAGTATGAGGACCTGAGGAAGCAGCCAGTGCTTTGGGATGTTTTCTGTGAGCAAGCTCGTGAAATGGGGCTGGAAAACTTCAATATCTTGATCGTTTAGGAGTTTGTCTATAACTCCCTAAGTAACTCTTATCGGGATATGCTTACAGAAATTGACCTGACTGATAAGCGGCTGGTGGAGAGAGACTTTCAATTAATGTATGACACCGAAGCAAAATACATCTACTTTAAAGTGTTGGAATAGTCGCCAATAAGCTTACTCCGATTCGTTGCGTACCGTGATTGCAGGGATCCCCTGAGAGTCTACTTGAGTCCTTATTTGAATAGGGCGGCAGCATACTTGGCAGTCTTCAATATATTCCTGTTCGGGAATGGAGCAGTCTATAAGTAGTTGGATAGGTTCGCCGCAAGAGGGGCAATAGGTTTCTACACTTTCCTGAAAAAGCATGCTAGCTCACTTCGGTGATGAGTGGTTTGTCTGAAAAGTAGGCATCCAGATTATCGATTACTAGCTGGCCCATTGCTCTTCTTGCTTCAGCAGTGGCGCTACCAATATGGGGTAGCAATACAATGTTGTCTTTCTCGAGCAGCTCTTCCGGGACATTGGGTTCGTCGGCATAGACATCTAAACCGGCTGCAAAAATATGCTGCTTCTGCAAGGCAGCTGCTAGCGCTGCTTCATCAACGCTGGATCCTCTACCTACATTGATGAAGATTCCTGCGGGGCCCAATTTTTTCAGTATGTCTGCATTAATGGCATTTCTGGTGCCCTCGCCTCCTGGCAACATGCAGAGCAAAATATCAGAGGCCTCGGCTAAGTCAGCTATGCTGGAATAGTAGCTATAGGGCAAGTCTTTTGGGCTTCGATTGTGGTACGCAATCTTTAGTCCAAATGTGAGTGCCCGGCTAGCAATCTCTTCGCCTATCCGGCCGCAACCTACTATTCCCAGAGTTTTATCGGCTAATCCCATTCCGAATGGAAACGGGCCTTGTGACCATTTTTTCTCGCGTACAAAACGGTCGGCATTTACAATGTTTCTGGTGGTCGCTAGTACAAGGGCGATAGCTATATCGGCAACTGCATCGTTGAGCACATCAGGTGTGTTGCTGACACGAATATTTCTGCTGCGAGTCACTTTAAAATTTACTCCGTCGACTCCGACGCCGAAGCAAGAAATAATTTTGAGCGAATCCAGTTCATAAATGACTTCATCAACCATCCAAGACGCGGTGGCTATGGCTTCACACTTTCCTTGGAGCTCTTGGATGAGCTGTTTCTTTTCATCGGAAGATAGTTTCCATAGATGATGTGTCTGAAATTTTTCATCTAATTTTTGAATAGTCTCAGGATGAAAATCATTTACTAAGAGTACTGTGGGTCTAGGGCTCATAGGATTATCTTCTAGATATTAATTCAGCTATTGAGTGTATTCATTTGAACGCCGTGTGCGCAATAGAATTTTTTTGTTTCTCAATTGGTTGCAACCGTTTAGTATATTGCATAGATTGGAGATTCTTGGATTATACGCACAATTACTGCAGCGCTCTCAATCTCGACATACCGATATTCACTCTCCCAATTCTAGCCGGCGTTATAAAATTGCAAAATCATCTTCAGAATCTCCCGTCAATTGATAGGCTCCTTCAATCAGTCTTGCTCTCGGTGCAGATAGATAAATACGGCCACAAAAGCGTCAAGGATGAAGCAAGGCGTCAGATCGACATTCTGAGAGATTCCCTGCTACAAAAAGAAGATAGTGCATCGACTTGGATGTCTAAGCCTGATTTTCTCGAAGAGTTCTGTCTGCAAATATCGAAAGCCGTCGAGGCGCAGTTTTCCAGCACACTCATACCGGTTTTTAACCTCACAGGCACGGTTGTGCACACGAATCTGGGTAGGTCTAGCCTGCCTGCGGAGGCGGTGGATTCTATGGTTACGGCCGCAACTCATGCCACAAACCTTGAATACGACCTGCTAAGTGGAAAGCGGGGCGATAGAGATTCACACTTAGAACGCGCCATTTGCGAGATGACCGGCGCTGAGGCGGCGACCGTTGTGAATAACAACGCGGCGGCGGTGCTGTTGGTGCTCAATACCTTGGCATTGAACAAGGAAGTCATTATCTCTCGTGGCGAGTTGGTTGAGATCGGTGGCGCCTTTCGTATACCCGATGTGATGGAGAGTGCGCATTGCACGCTGCGTGAGATCGGTACGACTAATCGAACGCACCTGAAAGACTATGCGGCGGCCATCAACAGCGATACTGGCCTGTTGATGAAGGTGCATACCAGTAACTACGAGATCAGGGGCTTTACCAATTCTGTGTCCGAGTCCGACTTGAGTGAGTTAGCTAAAGAGAAGGGCATTCCCTTCGTCTCGGACCTGGGTAGTGGCTCGCTGGTTGATCTGCGCCGGTTTAATCTGCCATATGAGCCTACGGTGAAAGCCACAGTCGACATGGGCGCCGACCTAGTTACCTTTAGCGGGGATAAGCTGCTTGGCGGTCCTCAGGCTGGCATTATCGTGGGTAAGCGCGAGCTGATAGAGCGGGTGAAGAGCAACCCATTGAAGCGCGCCCTTAGAGTCGACAAGATTACGCTGGCGGCGTTGCTGGCAGTAATCAATATCTATAAAGACCCAGACCGGTTGGAATCTCGTCTGCCGATGTTGGCTGACCTCGCGCGGCCCGTTGCTGAGATCGAGGAGGTCGCTGCAAAGGTGATTGCCGCTATAAGCGAGCGTCTGGCAGGTAGGGCATCAGTAACCGTACAGCCTTGTAAGAGCCAGATTGGTAGCGGTGCATTACCTTTAGACCTCATGGAGAGCCGAGCGCTGTGTATTACGCCGATAGCTCAGAAGGGCAAAACTGACGAGGCCTTGCAACGCTTGTCCTCGGCTTTTCGTGCCTTGCCAAAACCAGTCATAGGGCGGGTCTCCGACGGTCGCCTGCTGTTTGATCTGCGCTGTCTGCGCAATGTGGATGATTTTCTAGGTCAGCTGGGTAACTTGGTAGACTAGGATTAATCTGAATTGCCGTAGAAATTCAAACAATTTGCAGTGATAGCTGGCTGATAGCTAATTGGCTAGGTATTATTCCGAACCAAATCAGCGAACAGCTTCTTTCGTAAGAAATAACCAGTAGATAAGATAAGGAATACCAAATGTTTAGTCATGTAATGCTAGGTGCCAATGACCTCGAAAAATCCAAATCCTTTTATGATGCCATCTTGGGCGCAATAGGCTACGAGCCCGGTGTAGCCGACGACAAGGGTCGCGTATTTTGGATGAACAAGACGGGCATATTCTCTATTAGTAAGCCCATCGACGGCGAGCCAGCTTGCCATGGCAATGGCAGCACTCTTGGCTTTAGTGTCGAGAGCATCGATGCGGGGAATGCATGGCATGCTGCTGGTCTTGAGAACGGCGGAACAGACTGCGAGGATGCGCCAGGGCTACGCGAGGGAAGCACCGGCTCAATGTTCCTAGCCTACCTGCGTGACCCATCTGGCAACAAGATATGCGCTTTGCACAGAATGTAGATCGATAAATCTAGACCAGATAAAGAGATAACGCAGCATGGAAATGGAAGAATTAAACGAGTGGGTCAATGCCTACATTGAAGTCCACGAGAGCGAAAATTCGTCGAACGAGGGTCACTCATCCTATTGGGCGATCGAAAAGTTCGCGGATATGGAAATGGACCACCCAGATCTGAACTGGGCGGCCATGCTGCAGATTATCTCTCTAACCACATCCGATACCGTGATACACAGTCTCGCGGCAGGGCCCCTGGAAGAACTGGTCGAACTCCATGGTGTGGAATACATCGACCAGATCGAGAAGACGGCGCAAACTAATCTGAACTTTCGTTTGGTGCTGCGGGAGCTCATAGAGACGACTGACAAGAACATCTGGAGTCGGATTCTTCGGGCTAGGTCGGACGATTGATTGGGGCGAGTTCAGAAGAAAGACTCTCCAGTTCGAAAGCTGCGTAGCAGCGCAGACAGCCAAAGGCTGCCCCGAAAGGGTGAGGAGTTTGGCTACGCCAAATTACGAATCAATCTCTCGTGATCGATCAAGTTACTCTGATCCCTTTGATTTACGCGCGATACGCTAAATCAAACTACTCTGACCCCTTTGATTTCTTCTTTATAAGTAGTAATTAACTTTTATCAATGAGATATGAGTTACTTTCAGGGATACTTGGGGACACTGATAGTTTAATAACTTAACGATAATTCAACCGCATAAAACTATGCTTAAGCCATGAAACTATCAGTGTCCCCTAATATTGCTAAAGTTGTTAAGCTGTGAGTATCACCTATAATTCCCTAGGTATATAACGTTGATTCGAAGACTATGCCTCCTACACCATGAAAGAAACTGATCTCTACCTTCCTGTAAAAAAGTTTCTCGAAAAACAAGGCTACGAAGTTAAAGCCGAAGTTGAAAACTGCGATGTGGTTGCAGTTAAAAAGCCAGCCTCAAACGAAAAAGAACAACCGCCCACTATTATTGAACTAAAACTGTCGCTTAATCTGGAAGTGATTCTACAAGCCGTTGACCGTTTGATATTAAGCCCGGTTGTTTACATTGGTGTGCCCAGTTCTTGTGGCGCTCTAAAAAAGACGAAACGCAAACGCATTGTTAAGCTCTTGAAGATGCTCGGCTTAGGTTTGGTCGCTATCAATCCCAAGCGCAACACTGTGGAGATTGTTGTCGACCCCACTTCCTACCAGCCTCGGCAATCCAAGCCGAGACAACAATGGCTAATCGATGAGTTTGTGGCACGAGCTGGTGACCCCAACCTGGGCGGAGCCTCTACCAAAGCAGGACGAATGACCGCCTACAAGCAACAAGCCATCGAAATAGCCAACTACCTGAGTACACACGGGGCTACCAAGGCCGCTGATATTGCGAAGCAACTGGATATTCCTAAGTCCAGAGCCATAGTCTACGACAATCATTACGGTTGGTTTCAGAAAGTGTCCCGCGGTGTCTATGACCTATCTGACCTTGGCAAGACGTTGTTAGATGAGAAAAATAGGTGCACTACTAACCGGACTCACCCGAAGGTGGCCCTGTATTGGGCTACCTATTACTTCTGAATGCCCTTGCTCTATAGATTTAGATCAAACGAATTATCTAGGGCAGCCAGTAAAGTTAGTGACTTACTTTGCGTCTCAAATCCCCTCTCTCCCAGACCCGAGTCAACTTAACAGCGTCGCTTTATCTCGATACTGCTGCTGAAGATAACGCTTATAAAGCTTCCCGTTATCCAAGCGCGGCAATTCTTGCACAAAATCAATGGAACGCGGCACTTTCACTGGTGATAAAAACTCGCGCAGCCAAATCAACAATTCTTGCTCCACTGCTTTCTCATCATCTGGCCATTGTATTGGTTGCACAACCGCTTTCACCTCTTCACCAAACTCTACATTGGGTATGCCAAACACCGCCACATCGGCAACGGCGTTATGGAGAATTAATTGATTTTCAATCTCTTGAGGATAAATATTGACGCCACCTGAGATGATCATGAAATCCTTTCGGTCACTGAGATACAGATAACCGTCGTCATCTAGATAGCCTGCATCACCCACTGTGCCCCAGCCTTCAGGTGATATGCAAGCGGCGGTTTTTTCTGGTTCACCGTAGTAACTGAAATCGCCTATGCGGTCTGCAAAATAGACCGTACCTATCTCGCCATCTGGCAATTCCTGACCCTCATCGTCAAGAATCTTAATCCGACATCCCAATGGTGGTCCTACTGAGCCTGGATGGTTCAACCATTGCTCGGAGTTTAGCGCGGTAAAGCCCATGCCTTCGGTGGAGCCGTAGTATTCGTTAATGATCGGCCCCCACCATGTAATCATCTGCTGCTTTATTTCAATCGGACAAGGAGCAGCGGCATGAATGGCGACCTTATGAGAGCTGAAATCGAATTGAGTTCTGAGCTTTTCATCTAAGCGCAGCATACGGATAAACATGATCGGCACCCATTGGCTGTGGGTGATCTGGTATTTCTCTATGAGCTCTAAACTGCGCTCAGCATCAAAGCGTTCCATAATGACGCTAGTGCCACCAGAGTGCATAGTAATCGTGTTATAGGTCAATGGAGCGGCGTGATAAAGCGGCGCCGGTGACAGATATACGGTGTTTTCACCAAAACCAAATTTAACTCCCAGCGTGGCCGCAGACGGTGTCATAACTTGAATAGATTCACCCGGTACGCGCTTGGGTAACACGCCTTTGGGTCGACCCGTGGTGCCTGATGAGTACAACATTTGTACGCCGCGTTCTTCGTCGCTTATGGGTGTATCTGGCTGTGATTTAATTGCGTCCTCCAATGACAGGTAGCCATGGGACGTACCGCCAACCATAAAGCAATCTTGAAGGCCATTGCAGCGACTGCGAATATTGCCGGCCAAGTCGCCGAGTGCATTTGAGCTTATTAATACTTTGGCTTCACAGTTGTCGACAATGTAGGCAATCTCCTCCTCACGTAGGTGAGTGCTGATTGCTGTGTAGATAATGCCAGAGCGCTGAGCAGCCCATACAATTTCCATAAAGTGACGATTGTTTTCCATATGGATGGCGATGTGATCGTCGGGCTGCAAGCCTAGCGAGCGAAATAATTGTGCAAGCTGATTCGAGCGCTGCTCTAGTTGCAGATAGGTCACCACTTCGCCGCTGCCGGCCATAATAAAGGCAGGTTTATCAGGAGTGGATTTAGCAAAATGACTTGGATGCATAGCTTGAGCTCTTTATTGGTTTTAGTTGTTTGCGGCAAGGGCTATCTTGTTTTCGGTATTATTGGGCTAGTTCGTAATTAGCGGCTCGTGAGAAATTAAAGGGGATAGATCATTCTATAAGATTCTTTCTACAATTAACAAAGCTGTCTTGTTATAGCTCTACAAGGCATTATGGCTTTAGTACTAGGGGACATATATGTCCCCTAAATTTAGACACTAGGCCGAGTTTTGCCTAACAGAACCGGAATACATTGTGGAGGACTCCATGTCGCGATTCTCAGCCGTTGGTTTACTGCTAGTTTGCCTTGTCAGCGCTTGTTCCGATGGAGCCAATGACCAGCGCACCTACGTGCTGACGACGGGTACAACTGGCGGAACGTTTTACCCGGTGGGGGTTGCTCTTTCGACTTTGGTTTCAGCCAGGGGCGAGGAAGGCTTTTCTTTGACCGCAATAAGTTCAGCTGGCTCGATGGAAAACATAAAACTACTGCGGGGTAATCAGGCGCAGTTTGGGCTGATACTAGGCGTCTTTGCAGCCTGGGCCTACGACGGCGTTGGGCCAATTAGCACTCCCCAATCCTATATTCGCAGTATCAGCGCGATGTGGCCCAATGTGGAGCACTTCGTATTACGTTCCGATTTAGTTATCGACGGTACTGTTTCAGATCTTGCGAAACTGAAAGGCGAGCGGTATTCCATCGGGATGCGCAATTCAGGAGCCGAGCACACCGGCCTCTACATCTTCGATGCGCTTGGAATCGATTACACTGAAGATCTGTCTATTGCCTATTTAGGATACGGTCCGTCTACCAATGCCCTGCAGGACGGCAATATCGTTGGCATGAATGTACCCGCAGGCCCACCAGTAACTGCCATAGCTCGTGCTTATGCACTACTAGGTGAGGGCATGACGATTCTGGAGTTTTCCGAAGAAGAAATGGCGGCCATCAATCAGCAATTTCCATTGTGGGATTTCTATGAATTGCTTCCAGGCACGTATCCGCGCCAGGATAAGCCGGTTACAACAGCCTACAGTTCCAATGTTTTTGTAGTTCGAGATGACGTTTCAGAAGAAGTTGTCTACAACATGACAAAATTGTTATGGGACAACTTGGCTACATTGCAGGAGATTCATAGCGCCACCAAATCGATGGTCATTGAAGCGGCACTGAAGGGCATTCCCGTGCCGCTACATAAAGGAGCACTGCGCTACTATAAAGAAAATGGAGTGGAAATCCCTGAGCACTTGTTGGGTGGGTAAGTAGCATTTCAATTCTCTATCGATATGTGTTGATTGAGTGATTCAAAATACAAGCTGCAGGTTGTAGGTAAAGCATTTTTCAATTTGGTCAATTTGTTTGCGGGTTCCCGCACATTGGTATAGTCAGAAGGTCTGCTACTGGCACAAGGCCGACAATTGCTAACCCAGTACTACGAATTGCGGATTATTTAATCCACCCTATCGACATTGGCTGATTCTGCAGGTAAGGGTCTAAGTAACCCTTCAGCAAGTCTTGCCTTTCTTTAATTCTCAATAAGCTTTCACTTATGCGCAAATAGCGCAACGCACCAACATTCAGTTCCAATTGAGTTCCACAGACTTTATCGGGTGCGGGAAAAGTCTCTTCAAGTGTGTAAACGATTCTTCGCGCCCTAAGGCTGAAAAGTCATAACGGTATTGCGCCAGGCTTCAATAATTCAATAGGTGGGATACTAAAATATTCCTAACGCCACAGCTTTGACGTGCATAGCATATGCTTATGCCGAACTGGTGTGAGACTCTTTAGATATGCCGCAATCGCAAAGGCATCTTCCTCGGTTATGTTCAAGAAGGCAGGCGAAGGCATGACGGGCAGGCTGCGCAAGCTGTGATCGGTCGTTCCAACTCTTATCATTTGTATAAATCTGTTCATAGTCCAGCTGCCGAGACTCGTTTCCAAGTCGGGTGTCAAATTCGTCGGGTAGACAACACTGGGGAAGCCGTCTACGAAAGGGCTGGAGTGGGCGATCCCTGTGCTCGAGCCAGGCAGAAGGCGAGACTGATTCACGTTGCCGACGCGAATTTCGGTGCAGCTAGTAACGAAAACCAATAGATAACTCAATAACGAAATCTTGCCTAGTACCTTTATGACAACTCCTCAGTGACATTGCGGCTTTGATATCTCATTCAAACATGAAGGTGCCAATAGGGCGTTGCTCGGAAGCAAATTTAGTAGCTAAGGAGTTTGAATAATACTCAGTAGGCGCGGTTGGGCTTGACCCGTCTCCCTAGTTTGTCTATTGTGTCGCCACCTGCGTCAGGTGCCAATTTTGGAAGCAATTCCACATTGGGTAAACGGGAAGTTCGGTGAGAAACCGACACTGCCCCCGCAACGGTAAGCTTGTTTGAAGATGTTTTTCAGAATAAGTGAGTCCGACACCGGCCTGAAACAGACTACGTCATTGCTATGCAATGATAAAACGATGCAGCGGAGGGCTCATCGGTAGTCGGTTTCTTGCCTAGGCATCCTACCCTCTACTTCTTGCCTCTCCCTCATGAAATGTAATTTTCATCGAGGTCTTAATAATGAAATTTTTCACAAACTCATCCTTCTTGGTGGGCGTTTGTCTGAGTGTGTCTGTAGTGCAGACATCAGCAAAGGCACAGGCTCCGGGCGATGCCGCTCCTGAGGAAATAATCGTGGCAGCTAATCGGCTTGAGCAATCTCTCAGCACGGTCTTGGCGGCTACTACAGTCATAGACAAAGAAACCATTCGGCAGTCTCAAGCGCAGAATCTTGCAGGCTTGCTAGCCGGAGTGCCTGGCATGCAATTTTCGCCTTCTGGCGGGCAGGGCGCGCAGACGAGTTTATTCATGCGCGGCACCGAGTCGGACCATACCTTGATTCTAATAGATGGTGTGCAGATGACGACCAACAGCGGACCGGCAGGGCGCTTAGAATTCATTCCTCTGGATCAGATTGAGCGCATCGAGATTGTTCGTGGGCCTCGGTCCAGCGTGTATGGCTCGGAAGCGATAGGCGGCGTGGTTAATATAATTACCAAGCCGGATATTCAAGAGGACTTTAGCGGCTCGGTGAAGTTGATGGCAGGCACCGAGAATAGTAGCAATGCGAATATTGGTCTGCAGGGCAGAGTCGGCAATACCAGCTTGTCGCTGAACGCCTCTCATAGAGAGACCGATGGAATCGATTTTAGTGAGCGGGGTAGTTCAGATGATGACGGTTATGAGAATGATTCGTTCTCTGTGTCTTTCGCGCATCAATTCAACGATCTACTTAGCGTGTCTTCTACTTATTCTAGTTTCGATGCAGAGTCGGACTACGATGATGGCGTGGTAAACACAGATAGTCAGCAGTACAGTACCACGGTCACTGCAGCGTTTACGCATCAGTGGGATTCAAAGCTTATTCTCGAGCAATTCGAAGAAGATAACGATAATGCTGGGGCTTTCGGGCTTACCAACAGCAGCGCCGAGAACAAGAAACTTAGCTGGCAGAATACGTACACTTTCGATGCCAGTAACGTGTTCTCCTTTGGTATTGATCACCAAGAGCAGGAGCTGCGTTACGCCACGTTCGGTGCTCTGCAAACGGACACGTCACGCGATAACGATGGCGTGTATGGGGTGTATATTCGCGAAAGTGGACCTCTGGATTTTACGTTATCACTACGCAATGACGACAACGAGCGCTTCGGTAGTCACAGCACTGGCAGCATAGCGATAGGCAGCGATTTCGGTGAGTCGGTGCGTGCTTGGGTAAGCTACGGTACAGCATTCAAGGCGCCGAACCTGATCGATCTGTATGTGGATTTTCCATCCTTCTTTTTCTTTGCTAACCCGAATCTCAAGCCGGAAACTGCAGAGAGTGTGGAATTAAGTCTGCAGGCTGAGGCCTTGGGTGCGACTTGGCAGTTGAATGTGTTTCACAACGACATCGATGACTTGATCTCGACCGACGCGACGTTCACCTCCTTGGCGAATATCCAACAGGCTCGAATCGACGGCATAGAGGCTTCTGTAAGTTCGAGCATCGCTGGTTGGCGATTGGATGCTGCACTCACCTTGTTAGATCACGAGAACCGCAGCACTGGGGTTAATTTATTACGCCGACCCGAGCAGACGCTCTCGCTAAATATTGCTCGAGAGTTTGGCGCGTTCGACCTCGCTGTAAATCTATTAGCGCAGAACGAGCACTTGGATATCGATCCGGTTACTTTTGGCGGCTCGACAGTGGGCGGCTTCGGCGTTGTGAATCTAGTAGCCGGCTATCGATTCAGTGATGAGATTAATCTGCGGCTGCGAATCGGTAATCTATTAGACAAGGAATATCAGATTGTCGATGGATTCAATACGCAGGATCGTACCGCACAACTTTCTGTGAACTTTTCGTTCTAACGATAGGAGTTTATTTATGTTGAAATTCTTATCAGCGAATAAGGATATTTTGTTTTTACTATTGATAGTGGTGATTAGTGCGGTATTACCACACCCTGCCAATGTCACACCTATTGGTGCTCTAGGTCTGTTCGCAGGAACCTATATTCGCAAGCAGGGCTTTCTGCTGCTGCCAGTGGTGGCGGCGATGTTCGCCGACCTGACAACAGTAGGTGTCTACAGCGTGCTGATAATGTTCTTCGTGTACTCGGGGCACTTGGTGTCGGCGCTGTGTGGTCGCTATCTCGTGCGTGATCGAGCGCTGGTTGCTAGGCTGCCGATTGCGGTTGTCGCTACTTCTATCGGCTTCTATTTGGTTTCTAATCTGGGTAACTGGTGGGTCTATCAGCCACACAATTGGGCAGGGATAGTCGAGTGCTATACCTTGGGTCTACCCTATCTGGCACGGACACTTTTTGGGAACGTGCTTTACAGTTCTCTGTTCTTCGGTGTCTTTAAGTTAATGCAGCAGGCGCTTTCGAAAATCGAAGTCCCAGCGCGTGCCTGATATTCGGATAGTCTCTCTACTACCCAGCGCCACAGAAATTGTCTGTGCGTTGGGTTTACAGAAGTACTTGGTGGGTGTCAGTCACGAGTGTGACTATCCTGCTGGGGTAACAGGCTTGCCTACTGTTACTAGCACCGCAATTCCCAAGGGGTTGGATAGCAAAGCCATAGATGAGAAAGTGCGCGAGCTGTTGCAAACCGATGCGGCGCTTTATCATCTGAACGTGGATGCGCTGCTAGCACTTAAGCCAACCCATATTGTGACGCAGGCCATCTGTGATGTGTGTGCGGTATCCGCTGCTGAGGTGGAAGGTGTTACCTCTCGCTTGCCCGGTAACCCGCAAGTCGTAAATCTCGAGCCCATGAGTCTGCAGCAGGTGTTGGATACTTTTGCCTTGATTGGCGCTGCGACGCAGCGAGAGTCAGAGGCTGCTAGTGTGGTGCAAGCGTTGCAAGCCCGCGTCGATATTATCGCTGAGCGCTCGGCCGAGATTGCGGATAAAGATAAGCCTCGTGTAGCCATGTTGGAGTGGATCGATCCGCTATTCAATGCCGGGCACTGGACGCCTGAATTGGTCGCTATGGCCGGTGGCATAGATTGTCTGGGCAACCTTAATCAGCCCTCGGTGGGTCTTGCGGATAATGCCTTGCATGAGGCTCAGCCCGATGTGTTATTCGTCGCCCTCTGTGGGTTTGATTTGTCGCGCACCGAACAAGATCTGCCGCTTCTGGAGCGCCTACCCGGTTGGGCTGACCTGCCCTGTGTGCGAGACGGGCGAGTCTACTATACCGACGGCAATGCCTATTTCAGCAGGGCGGGGCCGCGCCTCGTGGAGAGTCTGGAAGTTCTGGCTCATGCGCTGCATCCGGATGTACACCCGCTTTCACCCAGTGGTGATGTTGCGAGAACTTGGGATATTTTAGCTAAATATTTGATAATTAATAACTTATTTTAGAAAAGCCTGTGGCTGCAGCACTGTTGGAATAAAGATATACTGGTGCTCGTTTAAGACTGAATTGATCCTCGGAGACATACCATGAACCTTTGTCTTTTCAAGAAGGTAGTTCAAATTTTATCGGCGCTGGCCGCCGCTAATGTTTTGATGCTCGCGCCCGTCTACGCCCAATCCAGCACTGCTCAAACCGAAATCACCGAGGATCAGCAGCTACTTGCAACTGCAACGAAGACTCCGCAAGTGCTTTTGAGTGATCTAGAGCGGCATGAACGCGCATTTTACTTGCTGTTCAATTCTCTCAATAGCTCGGACAACAACGATATAATCTGTTCCTCTGTTCCCGCAACAAATTCCGACGCAAACCGTCAGCTTTGTAAGCCAATTTTTTTCGAAGAAATCAAGCAAGAAGTCGATGCAGAGCTAGCGCAAAATGGCAAAAAGAGAACGGGCTTCTTCGCGCGTATTCGTAACATCTTCCAGTCTCCTGAAGACCGCGCAGAGCAACTGCTTCGAGAGAAGGCAAGAGTTCCGGTCGAGCTCCTGCAACAAGAGATAGAGTCGCTGGCTACTGTTCATCCGAATCTACTTGTGCAGCTAACGACAATCGGCGAGTTACAACATGAATATCTGCAATTGATCCAAGCCGAGCAGCGTAAGGACAATTATCTCATGGGTCAGAACAAAAGTTCTTATAATCACAGTGGCTTTGGCCAATCTCGGCCCGTTGCGCCGCGACTTACGCTTTCTGCGCCTCCTCCGGGTTACACCCAGCCCACACTGAATTATGGATATCAAGGCTCACTTGCACGTTAGTTGTATAATTCTGTCAGATCACAATCTTTAGTCACAATAATAGAACGGTGTATACCGAGAACAATTTAGGGAGTTTTTTATTTTGAGAATAATTAGAAATACTGTAGCCGCAGCCATGTTGGTAATCTTGGCAGCATGCGCTGCTGGTAATTCCAATCCTTTCGCAGGTTCGTGGGAGACTACGGTAATCACTCCGCTTGGGGATCAGGTGGGAGTGTGGATGATAGCCCCGGACGGCACCGGCATAATGTCTAGCGATCAGGGCGATCAGGCTATCGATGGCATAGTTGTTGATGGCAATAACGTAAGCTTCGACGTTGATATCGATGCGGGCGGCCAGTCTATGAGCTTGGGTTTCAGCGGAGTGATAGAAGGTGATTCTTTGACTGGAGCATTTGGCAGCGATTTTGGTGACTTCGACGTTACTGGAACACGGCAGTAGGCAATGCCATTGTTGATAGATGGATAGATAGGAGCGCGATTTCTTTCGAGGGGCGCGCTCCTTTTTCGTTTACCTCCCTAGTGTTTCAATGAGACCGTTTTCTGTCTCGTTTGTGGGGATTAGGGAGAGTAAAAAATGCCATCGCCTGACATAACCTCACTTATTCCCATAGCTCTCGCATTAGGTCTTTCACTGTATACCCGCAACGTGATCGTAGGCCTTTTTACGGGCGTATTCGTGGGCGTGCTCATGTTAAATGGGCCCAATCCATTGGCCGGTGCAGGCATCATGGTGAAAGAACATCTGATCCCTGAGCTTACTGATAGCTACAACGCGGGTGTATTGATCCTGCTGGCGTTTATTGGCGGCTTCGTCGCTCTGGTTGAGAACAGCGGCGGGGGCACGGCCTTCGCCGCCTCTATCAATCGCTGGGTGAAGTCTCGACTGCAGGCGCAGTTAGCCGCGTGGTTCGGTGGTATTGCGATATTTTTCTCCGACCTCGGCACGCCCTTGATCGTCGGCCCGGTTTTCAGGCCGCTGATGGATAGGTTGCGAATCTCGAGGCAGAAACTCGCGTTTATCATCGACTCCACCTCTTCACCCGTCGCCATTCTAGTGCCCTTTATTGGATGGGGTGTGTATATTATGAGTCTGATCTATCAGGAATATGCGGCGCTAGGAATTGAAGAGAGCGAGTTCACTGCGTTTATTCGTACTATCCCGTTTCAGTTCTATGCGTGGCTCGCCGTGATGATGGTGCCGCTACTCACTTACTTGCGCTTTGATTTCGGTGCGATGGCGAGAGCTGAGCGGGATGCTCAGGTAGATTCAGATGAGGATGCGGATGCTGTAGAGCAGGGCGAGAGTCAGATGCAGTTCCAGGCTTTCACACACCCTAATGCGAAGCCTGTTCTGGTGTGGGCACCACTACTTGTGCTTGCCGTAGTGCTGGGAATAATGCTGGTACCGCTAGGCTTTCCCTTTGCGCAAGTTTCTGGCACAGACTTTAGGGCGGGGCTTTCAACAGCCTATCTTGCAGCAGCCACACTATTGATTTTTCTGATGGCCACACTAAAGGTGCGTGAGGTTCTGAGTAGTGTTGAGGTCTATCTCAAAGGTATGACGGGGATGACCCTGGTCGCGGTGACGCTGCTTCTGGCGTGGGCATTGAGTGACATAGGAAGGATGTTAGGCGCGGGAGAATATATCGCTGCAGTCGCTCAGGCTGGTCTGCCTTATTGGTTGCTGCCTGCTGTGGTCTTTATATTGTCTGCCATTATTTCATTTGCAACCGGTTCGTCCTGGGGAACGTTTGCGATCATGTTGCCTCTGGTCATACCGACGGCTGTCGCGATCGATGCGCCGCTGCATGTCTGTATGGGAGCCGTGCTGTCGGGTGGGCTTTTTGGTGACCATAGCTCGCCGATATCGGAGACGACAATTCTCTCCTCAACCGGGGCGAGCTGTTCGCAGATAGACCATTTTCGCACTCAGCTGCCCTACGCGTTATTCAATGGAGCCATAAGCCTAAGCGCGTTTGTTGTAGCGGGAGTGACGGGGTCAGCACTGATAATTCTGGTCGCTGTAGCGGCCCAGATTGCGGGGCTCCTCATAATACGTCGCATGCAGAACCCTAGCTAGGTAATGCAGTAGCCCCTTTGCGTCACTCGAGAAACGTGGAGTAGACTGGGAATGCAAACCAATCGAATACGAGGCAATACCATGAAACTGATCAAGTGCATTTTTATGACAGTAGCACTTTTGTCGACTCAGGCTTTAGCGCAAACCGCTGGAGCGCCGTTAGCACCGAAAGACAGTGCCGTGGATATGTCAGTAGCCGAACTCGCGGCAGCAGCACAGCACTTGAAGGATGCAGGCATCTCTACCAAGCGCATGCTTGAAGGGGGTATCTTCAGTGTTAATGTCCGGCATATTCAAGGCGCAGAGACAGCGCTTCAACATGGCCGTATTAGCGAGGTCTGGGTAATACAATCCGGTTCTGGAATCGTCGCCACCGGAGGCGAGCTTGTAGATAAACAAGCAGGCTCTCGCCCTGGAGAGTTTAGCGGTAGTGCTATTCGTGGTGGGCATGAGCGCCGGATACAAACAGGTGATGTTGTGTTCGTTCCACCGGGCGTGCCACACGGCATCAAGCAAACCGATTCAATCGTGTATCTTAATATCCGTTTCGAGCTAAGAGACGAAGACTAGCGAGGTTGGATTCGATGCATTCCTTTCTTCATCAATGGTTCACTGTCTTGGTGCTCGTCAGCGCGGTGTTGAGTAGCGCATCTGTACTCGCTGCTGAGATTGACTCGGCAGCCGTGCGCACGGCGATGAGTGAAGAGGGCAGGTTGCCCGATGATCTCGCCAGAGATAGTCGCAGTAAGCCCGAGGCGGTGATTCCACTACTACACATCGAAGCTGGTGCTACGGTCGTTGATATTTTTGGTAGCGGCGGTTATTACAGTGAGCTTCTAGCGAGTGTAGTAGGCGCCGAAGGAGAGGTCTGGCTACATAACAACGATGGCTTCGAAGCGTGGGGCATCAATGGCTTACGCGATCGCTTTGATAAGCGGGATCTTGGAAACATCAATCGTCATACGCGCAGCGGCATTAACCTCGACCTAGGAGAGGAGACCATGGATGCGGCCATTATCGTGATGGCACTGCATGATATCTATGTCATTCCCAAGCGCTACAACGGTGAAGAATATGTGCCAGTGGGTAGTCCCGCGAACGCGACGTATTTTCTCGAACAGATATACACGGCTCTAAAGCCTGGTTCTCGGTTCATAGTAGTGGAACACGCGGGCGATGCATCGATGGAGAGTGAGGAAGTTTTCGATCTGCATCGCATGATCGAGGTTAGGGCGAGAAACGAAGTCGAGAATGTGGGATTTCACTTTATAGAAAGTAGCGATGCACTGCGAAACCCGAAAGACGATCGTTCCATGATCGTCTTTGACTCGGACATAAAGGGACAGACCGATCGTTTCGTACTGAGTTTTGAGAAGCCTTCCAATTAATCACACTAGACTTCAACCCTTGAGATCATTATGCTTCGTTACACTATGATAAAATCAATCTTACTTCCCGCAATATCGGTTCTAGCTTTCGTTTGTGCAACTAACAGCGTCGCGCAAGAAATAAGAGAATCGACTGTGCCGCAGTCTGTGCGAGATATGATTATACGCAGTCAAGCGGACACTCAGTTTGAGCAGACCGCGCGGGTGCAGATCGATGTACAGTACGGCGACTTTCTCAGGTCGTTAGCCGCTCAGCCTCTCAAGCGCAATCAGGTTGAGGAGGTATTGGTCGAATTGTTTAGTGAGCGTGCAGAATTGAGTTTACGAGTTGCGCAGAATCAAGCCTCGCCGGACCGACTGAAAGTAATCACTGAGTACGAGTATGTGCGTACTAGACTTGAGCCGCTGCTGACCGTGGCCGAGCTTGGTGTTATCGATGCGCAGCGTGGAGGGGCGACAGACGAACAGCTGAAGAATGGCTATGCCGAAGAGCTTTCGCGCACTTCTGGTAGCCTTGACGAAGTGGACAAAGGTTTACTCCTCGATACCATCGTTAAACACATTCGCATGGCTCAGGGCGAAACCGGCAGGATGAATGCGCAGAGTGTCGAAGAGCTGATTCAGAAACAGAGCGCATCATTTATGCACGCCAGAATGGAATTGGAGACGCTTTTTGACGAGGTAAAGTTGGAGCAGGTCGATCAATTCATGGGCCGGCTGCATAATAATCTTTATCGAAATCGCTCGATGTCAGATCAGTAACTAGGGGCTTTCCAATTGAATGACCTCCTCCAAGTGGGAATTCGGCCCTTGGATCTGTAGTTTTGTGTGACACCGGTTGGGCCTTCCTATTATTTATTCACGCTAAGCTGTTAATATAGCAAGCAATTCTTTGTGTTAACCTATTTTTACTCTAATCCGACTGAGACATTATGTCGCATAGGCTTTGAGCATCTTATAAAATAGCCTCCTTATACAGAATTCGTCCTAGCTGATGATTAGGATCCACTGGAGAAAATTATGCGAAACCTCTCGCTGCTATCAAAATTAGCCTTAACTGGATTGTGCGCTCTGACGTTGCTGCGCCCGAATGTGGTTATGGCCGAAAGCCCTGTGCTGAACCAACTATTTCCGGAGTTGGTGAATCTGTTGTACGCCCATGATGTGTTGCATGCTCGCGTATTTGAGGAGATCGAAGCGACAAACGAATCTCCGTCTGCTGCGATTGGCAAACGACTACTAACTGAGCAGCTGGAGGAGTTGGCCGAAGCAACGGCATCTCACTATCACTCCGCAGGTGATCACCTTGCCATGTTGGGGCCGCATCGCGTGTTCGAAAGTCGTGCTGTGCCGGGCATCATTGTTACCATCAATCGTCAGCAGACGGCTGAAGAGGCGGCTCAGGCATTAGCCGACAGTGGCGCACTGCCAGACGTTGCCGAGCAGACATTGAAGCGAGGCCGTGAATTCGTAGAAGAGTTGCTAGAGATCTATCTAGATGATTCCTTCGATGACAAGAGGGTCGCCGGCGATGCAGCCGTTGCTCAGTACTTAAGCGACGACAAACACTCCGTGGCAGATAAGCCAAAGTCGGATGAGCTGCTCGCAGATCACCCCTATGCCTACTCTTACCGTGTTGGATTCCCGCAGTTAAGCGGCCTAACTTGGGCTTCGCAATGGTTAAAGATTGCGACGCTGGAAGTGGTGGCCACCGCAGCTGATCAGCAGGCAAAAATTCGTGATGTCGAGAATGTGCTGCAGTACTATAAAGAGAAGACCACTCGTCTGCATGGCAGTCTAGTTTCACTGCCCTCTGATATTCCTACTATTCCCGTCATAGCGCCTAATTTTTACACGTTCCACCCCGAAGCTTCCGCCATCGTGGATAACATCGAGGCATTGAAGGTTGTGATAGGTGATGTATTGGCCTATCCCGAATTGATGG
>Ga0115005_10001213_pt1 | contig 20252 bp, 18 predicted proteins | sample ArcOceMetagenome_FD_87163 | JGI IMG/M metagenome (GOLD analysis project Ga0115005, IMG submission 87163) | Marine eukaryotic phytoplankton communities from Arctic Ocean - Arctic Ocean - Greenland ARC118M Metagenome | ecosystem: Environmental > Aquatic > Marine > Oceanic | place: Arctic Ocean... | reverse complement strand
GATAAGTCGCGGTCGCTCGATACGCGAAGTTGAAATATAGGCATATCATTGGTGTTAAATTTATACACCATGATCCGCTCTATATCGTCAGGAAGTTCGTGGCGAATAGCGTCAATCTTTTCCCGTGCTTCAATGCTTTTGGCTTTAAGGTTTTCATCCCAGTCGAACTCCACAATGACCTCAGCCATATTGTCGTACGAACGTGCCCTTAAGCGCTTTATCCCCGACATGGTAGCCACAGCTTCTTCAACTGGGCGGGTGATCATGGTTTCAATTTCAACTGGAGTCGCGTCGGGGTAGGGTATCTGCACCACCATTTCCGGAATATCGATTCCTGGGAACTTCTCAAGAGGAAGCAAGCGCCCAGATACGATACCGAACAGCAACATAGACAAAAACAGCATTCCGATGGTAACAGGCTTATTGAGCGCAAAGCGTGCAAGCCCAGCACCTATACCTGCAATGTTGGAAAGCTGGGGTTGTGACGCATCGTTTTTATCGTGTTTATTCGCATCGCGTGCTTGGCCGTTTTCGGCGTTGTTTTTAGAGGTGTTAAAAGGCGAACTCATAGTACACCGCCTTTCGACATGGCTTCTTCGTCATCAAAGCGCGCGTTCGTCTTTGTGTTAACAGGCGTTTTTTGCTCAACGTTTTTCTTAACATCAAACAAGCTGTAAAGCACAGGCAGTAGGATTAGGGTAAGCAAGCTTGCAAACAAAAGACCGTAAATTACCGTGATGGCCATTGGCGTGCGAATTTCAGCGCCTTCGCCAAAACCAAACGCCATAGGTAATAAGCCTAGCACCGTAGTGAGTGTGGTCATTACGATAGGGCGTAAACGCGTTTTAGCCGCATCTAAAATGGCCGCGTCCTTATCTACTCCTTGACGGCGCAGCTGGTTAATACGGTCAACTAATACAATAGCGTTGTTTACTACAATGCCGCACAGCATTATTAAGCCGATAAATACCACTACATTAATCGGCGTATTGGTAAGCCATAGGCCATACACCGAACCCGCTCCAGCTAAGGGCACTGCGAATAAAATAAGCAAAGGGTGTAGTAATGACTCAAATTGCGACGCCATAACCAAGTAAACCATGAATATTGCAAGGGCTAATGCGAACTGTAGTGAACGGAAGCTGCTTTGCATATCTTCACTTTGTCCGGTGACCGTTGCGCTTAACGACAGAGGAAGCTGAGTCTCACTAATGACCTTGTTGGCAACGGCAACGGCTTCATCAAGCTTACCTTTGGCAAGGTTCGCTGATACCAGTGCCACACGCTGCTGTCCAACGCGGGTAATCTCGCTTGGGCCTACGCTCATGTAAACATCGGCGACGGCACTTAATGGAATAGGTTGTGCAGAGCCTGGGTTAACAACAATGGCACGAACGCTTGCGATATCGTCTCGCTGATTTTCTTGCGTTCTTACCAGTACATCCACTTTTCTGTCTTCAACACTATACTGCGTAGCAACACGTCCGCCTACTTTAGCGGCTATAAGCTGAGAAACGGTAGACGCATCAAGTTCAAGTCGAGCCAGTTTTGCGTGATGGAAGGCTATCTTAAGCTCTGGATTGCCATCTCGAATACTGGTGGTAACGTCTGCAAAATTACTGTAACTGGTAAGTTTGGTCGCAATCGCGTCTCCATATTGCTGAAGCTGGTTTAGATCGTAACCTGCAATTTCAATTTGAATAGGTGATGCAAAGCTAAATAGTTCTGGCTCTGAAAACGTTGCCTGAACCTGGGGCTTAAAGGCTAAGTGGTCGCGAAGCACACGCTTCACCTCGTCCATATCAGCCGCTGTTGCTGTTGGCTGCATAACAATGTTCAAGCGACCCCAATGATCGCCACCTTGGTTTGGCGCAGCGCTGATAAGACTACCCGTACCAGACATGGCATAGGTACGTAATAACTTTGTGTCGCCGCTACTAGAATCATTTACTGCAACAGCAGCAAGCTCGCTAATTACGGCGTCGGTACTAGCTAGTGGCGAGCCCGCAGGAAGGGTGACTTCTACCGAAAATTCACCTTGTGACAGAGTTGGAATAAGTTCCATGCCAAGTCTTGGTACAAGGGCTATCGCGCCAGCGGCAAGAGCAAAGGCAGTGGCTAGCACCAGTGCTTTTGCTCGAAGGCTTGCGCGCAGCAGCGTTTCATAGGCCGAAGCGAGAAGGTCGAACGCTTTATTAAATGCCCATACAAGTGGTTTAAACGCAACGCTCAGTAATTTACTGACGATATGCCATGCACCGATAAACAAGGTAACCAAAGCCGCAGGTAGAAATACAAAGACAAGCCTGAATACCCAACGAATTGGCAGAGTAATAAAGTACATGATTTTGCCGAACGTCGACGAAGGCGCCGTGGGCGCAGGAGAGGTAAAGACATCTTCGTGATCAAGCTGTTGCTTTTTCTTCTTGTGTGCCATTGCAGGGATAAGTGTAAGTGCGACGACAAGTGACGCTGCGAGCGCGAACGATACGGTCAAAGCTTGATCTTTAAACAGTTGCCCTGCAATGCCTTCTACAAATATCAGCGGCACAAACACGGCCATAGTCGTCAGTGTTGAAGCTACAATCGCGCCAGAGACTTCTTTTGTTCCTTCGCTGGCGGCAGAGTTCTCGGCCAACGTTTCGCTTTCTGCCCCTTTTAATTTTTTGTGGCGGTCAATGTTCTCAAGCACGACAATGCTATTGTCCACCAGTAGACCGACGGCAAGTGCAATACCACCTAAGCTCATCATATTTAGGCTTATGTCGTTGGCATACATCAAATTAAACGTTGCAATGACCGACACTGGAATAGACACCGAGATGATGACGGTAGCCCAGAAATCTTTTAGGAAGAGGTAAAGCACCAGCATGGCTAAAATGCCCCCCATGACTGCTGCTGACTTCACATTGTCTATGGCTTGCTTGATAAACACGCTTTGGTCGTAAATTTCGCTTAGCGTGTAATTTTCAGGAAGGTTATTGTTTATTTCGCTTAATCGGTTAGCCACTTTTTGCGCGACATTTACCGCGTTAGCGTCACCTTCTTTATAAATGGCAACTTCAATGCCTTCGCTTCCGTTGAAGCGGGTTACCACGTCACGGTCTTTATAAGCACTTTCTACCGTAGCAATATCTTTAAGCTGAATGTTTCTGCCTTCGAAGCGACCAATAAAAAGGTTCTCAATATCATTTAACGATTCAAACTGGTTTAGTGTTCTCACTAAAAACGCCTGCGCTGCGTTATCAATTCTACCGCCAGCTGCATTAATATTCTCAGCACTCACCCGGTCAATGATGCGGGTGATAGGAATAGACAGCTGACTGGCTTTTTGCTGGTCGATAAGAATGTGAATTTCGTTCTCTAAACCACCGCCTACACGTACTGCAGCCACACCCTCTACGGATTCCAAAGCGCGCTTTACCTGTTGTTCGGCATATAAACGCAGCCGCTTCATTTGCGCTACGCTCAAACTTGATGTGTCGGTTTGTGCCGTAAGACCTAACTTAATCACCGGGTCTAGACTGGGGTTGAAACGAAGAAGTCGTGGTTTCTCTATATCCAAGGGAAGTTGCAACACATCGAGCTTTTCGCGCACTTCTAAGCTTGCGAAATCCATGTCTGTGCCCCAGGCGAAAGACAAAACCACGTCAGACTGACCTGCGCGCGACGTGGAGGTGACTTTACGTACTCCTTTCACTACGCCAATGGCTTCTTCAATGGGTTTTGAAACCAATTGTTCTACTTCGCCTGGCGCTGCGCCGTCGTAGTCGGTGCGGATAGTGAGGGTGGGGTAAGACAAATCAGGCAGCAAGTTTACCGATAGCCGGCCTAACGACACCATACCAAATAATAATACCGCAAACGTAAACATGCTAACGGCTACAGGGCGCTTTACAGCGAGATCTACAATACGCATTGTGTGAATTCCTTGTAAGGCCAAATTAGCTGTTAACTACTTCAACAGGGGCGCTGTCTTTCAAGTTTTGGTGGCCTGCAGTAACGACTTCTTCGTTTCCGCTTAATCCATTGATAACCTCAATGACATCGTTATTTTCAAATCCAGTAGCGATATCAACTTTTTTCACCTTGCCATTATCGACCACGAATACGCTGTGGCTGTTATCAATGGTGACCAGCGCTCTTCGAGGTAGCAACGTAGCGTTAGCATGAGTAGCGTATTCAAGTGATACATCGGTAAACATGCCGGCTTTAAGCTGGTTGTCTGCGTTCGGTACTTTTAAGGTAACTTTGAACGTGCCGGTGGTTGCATCAATAACTGGGCTTATACGTTCCACGTTGGCCGAGATAGTTCTATCGCCTAACGCGGCAACAGTAAGTACTGCCCCTTGACCAACCACTACGTTAGGAAGTTCGTTTTCTGGCAAGTAAACAACGCCCTGAAGATTACGCTGTTGAACAATATGAAACATTCTTTCACGTTGAAAAGACTCGGTTAAGTTACCGACTTTGGCGTTTCTCTCTGCAATATACCCGTCAATAGGCGCCGTGATCGTTGCCTCTTTTAAGTCAAGCTCAGCCAATCGGACAGACGCTTTTGCTGATTCAAATTGCGAGGTAAGTTTGTCGTAGGTATCGTCGCTTATGAGCTTTTTGGAATAAACTTTATTAACCTTATCAAGTTCGCTTTCTATGCCGGCTAAATCAGCCAGTGCTTTAGATAAGTTCAGCTCGTAGCGACGCTTATCAAGTTGCGCTAGCACTTGGCCCTTTTGCACATAGTCACCTTCTTCAACGAAGATTTCTTCAATGATCCCCGAGGCGCGAGCAACGACAAACGCTTCTTCTCGTGCTTCTAGGATGGCGGTAGTGTCATAGGTGGATGTTATGTCGCCAGTAATGATGGTTTGAGTTTCAACAGGAATAGCAAAGGCCGTTTCCTCTGCTGACTCCGACTGGGCGTTGGCGTCGATAGCATCGGCATTAGAACATGCAGTCATCGAAAGAGAGAGAGCAACAATACCGCTTCCAAGAAGAAGCTTTAGCGATGTTGGTGAAAACGAGAGTAAGGAATGTAATGGTGAAAAAGAGATGTTGCTTTGCGTTGATGTTTCCATGGTCAATAACCCTAACGTGTGTGTCGTTATATAGTAATGACCGGATACAGCAGCTAATATGCCAAAGATGTTAAATAATGTTAATTCCTAATCAATTCAATAGTTTATATGTGTAACAAGTGGTTTCAGTAAGAAGGCCAACATTTGTAGTTGGCCTTTTGCACTAATGCTTAGCGAAAAATGCTAATAACCGGCTAGTTCCACTATAGTCTATTAAACCAAAGTATAGCTTGTGGTGATATCAACGTTGCCAGTAAGCATAAGCATAACGGAACAGTATTTTTCTGCAGAAAGCTGCACAGCGCGAGCAAGAGCCTTTTCGCTAATACCTTCACCTGACACCGTGTAATGTGCATGAATTTTAGTAAAAACCCGCGGCGGCTCTTCGGCTCGCTCTGCTTCTAATTCACAATTACACGCTTCGATATTAAAACGGCCTTTTTTCAGAATATCGACCACATCAACACTTGAGCAGGCACCAACGGCTATGAGTACCGACTCCATTGGAGACACTGCGTTGCCGCTACCATCCATCACAGTTTTATAACCGCTGTCTGTAGTGCCAGTAAAAGTAAGATCTTTGTCCCAAGAAACTCGTGCTTTCATTGTTTGTCCTAATATCATAAAGCTATCGAAAGAGGCTGCAAGCCACTGTTATCACTAACGCATACGACCACAGCGACGTGTTATTCTTATTTGTTCAGACGAATGGCGTCTGGACTTAGTGTTATTTTCTTTTGCTTGTACAATGCGCCCAACGCTTTTTTATAAGCAGCTTTACTCACATTAAAATGAGAATAAATAGCCTCCGGCGCACTTTTATCTGTTAACGTAGAAATACCACCATGGGCTTCCAAGTCATCTAAAATTGCCTGTTGAAGAGCGTCACGGCCGCCTTTATCAACGCGCTGAAGGGCAACATCAACCTTTCCGTCCTCGCGGATAGTTTTGATAACACCCTCTGTCGCTTGGCCGATTTTAAGCGGTTTAAAAGCATCGCTGTGGAAAATGAGCCCTAAATTTTTCTCGTTGATGACCACTTTAAAGCCTAAATCGGTCTTAGCGTAAACTAAGCAATCTACCGTGTCGCCTTCGTTAAGATAGGCGCTACTTTCTTTAAGAAAATAGTGAAGCTTGGTTGCACCTAAAATACGCTGTGTCTTGTCGTCAAAAAAAGCGTGAACGACGTAATACATACCTGGATTAACAGGTTGAGCCTGATAGTCGTTAGGCATCAAAAGATCGTTGTCCAAACCCCAATCGAAAAATGCACCAAAATTCGTCGCCGAGACTGCTTTGAGTACTTTGGTCTCGCCAACTTGGATAAGTGGCTTCTTCACAGTGGCATAAAGGTCGCCGCGCTGATCTGTGGCAACAAAGACTTCAAGTTCTTGACCGTCAGCCAGTGGCGTTTCCACGTCGTCAATGGCAAGTGTGACAGTTTGCATTTCATCAGCGTCATCAATTTCTATGATACCGTCGTTCGCATCATCATTTTCGACAAGTGGCGCAAGTGCGTAGCCAAAGGGGTATTGGGCTACCACGCGTAATGTATTAATTTTTCCAATATTTATCATCAGCACTGACTTTTTAAAAAGAACAGGTAACATGATACTGGAATGAAGGTAAGAGCTAAACCATTATGAAGTTAAATTGCGATTTAGGTGAAAGTTACGGTGCGTGGTCCATGCCTATAGAGTCGGCTATTATGGCAGAGATTGATCAAGCGAACATAGCGTGTGGATTTCATGCAGGCGATCCACTGGTAATGAAACAGGCGATATTTCTAGCGAAAACCCACAATGTTGCCATAGGAGCGCATCCAGCTTACCCAGACTTGCAGGGCTTTGGCCGACGAAGTATGACGATAGGGGCCGACGAACTTATCGCCATGATTCAGTATCAGGTTAGCGCGCTAGCCGGTATGGCGGAGCTTTCCGGGGCAACGGTGAGCTATGTTAAGCCCCACGGTGCGTTATATAACGATATGATGAAAAGCCTCACAATTAGACGTGCAGTGATGCAAAGCGTGGCTGAAATAAACGCGCAAATTTCACAGGAACCATTGACGCTAATGGTGCAAGCGACAGCAAGAAATGACGTGATTAAAGAAGAGGCGAAAGAGTGGGCGCTGCCATTATACTTCGAAGCGTTTTCTGATAGACGTTACAACGATGAAGGGTTATTGCAATCGCGCACGATAGAAGGTGCAGTATTGAGCGAAGATGAAGCCTTAGCCCAGGCAGAGCGGCTTATAGAGTCAGGTACTGTTATCACTGCGTCTGGCAGTACGCTGAAAGTAGAAGCAGATTCTTTGTGCGTGCATGGTGACACGAAAGGCGCCGTGAGTATTGCGCAAAGGATCAGAAAGTTTCTATAAACTCGCCTCATAAAAAACACATTTATTAAAAATAATAACAGTATCAAGGACAGCAGATGCAAGCTTTCGGGTGTATTAAGCGAATTGTGACAGCAGGTGCTGACGCCGTAATAGTGTATTTTGACGGCGCGAACTTAGATGAAGCAAACAGCGCATGTCACCAAATGCTTTCGGCTATTGACGCTAAACAGGAGCATATCGCTCATATTGATGTTGGTAAAAAGCCAGAAGGTGATACAAGTACTCGATGGAGTTGGTTACGCGAATGCGTTCCGTCCTACGACAGTTTGCTTATCATCTTTGACATGGCATTAATTGACAGTCACGGTGTATATCTAGCCTTAAGAGAGTTAAGTGCCGAAAATATATATAGGCTTCCTACTGCATCAGAACAGCGCGTGAAAAACTCTGTGGTTGAAATTCCTGTGTGGTATGGCGCACCAAATGCCAGCGATTTAAGCATCGTAAGCAAGAAAACGTCACTGTCTATTGAAGAGATTATCGCGCTGCACACAAGTACAACTTATAAAGTATACGCAGTGGGCTTTTCTCCCGGGTTTGCCTATATGGGCGATATTCCAGAAGCGTTGAAATGTGCCCGTTTAGGCACACCGCGCAAGCGGGTTCCCAAAGGAGCAGTCGCGATAGCGGACAGACAAACTGCCATCTACCCAAACGAGTCACCCGGTGGATGGAACCTTTTAGGGCTCACTGCGTTTGATATGCTTCTGCACAAAGATCAGCACAGTGAGTCACGATTGAGAGCGGGAAACGTAGTTAAGTTTGTTTCGATTACTGAGCAAGAATACAAATCAGGGTTGCAGGTTGAACTATGAGAATTAACGTACTCAGCAAGGGACTGTTTAGCCTCATTATCGATAAGGGCAGAGTAGGAAAACAGAGAGATGGTTTTTGCGAGTCAGGCCCCATGGACAGTAACGCCTATGATTGGGCCAATTTTCTTGCCTTCAATCTAGATGGTACACCGTGCATTGAAGCGATTGGCGAGATGCAGATACGCGTTGATGAAGATTGTGTTATTGCGGTTACTGGAAGAGAGCCTTCACTTGATATAGATGGGATCGCTAAAGCGGTATATCAGAGCCAAAAAGTATCAGCAGGCGCAACGATAACCTTCAAAAGTGTGCTTTTAGGTAGCAAAGCATACTTGGCAATATGTGGTAACTGGCAAGTGCCAAAAGCAGTGGGCAGTGCCTGTACGGTGGTTCGCGAACAGCTTGGTGGATTGAACGGTAAGGGATGCGTGTTAAAAGATGGCGATTGCATCGAGGTTTTAGCTAACACAAGAGTGAAAGACAACGCTAAAATGCGAACGCTAGCGCAGCAGCACATAGATGACTATGGCTTTATAGAATCAATCCGAGTTATTCCCGGTTATCAGTTTACAAGCTTTAGTAATGTTGCCGTACGTACATTTGAAACCAGTACTTATACGGTTTCATCATCAATCGACCGTATGGGCTTCAGACTAACAGGTGAGTCAGTGGCCTCCGATATAGAGAATATGCGCTCTGAAGCCATCCATCTAGGCGCCATTCAAGTTCCCGGCGACGGGCAGCCTATTGTGATGATGCGCGACAGGCAAACGTTAGGGGGCTATCCGAAATTAGGCTGTGTGAGCCCCTGTGATATAAGTCGCTTGGCACAAGCCGTGCCCGGTGAAAAGGTAAATTTTGTTTTTCAAGATGAAGAAGAGGCAAGGGCTGACTGGCTACTTATGACAAGTAGACGCCGCCGATTGCAAGGAGAAATATTGTGACAATTGCGTTTTTAAACGGTGAGTATATGCCTCTTTCTGAGGCGAAAATTTCTCCAATGGATAGAGGCTTTCTATTTGGTGACGGTATTTATGAAGTCATACCAACTTACGCTGGTAATCCTGTTGGGTTTAAGGGGCACACCACGCGCATGGCTCAAGGTTTAGAAGCAATCGAAATCACCAATCCGTATACCGCAAAAGAATGGCAGGATATTCTGTCAAATCTGGTTTCAAAGAATCAAACATTCATTGAAAGCGGAAACATTGGCATTTATTTTCACGTAAGCCGAGGTACCGATACTAAGCGTTTCCATGCTTATCCTAAGCATATAGCACCAACGGTGTTTGGCTTTGCGTTTGAAATCGCGCCACCTCAACCTACGTCCAAGACTGATGTAAAGCCCTTTAAAGTGGCACTCCAGCAAGATAAAAGATGGCAGCGATGCCACATAAAATCAACGTCGCTGTTAGGTAACGTTATGCATTATCAGGCGGGTGTAGACGCGGGTGTTAACGAAACTATATTGTACAACGGTGACGGTATGATAACCGAAGCAAGCTCATGTAATGTGTTTATGGTAAAAGACGGCGCTATATCGACGCCGCCGTTAAATCACGAACTTCTTCCTGGCATTACTCGCGCAATAGCCATTGAAGCGTTTAAGCAAGCTGGGCTAGTCGTCACCGAAACGTGGTTTAGTAAAGAAGATCTTTTGAATGCAGATGAAGTATGGCTTACCTCATCGAGTAAAGAAGTAGCAGCTGTGGTAGAGGTAGATGGGCACGTCATTGGTAATGGTGAAGTGGGGGATGTGTGGGAGAAAGCTATTGCTGCCTATCACTCCTACAAATTTAAAGCTTAAAAAACAAAAGAGGCCCGCATAATAGCGGGCCTCTTTTTGAATAAATACAAATAATTTAGTCTGGTACGTTATCGCAGTTACCGTCGGTGCATTCGCCGTAAAGATAAAGGCTGTGATGTGTTAGCTTCATCTTATGTTTTTTGGCAATCATTTCTTGGCGTTCTTCGATGATCTCGTCTTCAAACTCGATAACTTTGCCGCACTTGAGGCATACCAAGTGGTCGTGATGATCTTTGTGGCTTATTTCGAATACTGATTTTCCGCCTTCAAAATGATGACGATTAAGGATACCTGCATCATCGAACTGGTTTAAAACGCGATATACTGTCGCTAAACCAATTTCTTCACCCTGTTCAATGAGTATTTTGTAAACGTCTTCAGCACTGATGTGTTGGTTTTCTGGCTCTTGCAGAATTTGTAAAATTTTAAGGCGAGGCAGAGTGACTTTAAGCCCTGCTTTTTTCAATTCTTTATTTTGATCCATTACAACCTACTAAGAACGAGTGAATAAATATTTGGGGTTATTATAGGTAAGTTAAAACAATTTAAAAGGAAAACCGTGGAAACTTTGTCTTCTCGACGAAAATTTACCCATTGCTTCAAGAACGACTAAATTTGACCCAGTGTGGTCGAGTAAATTAAGCAACTCCGACCAGTACATAAGTCTCAGATAATGTTACTAAATAACTAAAATAAATAAAACTTTTGACGTATTGCATTAACATCCTGTTAAACTAAACTTAATGAAGTGACTCAACGCTCCGATATTTTTGGCATGCAGTTTTAATGGAAGTGCCCATGCAGTTAACAATTATAAATAAAATCACACTAGGCTTCGGTCTATTCGGCTGCTTACTTTTACTCACCAGTACGCTCTCTTACTTTGGACTCAGTAGTATTAAAGACTCCGCGTTAGATGTTGTAGAACAGAAAATGCCGGTGCAAACCAGTATGGTAAAAGTGAAAACCGAGATTCTTTCGTTATCGGTAATTACGGCTAATGGCTATCACGTCGTAGAAATCGCTGAGCTAAATGCTAATAAAGCGACCTTTGACTCATTATCGTCAGCATTCGAGGGTGACCTATCGCAGTTAACCTCCCTCATGCCCAAAAACAATGTAGCATCCAATGCCGTTGACGTAAGTTTGGCCTATGTTGATAGCAGCAATAACATGTATGCGGCAATTAATGAGAGGATGAATATTGAAAAGGCACTTGCCACCCAGCTTGAGAAGGTTCTGATGACCGCCGACGAAGCCAGTGCTCTTATGCTTGATCTTTCTTATTTAGAAGGTAATAACCCTAGCATCGAAACGCTTATTGGGGCTGGAACGGCTATCGATAATAAGCTACTCACAATGAACGACTCTTTTGTTGAATTGGCGGAAACAAACGATGCGGCACAAAGTGCCAATATTATCGAAGATTTAAATTATCAATTGAGCAATTTGCAAGTTGATAAGGACTACGTTAACCGCTTAGCAACAGATGTTGATGACGGTGGCACAATAGAGGCGTTTAACGAGCAGTATGACCTGCTTATTGAGGCGGTAAACGGGGCAAATGGCCTGATTGCTCTTCAACGTCAGAAACTGTTAGAGGTAGAAAAAGCTGCGGTTGCGCAAAAGCAAGCAAAAGAGGCGTTACAGACGGCACTTACCGATATTAATACCTTGTTCGATTCAGTTCAGACGCAGTCGCTTGATGGACAAAACGCCATTCTCGAATCCGTTCAGGAAAATTTAGTTCGCAATATTATTGTTGCAGTCTTAGGGCTAACAGCAGCGATATTCTTAGCGGTAATTGTGACGCGTAGTATTTCAAAGCCATTAGGTCGAATAAACCAAGGGCTGAGCCTGCTGAGTAAAGGCGATTTAAGTACGAAACTATCTGAAGAAGGCAACGATGAGTTTTCAGCACTATCAGCAAAGGTGAACAGTTTAACTGACAGTTTAAGAGAGCTGGTGGGTAATATTTTAGAACAAGAAAAGCGGCTGATTGAAATTACAAAAGAAAGCGTTGAGCTTGGTAACAAAAGCCTTTCGGAGGTGGATAAGCAGCGAGAGCAAGTCACTGTTACCTCAACAAACACTAAAAATGTCCAGGATAAGAGCCGCAGCAACCTTGCTCAAATTCACGATGCAATGGATGCGCTTAGAGAAATAACCCAACAGAGCACAGACATCGGTCATTTAGTCGATAAGAACCGTCAGCAAGTAGGAAATCAAGCTAGACAAGCTGAATCATCTTCACAAATTATAAGCAGGCTAGACGATAACTCTCGCAGTATTGGCAGTATTTTAGACGTCATTAAGACAATAGCTGAACAAACTAACTTGTTAGCGCTGAATGCTGCCATAGAAGCAGCCAGAGCCGGTGAGCAGGGCAGGGGATTTGCTGTGGTTGCTGATGAAGTACGAACGTTGGCAAATCGCACACACGACTCAACGGAAGAGATAGAGCAAATGATAGGTAATTTGCAAAAAGATGCTGCTGAGGCCGTTAAAGCGATTAATGCAGGGCGTGAGCAAGCGCAAGAAGGGGTGCAAATTACGCAGCAAGTTTCACAACAAGTTGAAAGCATTCGCCAGATTATTGAACGCTTAAGCGATATCAACGAACATATTGTCACGGATACTCAGCAACAAGACATACTGCTTGGTGATGTTGCCGAGAGTTTGAATAAAATTGTGGCCTTGGCAGATTCGAGTGCACAGAGCACTAGGCAGTCTAATGAATCAACGATGATGCTGGATGCACAAACTGAAAGCCTAAGAAAGGCAGTTGAGCGTTTCCACTTGTGATTTTTATTAGGTACTGTCTTGTACGCAACGCAATTCGCTTGAATGTAAATCAAATAAAAAAACCGCTCGTCTGAGCGGTTTTTTGTATGCATATTTGTGCACGCTAATGTATCGCGTTCAAACTAGGCCAGTTCTGCCAAGCATAATTCGTCGTGAATTTGCTTACACCACGCTTTAACGCGAGACTCCGTTAGTTCAGGTTGGCGGTCTTCATCAATTCCTAGACCAACAAAATGATTGTCGTCAGCCATACCTTTAGATGCTTCGAAGTCATAGCCATCGGTTGACCATTGACCAACTAAAATCGCGCCTTTGGCTTCAACGATGTCTCTAACCATACCCATCGCATCTAAGAAGTATTCAGCATAATCTTCTTGATCGCCACAACCAAAAATTGCAACCAGCTTATCATTAAAGTCGATTTGCTCTAACTCTGGGAAAAAGTCATCCCAGTCGCATTGCGCTTCACCGTAGTACCACGTAGGGATACCAAAGATAAGCAAATCAAAATCAGCGATGTCTTCTTTACTGCTCTTGGCAATGTCTTTAACATCAATTAGCTGTTTACCCAATTCCTTCTGGATCATTTTCGCAACATGTTCGGTATTACCCGTGTCACTTCCGAAAAATAGGCCAACGCTTGCCATATCTAACCTCTATTAATCGTTACTAATTAAACGCCTGTGCTTAACCAAAACCATTCAATAATGCCTTTCGCAAGAAACCCCAAGGCTCCTAAACCTAGCACACCATAGGTGACGACACGCCCTATGAGCGGTACATCGTTCTTACGCAGTACATCGTGTACAGCGAAACCCATCAATACGAAAAGTATAAATAAGCCGCCATACAACATGATGGACTCAATGAGTTCGTAATTTTCTGCAAGCATAGTGTTGTTACTTCAAAATTCTGGCGCAATGATACCACAGTATATACGCCTGTAAGAGCCTAAAACGTTCAAAAAAATGTAACAATAGTCATTCTCATCTTTTATGATGACGAAACCTTATTTTTAGGACGATTTCTTGAGCGTTCTCTCAACTATCGAATTAAATGCCGCAGGCTTTTCTGCATGCAACCAATGGCCCGTACCCTCAATAATATGTGCTTTCGCATTAGGGAAATAACGACTTATCTCATCGCGGTAAGCAGATGTTATGTAGTCAGACTCACTTCCCTTAATAAACAATGTTATGCCATCAAACGTCTGATTAGTTTGTTCCCAGTCAATAATATGGGAATAACTTGCAATGAGACCTTCTACATTAAATCGCCATTTCCATGCGCCGCTATCATCCTGATACAGGCTCTTCAAAAGAAACTGGCGCACGCCAGGTTCTTTTACATGCGCCGCCATTTCTTTTTCTGCGTCCTTTCTACTTTGGATGGTGTTTAACGGAACAGAATTCAAGCCGTCAAATACCGCTTGATGACTATGATCGTATTTAACTGGGGCAATGTCGGCAACAATTAAATGGGATATTACATCACTGTGACTTAAGGCTAATCTCATTGCAACTTTGCCACCTAAAGAATGGCCCAATACCGCACTGCGACTTATTTCAAGCGATTGCATTAGTTCGAACACCGCTTCAGCTGCATCGACTATTGAAAACAATGAAGTCCACGGTGATTCACCATGATCCGGTAAATCAATGCTAAGGACATTAAAATCTGATTCAAAATGGCGTTTAATTCCCGCTAAATTATCGGCATTGCCAAAAAGACCATGAATTAATATTAACCACGGAGAAGATGTTTGGCTTTTTGAAAGTTTATAGTTTAACTCCACAGCTTTATACCTATTTTCCATTTAAAAATGCGCTATCTGACGTGTGATCAAAATAAAATAAGGCCTGTAAAACAGGCCCTATTATCGTGGTTAAGCAGATAATTTAATTTATAGCGTAATCGTCAAGTGACTTGCCGCTGTCGAGGGCATCTTTATATACACGAGGCATACGACCTATGCCTGTCCATAAATGTTCTTCGCCTTTTTCATCTACCAGCTTATATTTGATTGGGCGCTTTTTTCCGGCTTTTTTATTTGTGTCGAGATTTAACGCCTGTAAATCTTCTACATTTAAGCCAGCTTCTTCCATTTGCTTTTTAATTGACGCTAGCTTTTCTAACTTTTCTTTTTCTAGTTTTTCTTGCTCAAGGGCTTTTTCTTTTCTTTTTTCTATTATGCCGCTAAGTTTTTCTTGAACTTGTTCAAGTTCTTCTATGCTTAATTCCTTAACAGCACCTTGTAAACGTCTTCCATGGGTTAAAATATCTAAAAATTCGCTCATTAATTAACCTTAATACGTTGTACTAAACTTCAATTAGATAATAATTAAAAGTAGCACAAAAAAAAAGCGAGCTACGCTCGCTTTTAAAAATTATCCGTTTAATTGCAGAAACTATTAAATGTTGTTTCGCAAAGGTAGAGGGAATTTACATATTTGGATAATTGGGGCCGCCTGCACCCTCTGGTACAACCCATTTAATATTTTGGCTGGGATCCTTGATATCGCAGGTTTTACAGTGAACGCAGTTCTGTGCGTTAATTTGAAAACGAGGTTGTCCTTCTTCTTTAATTACCTCATACACCCCAGCAGGGCAGTAGCGCTGAGCAGGCTCAGCAAATTTAGGTAAATTAATTTGAATAGGAATAGAAGGGTCTTTCAGTTTTAAGTGACAGGGCTGATCTTCTTCGTGGTTGGTGTTAGATAAAAATACCGATGATAATTTATCAAAACTCAACACGCCATCTGGTTTCGGGTAGGAAATCTCTTTCGCATCTTTTGCTTCTTTAAGTTGAGCATAATCTTTGTGTTCATCTTTCATAGTGAAAAACAAATTGCCGTTAAAGAAATTTTGCTCAAGGGTATTGAATGCGCCGCCCCAAAAATTACCAAGCTTATGAATTGCTGGACCAAAATTACGAGAGCGGAACAATTCATCATAAAGCCACGATGATTTAAATTTCTCTGTAAAGCTGGTTAACTCTTTTATGGGGGCTTCAGAATTCTCTACAATTGCATCAAAAATACTTTCAGCGGCTAACATGCCCGACTTCATTGCAGTGTGATTACCCTTTATCTTCGCAAAATTAAGGGTACCTGCTTCACAGCCAACTAATAAGCCGCCAGGAAAGGTCATTTTAGGCAGCGAATTAAAGCCACCCTTTGCAATTGCACGAGCGCCGTAAGAAACGCGCTTACCACCTTCAAGGTACTGTTTAAAAACAGGGTGATGTTTGAGGCGCTGAAATTCATCAAACGGGCTTAAATAGGGATTGTCATAATTAAGGTCAACGATTAGGCCAACGAACACCTGATTGTCCTCAGCATGATAAAGATAGCTTCCGCCTGTGGCATCATCAAGGGGCCAACCCGCGCTGTGAACAACCAAACCTGGCTGATGCTTGGATGGATCTATGTCCCAGATTTCTTTAAAACCAATGGCGTAGTGTTGAGGAGAAGCATCTTGATCTAACTTAAAGTGAGAAATGAGCTCTTTGCCTAAATGGCCGCGACAGCCCTCAGCAAACACGGTGTATTTAGCACGTAACTCCATGCCTGGCATATAGCCGTCTCTAGGTTCGCCATCTTCGCCAACACCCATGTCTCCTGTAAGCACACCGCCAACACTGCCGTCTTCGTTATAGATAACTTCAGAGGCAGCGAACCCAGGAAATACTTCAACACCTAACTGTTCAGCTTGTTCCGCTAACCAGCGGCTAACGTTCCCCATTGAGACAATATAATTGCCGTCATTGTGCATGGTTTTTGGCGTTATGCCGTTTGGTAGCTTTCTCGATGACGTTTCATCGTTAAGTAAATAGATATGGTCTTCAGTGACTGGCGTGTTGAGTGGTGCACCTTTTTCTTTCCAGTCAGGAAAAAGCTCGTTGAGTGCGCGAGGTTCGAACACCGCGCCAGAAAGAATATGCGCGCCTACTTCGGAGCCTTTTTCGACCACACAGACCATTAGCTCTTGGTCTTTCTCATTTGCAAGCTGCATAAGCTTGCAAGCCGTTGATAATCCAGCTGGGCCGGCACCGACGATGACTACGTCAAACTCCATCGATTCTCGTTCCACGGGAGGCTCCTTATATTTGTATTTTTATAGTGCACTATTGATGAAACAAATAATGCTTTGTGTCAAAAACATGTAAATTAATTGTCGTTTTGCAAGGTAATGCAGGTTGACGTTTACGTCAACAGTAAGTACATTGCAAAGCAGTTTACGTTAACGTTAACTGGCGGTTCATTATAACTGCTCGTAAACGTGGTGTTAACGTCGTTTTAAGGCTAGCCTTTTAAAAACGTACGTTCCACAGTTTCTTTTTTAACGTAGAAGCATTGTTAAAGTTTCAAAAAGCGTGGTGATGTAATACGTTTTTAATTATTAATAGTTAATTATTAATGAAACGTAATTAGCACCGACGAACTCAACAATTGAGGTAAATATGAAAATACTCGTACCGGTCAAACGCGCGATCGACTACAACGTTAAGGTAAGAGTGAAGGCCGATGAATCAGGCGTAGATCTTACTAACGCGAAAATGGCCATTAACCCTTTCTGTGAAATTGCTGTTGAAGAAGCCGTTCGTTTAAAAGAAAAGGGCGTGGCCACTGAAATCGTTGTCGTTTCAATTGGTGACAAAAGCTGCCAAGAACAAATACGTACAGCACTAGCCCTAGGTGCTGATCGCGGTATCCAAATCGATACCGATCAAAATCTTGATTCACTTCAAGTGGCAAAGCTATTAGCCAAAGTGGTAGAAGAAGAGCAGCCTCAGCTTGTTATTCTTGGTAAACAGAGCATCGATTCTGACAACAACCAAACAGGCCAGATGCTTGCCGCATTAACTGGTATGCCTCAGGGAACTTTTGCCTCTGAAGTGGTTGTAGATGGCGAAAAAGTGAATGTAACTCGTGAAATCGACGGTGGTCTTCAAACTGTTGCGCTCTCGCTTCCAGCTGTAGTCACAACAGACCTTCGTTTGAACGAACCGCGTTACGCCTCGCTTCCAAATATTATGAAAGCAAAGCGTAAGCCTCTTGATGTTAAAGCCGCCGCAGACTTTGGTGTTGCGTTAGAGTCAAACGTAAAAGTGCTTAAAGTCACGTCTCCGCCTCAGCGTGAGGGTGGCATTAAAGTGGCAGACGTTGCTGAGTTAGTAGATAAGTTAAAAAATGAAGCAAAGGTGATCTCATGAGCGTACTCGTATATGCAGAACACGATAACACAAGCTTAAAGACGGAAACGCATAAGCTTGTGAACGCGGCACAGAAAATGGGCGGCGATATCCACGTTTTAGTGGCAGGCGAAGGTTGCCAAGCGGTTGCTGAAGCTGCTGCTCAGATTGATGGGGTTGCGAAGGTACTTGTTGCTGATAATGCAGCTTATAAGCATCAACTGGCCGAAAACACGGCTGACTTGGTTCTTGAACTAGCGGGCGACTATAGCCATGTCATTGCAGCTGCAACAACTACAGGTAAAAACTTTATGCCTCGCGTAGCGGCATTGTTAGATGTTGCCCAAATCTCTGACATTATTGGCGTAGAAAGTGAAGATACTTTTGTACGTCCAATTTATGCAGGTAACGCAATAGCTACCGTTCAATCATCTGACGCAAAAAAGGTGATTACGGTTCGTGCAGCATCATTCGATGCAGCTGCAACTGGTGGTAGTGCTGAAGTAACCGCAATTGATGTGGTTAAAGGCAGTGAGAAATCTGACTTCGTTTCGGCAGAGCTTACTGAATCTGAGCGCCCAGAACTCACAGCAGCAGAAGTAGTTATTTCAGGCGGTCGTGGTATGCAAAATGGCGACAACTTCAAGCTTCTTGAAGGTATTGCATACAAGCTTGGTGCAGCTATTGGCGCATCGCGCGCTGCGGTAGATGCTGGCTTTGTTCCTAACGATATGCAGGTTGGTCAAACGGGCAAGATTGTTGCGCCTCAATTGTATATCGCTGTAGGTATTTCAGGCGCTATTCAGCACCTTGCGGGTATGAAAGACTCTAAAGTTATTGTTGCTATCAACAAAGACGAAGAAGCGCCAATTTTCCAAGTTGCTGACTATGGTTTAGTGGGAGACCTATTCGACGTTCTTCCAGAGCTTGAAGGCTCACTTTAGTCATATCGCTTAAACGACAAAAGGCTGCATTAATGCAGCCTTTTTTGTAGGGATTGGTTTTTCAATACGCGCGGTATCTTATAGGTATAATGCTTGGATTTGAGCTAGTTGTTATACTCGAACAACAGAGTTGTCCTCAATGCTCACCGGTGAGGGGATGTACGCATCGGCATCCCAGTCATTTTCCCATTTTTCCCCGTCAAGAAGATATCTGAATTGGTATTCGTTATCTTTTTCTAGGTCTACCGTTAACGTAAAGTCGCCGCTTTTTAGCTTTTTCATTGTTAATGGTTGGGTTTTCCAATCAGTGAAATCTCCACATAGAGATGCTTCTTTGGCGTCTTTTGCCGCTTCCGCATTTAGTCGAAATGTCACTTTACACAGAGGTTTTGATTTAAGGTATTGTTTCTTAAGGCTCATAATCTGTTTTCCCTTCAACGTTGCGAATTCAATCCCGAGGCGAATGAGCATGCAAGGCAGTGCTCAAATGATAGCCGCCGGTTAACTCATAACCAATGAGTGCTTAAATAATCAACGAAAACCTCATAATTATCAATCATACTTTGTATTCTTTTGATATTTTTTTATATTAGTAACGCTTGATTTTTTTGTGCTCTTTTTTTTAATAATTCGAAATAAATTTTAACAATCTTAAATGAGTACTCTACCAATAAATTCAGTACACTAGTGTTGATACAATAATAATAGAAATTTTGGGGTATCTGAGTGGCAAGACATTGCTTTTACTTTGGTTACCTTCGTTCCTAGGGATAGTAAATGAAAAACTCCATGTTAATGAAAAGTGGTATTCCACTGTTCATAGTATTAATCGCGTTTGTTGCTGCGGCGGTTATGATTAAATCGCGCAAGCCACCTGAGCAAGTCCCCGTAGAGATCCCTGCTTTCTTAGTTGATGCAAAAGCAGTGAACGCAGAGCAAGTAAGCTTCATTGTAAAATCTCAAGGTAATGTGGTACCCCGAAATAAAACCGGGCTAAGTGCACAGGTCAGTGGCAAGGTAGTGAGTCTTTCCGATGCGTTTATCGCGGGAGGAACATTTCAGAAAGGCGACATACTCGCCACGCTAGAGCAAGATGACTATCGCACAGATTTAAAGCTTGCAGAAGCTGAACTCGCTCAAGCGCAAGCTGCCTTACAGGAGGAAATAGCGCGAGGAAAGGTTGCAGAACAAGAATGGCGCTCAGTAAG
>Ga0115005_10001212_pt1 | contig 20268 bp, 18 predicted proteins | sample ArcOceMetagenome_FD_87163 | JGI IMG/M metagenome (GOLD analysis project Ga0115005, IMG submission 87163) | Marine eukaryotic phytoplankton communities from Arctic Ocean - Arctic Ocean - Greenland ARC118M Metagenome | ecosystem: Environmental > Aquatic > Marine > Oceanic | place: Arctic Ocean... | reverse complement strand
GTGATGTGCCTATTATGACAAGTGTGTTTACTATCTTAACTTTCACTATTTTATGTGTTTTAATTATATGGCGTATATTCAAAACAGGTTATAAAATAAAAACTTAATTGTAATAATTAAATATAAATTAAAGGTTACAATATGAAACTATACAACTTTACTCCTGCAGCAAATGCACAAAGAATTCAAATGTTTTTAATTGAAAAAAACATCGAAATTGAAACAATTCAATTAAACGTAAGAGAAGATGAGATTTTTAAAGAGCCCTACAATACAATGAATCCTTTTAACTGTATTCCTTTTTTAGAATTAGATGATGGAACTATTATTTGTGAAACAATGTCTATATGTAGGTACCTTGAAGAACTTTATCCTGAACCATGTTTATTTGGAATAAACTCTAAGGAACGTGCTCTTATTGACATGTGGAATAGACGATTAGAACTTGATGGTTTTTTACCTTTGATACATTCATTAAGAAATAAAACATCATTCTTTATAGGCAAAGTAATTCCTGGAATCCGAAATGAAATTAAACAGTTACCAGAGTTAGTTCAACGTGGAATAGAAATGTTTGAAATATTATTACATAGAATAGACCCACATTTATTAAATAATCAATTTATTTCAGGTAACAAGTTTTCTGTAGCAGATATCACAGGTCATTTTATGATGAACTTGTCTAAAATTTTAAAAATAGAAATTAAAAATGATTATCCAAATGTTTATAGATGGCAAAATGAACTTTCAACAAGACAATCAGTTAACATTAACTAATAAATTACTATTAAAGAATTCAATTTGAACAACTCTTATACAAATTTAGCAATAATTACAGGTGCTGCAAGGGGGATAGGACTTGCTACTGCTAACCTTTTTAAAGAAAATGGATACAAAGTTGCTTTAGTTGATATAGATGGGGATGAATTAAATAAGCTAAATACAAATGAAAACATGAAATCTTTTTGCTTTGATATTTCAAAATCAAGTCACCTGGATCAATTGTATGTAGATATATTAAAATGGCATAGTAATATTAATGTCTTGGTAAATAACGCAGGAGTTGCTGACTTTGGAAATATTGAAGACACAAGTTTTGAACGTTGGAATAAGGTAATAAACACTAATTTAAATGGTGTTTTTTTATGCTCTCAAAAAGTTATCCCTTATTTGAAGATATCTAAAGGAAACATAATCAACATAGCTTCAATATCTGGATTAAGAGCTTCAACATTGAGAGTTGCATATGGAACTTCAAAAGCAGCTGTGATGCAATTAACAAAACAACAAGCAGCCGAACTTGGTGAATTTGGAATAAGAGTTAATTGCATAGCTCCTGGTCCAGTTAAAACAAAATTAGCAATGGCTGTTCACACTCAAGATATTGTAGATGCTTATCACGATGCAATACCATTAAATAGATATGGAACTGAAATTGAGATTGCTAACGGAATTTATTTTTTAGCTTCAGATAAAGCAAGTTATATAACTGGTCAAATATTAGCTGTAGATGGGGGATTTGAATCTACTGGAGTAGGATTACCTTCACTAAGAAAATAAATATTTTTTTATAAGATTTATGTTTAATAATTATTTACAATAAGTTTATGAAAATAGTATTAATTATTATAATTTTAAATTTATTGTTTATATTCCCTTCGTTCTCAAATTCAATTGAAATAAAATATTCTAAAATTAATGAATTACATAATAATTTTTGTAATAAATTAACAAATAATATTTTATTAAAGGAAAATCATATTTGGTTTATAAAAAACATTAATAAAAATAAATATATAATTGAAAACAAACAAAATAAATTAAAAATTAATATAATTTTGCTTAAGAGATCCAAGAAAATACAAAAGTTAATTTTCACTTTTTTTAATAAACAAGAAAAGCCAGCTTTTGAAATCAGATCTAATAAAAATTGTGAATTTAAAACTATTCGCAAAATTATTTATAATCAAAAAAACATTGCTATTGAAATACAATCACAAAACATTGAAACAAATAAAATTGATTATAAAGAAACCTTAAATCCTAAATTACCTAAAGGAATATCTAATAATAAAAACATAATCGCCTTAATAGATACAGGAGTTAATTACACCCTCCCCCAATTACACAAAAATATTGCTTTTCAAAATAAAAAATTATTAGGCTATGATTTTTGGGATAACGATAATTTTCCATTTGATCAAGACCCTAGAAATAATCCTTTTTATCCCAGACATCACGGCACAACTGTTTTTAGTGTACTATCAAGAGAAGCACCAAAATCAACCATTGCTATATATAGATTTCCAGCTTTAAATATGTGTAAATTCAAAGAACTTATTGAACATATTGCTAAAAATTCAATTAGGATTGTGAATTTATCTATGGGATCATCTAACATAAATGACTGGTTATGCTTTCAAGAAGCCGCTTTGAAGAATAATAAAATTATTTTTGTAGTCTCAGCTGGCAATAATGGTTTTGATATAGATAAAAATCCAATATACCCAGCTTCTCTAAAATTAGATAACATTATTACTGTAACATCCTCTGACCTTAATGGAAGAGTTGGAAGAGGATCTAATATTGGCAATATATCAATAGACTTTATGCTTCCTGCTGAAAGAGTTGAAGTCATAGACCATAGAGGAGTTAAAGCTTTTACAGGTGGAACAAGTTATGCAGCTCCAAGATTGACGGCAATGATATCTCGCTTAATAACTGCTAATCCAGGTATTAGCAATGAAGACATATTAAAAATTCTAAAAAAACGATCCATAAAATCAAATAAAAAAGTTACTAAATATGGATGGATACCTGATCCATTAGATAATTATTTGTTTAATTAATTTTTAAAAGCGTTTTCTATAAACTTCTTAGCCATTGGTAAAGCATCTTTATTATATAATGAAATAAGGCTAAGAACTTTTTCTGACATCTTTTTATCTTTTGATAATCCAGCAACTTGTACTGCAAGCCTTAATACTTGAGGATCTTCTGGTAAGATTTTTAAAAGTTTAAGAATTATTGGTTTTTCTTCTTTAATTTTTCTATCTAAATGATAAGAGATAGCCAAAGAAAGAAGTGAATTTGGGCTCATTGGATCTAATTTCACTGACCTTTCCAAGAATTTAATAGACTTTTCTATATCACCTAATCTTCCAAAAGTTTGGCCAGCCTGATCAATAAGCTGTTTATTATTAGATTTCCAACAATAATCATAAATATTATCGATTAATATAAGATCTGGATTTCTTTGAATATGAAATGCAGTTTCCAAGTTATCTGCACATAATCTTATGAATTTACCAATATTATAAAAATCATCATCATTTTTTAAACTTATGTTTTTAAAAATACCATTTAAAGCCTGTATAGGGATAACTTCATTGATATTACCGTCACCAGAAGCCAAAAAGCCAATTAGATTACCAACGTCATCCAAGACTGCCCCACCACTATTACCTGGAAAGCTTTGGGCTTTAGTATGAATTCTAGACTGAATACTCTCACTAAAAATTGGATAGACTATTATCTTATCTTTTTTATATATTCTATTAGATTTTCTACCTTGATCAAACCCGACTACTCTTATCATTCCGTTTGGAGGGATGTTTCCTTTTTGAGAAATAGATAAGATTAATTTATCATCAGGTTTGATATCTTTTTTAATAGATAACAAAACAAGATCAACAGGATAATTATGAGGAATTGGAAATGCTTTTTTAATTTCACCATTGTTAAATCTAATAACAACTTCTGAATAATCTTCAACAACATGCCTATTTGTAACAATAAAATTATTATCAATAATAGTGCCACTAGCAATCATCATTGGAGTTTTAATACCAACAACCTTATCTAACATGTCACATATTTTTTTTATTTCTACACATGCAGATGCATTAGAAAGCAACAAAAAATAAGAAATAAATGATATAAAAATAAGTAAATATAATTCTTTATTAAACTTTTTAAAAAGCATTTAAAGCCTCTTTTTAATTAAATACTTATGATAACCTTTAAAAACCAGAACATCGTGTTGATTAAGAACTGTAGCTTCCATTTCAATAACACCAGTAGTTTTTTGTTCAGTAAGCTTTGTTATTCTTAACTCAGGATATAGTGTATCCTCTCTATAAACTGGTTTTAACATTTTACCAAAAATCTCAATCATACCTATTAAGCTATCCTTAACCTCACTTGGAAATGTTCCAGCGCCAGCAGCTGTTTGCATCAAAACTTGTATGCCATGAGCCAACATATCTGGATGACCTCGTTTTTTACAATATTCAACATCATAATGAATAGGATCATTGTCACCAGAAGCAGCCTGAAACATAGAAAAAATACCACTCGTCTGCGTTCTAGATGGTATTAAATAGCTATCATTTAAATTAAAATCTTCAAAATATTTATTAGTCGATAGATTTTTTTCTATTTTATTCATATTTACAAAATATTCTTCAACTCTTAAAATAGCAAGAAATGAAATTAAAGTTTATTTTTTTAAAAAACTGTGCTGAAATTTATTATAGTTTTTTTTAATAACAATATTGGAAATCAATAATGAACCGTTTAAATAACAAAGTTGCTTTAATTACAGGTGGAGCAAAAGGATTAGGAGCGTCTATAGCCAAACATTTTTACAATGAAGGTGCTAAAGTTATAATTTGTGACAAAAATATTGAACAAGCTTCTGAAACAGCAAAAAAAGTTGATGGTAACGCATACTATATGGATGTTTCAAATTCAAAAAATGTAGAAGATGTTTTTTTAGAAATTAAAAATAAGTTTAATAAGCTTGATATACTTGTAAATAATGCGGGTATTAATGGATTTGAAAATCGACAGGATTTATTAGATGATAGAATTAAAAAAACAAATCTTCAAAATAAAGAAATTTTTGAAAATAACAAAATTACAAGCCACTTTGATGTGACCGTAACCATGACAGATAATGAATGGCATGAAATGATTTCAATTCATTTAAATGGTACTTTTTTTTGTACTAGAGAAGCCCTAAAAATTATGAATGAACAAACTCAAGGTTGTATTATAAATATGGGTTCAGTTTTAGGAACAACAGGAGGCCCTTCATCTCCTCATTATTCAGCAGCTAAAGCAGCTATTCTTGGATATACAAGAGCAACAGCAAGAGAACTGGCTTCCAGAAACATAAGAGTTAATGCTATTGCTCCTGGCTACATAGACACTGACATGACAAGTGGACTTGGAGATGTTAAAGAATTAGTTAAATCAGCAACTCCAATGAAAAAATTTGGCCAGCCTGAAGATATTGCTTGGGCAGCTGTGTATTTAGCTTCAGATGAAGCCAAGTTCATCACAGGGCAAACTCTTTCTCCTAATGGTGGATTTGTTATGAGTCAGTAAAACAATCTTTTAATATATAAGAGATTTATCGGTTGAAAGAACTAAATCTAAAAGTGTCTTTGGAAGAACTTTTTTTATTAATTTACCTTTTAAATCAGCATCTCTTATACCCCTGTTTTCACAAGACATAGTTGAAACATATAAACATACACCTGAATTTTTTAGAACATCCATATGTTCCTTTAGACTACCAGTACCTAAACCAGTTAAATTATTCATCACTGCATCTCTAACCAATTGAACCCCATCACCAGATAGAAAAACTTCTACTTGATGTCCTTCTTCTACAGCCGTTCTAGCTAATAAAAATCCTAACATTGCTTTTGATGTATCGTTTGGACCTGAAATAATATGAAATAGAATACTTGACATGATAGGACCAATTAATTGAAAAATATTTTATACAATTAATTGAAAATATTTTATACAATTAAAATAATATTAATTATAATTTATTGTACCAATATACTTAAACGGTAAAATATTAAGAATAAAGAAATTTAAATTAAATTAAACTTCGCAAAGATCAGATCTAGTAATAAATCTCTTTCCTCTTCCGTTATCAAGTGAAAACATTCCTCCTTGACCGTCAACAACATCAATAGTTAATTTTGTATGTTTCCATGCTTCAAATTGCAGCCCACCAATATAAAATGGTACACCAGCAATTTCACCCATTTGCACATCATGATCAGCTATCAAAAACTCTCCTTTTGCAAAACACATTGGAGCTGACCCATCACAACAACCTCCAGATTGATGAAAAATAACAGGGCCATATTGATCTTGAATTTCTTTAATTAAATTTATTGCCGCTGGAGTTGCCTCAACTTGATTTAGCATAACAAAACTCCCTTAAAAAGTATGGTGTGCATTAACAAATACACACCATTATAATTTAATTAGAAAAAACCTAATTTATTTGGGCTGTAACTAACAAGTAAGTTTTTAGTTTGTTGGTAATGATTTAACATCATTAAATGGTTCTCACGTCCTATGCCGGATTGTTTGTATCCCCCGAACGCTGCATGTGCAGGATAAGCGTGGAAACAATTTGTCCATACTCTTCCAGCTTTAATAGCACGTCCAAATCGATAGCATGTATTTACATTTCTACTCCATACACCTGCACCAAGTCCATAAAGTGTGTCATTTGCAATTTCTAAAGCTTCTTCATCAGTTTTAAAAGTGCACACGGAAACAACAGGTCCAAAAATCTCTTCTTGAAAGATTCTCATCTTATTATGACCTTTAAAAATTGTTGGCTTTATATAGTAACCACCAGCCAAATCACCAGGCATTTCAGCTACTTCACCACCAATAAGAACTTCTGCACCTTCTTTTTTACCTATATCTAGATATGATTTAACTTTTTCATATTGTTCACTTGATGCCATTGCACCAATCATTGTATTAGGGTCTAAAGGATCACCTTGTATAATAGCAGCCGTTCGCTTTAATGCACGCTCCATAAATTTATCATAAATATCTTCATGAATAATAGCTCTACTAGGACAAGTACATACTTCACCCTGGTTTAACGCGAACATTACAAAGCCTTCAATTGCTTTGTCAAAGAATTCATCATCAGCATCACAAACATCCTTAAAAAAGATATTAGGAGACTTTCCACCAAGTTCTAATGTACTGGGAATTAAATTTTGACTTGCGTATTGCATAATCATTCTACCGGTAGTTGTTTCACCAGTAAAAGCAATTTTTGCAATTCTTGTACTTGATGCAAGAGGTTTCCCAGCTTCTAAACCATAGCCATTGACAACATTTAAGACACCAGGTGGCAACAAGTCACCAATTAATTCCATAAGCACCATTATTGATGCTGGAGTTTGTTCAGCCGGCTTTAATACAACGCAGTTACCAGTTGCTAAAGCTGGAGCTAATTTCCAAATAGCCATAAGAAGAGGAAAATTCCAAGGAATAATTTGTCCAACCACACCAAGAGGTTCTTGAATTAGATAAGAAACAGTATCATTGTCAATCTCTGCAACTGACCCTTCTTGCGCTCTAATTACTCCAGCAAAATATCTAAAATGATCGATTCCAAGAGGCAGATCAGCAGCTGTTGTTTCTCTAATACCTTTTCCATTATCCCATGTTTCAGCTTCAGCTAACATTGGTAAATTATCTTCTATTACTTGAGCAATTTTATTAAGAATAACAGATCTTTCTGTAACACTTGTTTTGCCCCATGAATCTTTTGCATCGTGAGCAGCGTCTAATGCTTTATTAATATCAGCTTCATTTGATCGAGCAATTTTACATAAGACTTTGCCATTAATTGGCGTTATATTATCAAAAAACTTACCATCAACTGGATCAACAAATTTACCATTTATATAGTTTCCATATTTTTCTTTGAATTGAAAAGACATTTTATCCCCCTAAAATATACTTGTTTATAAAAATATAAAATAAATTTTAATTATATACAAATAGGAAATTATATATTTCTAAAATAGAAACAATAAAGACATATCAAAATATAAACAGAAAACAATTATGGAATAATTAATATTAAAAGAAAATCTCACCACTAACTTTTTTAAAACAATAAATATTAAAAAAAGAAAAGTGGTGAGCGCGGCGGGATTCGAACCCACGACCCATTGATTAAAAGTCAATTGCTCTACCAACTGAGCTACGCGCCCTAAGACAAAAATGAAACTATTGGAAAACGCTTGTATAATCAAGTTTAATGTTCATTATTTTATGTTTTTTTTAATTTATTTTTTTTTTAATTGCTTCAGTTACATTTAAAGGAACAAATGTACTAATATCTCCGCCTAACAAAGCAATTTCTTTGACAAAACGTGACGCAACAAATTGATTTGTTTCAGAAGAAGTTAAAAAAACAGTTTCAATATCACTAGCTAATCTTGCGTTCATCCCAGCCATTTGAAACTCATAATCAAAATCTGAAACAGCACGTAATCCTCTAACAATCATAGTCACAGAATTTGATCTAGCAAAGTTAATAAGCAAACTATCAAAAGTTTTAACTTCTATCTCTCCCAAGTTTCTATCACTATTTGGATGTTTTAAGTTTAAAGCATCAACAATTAGCTGTTTTCGTTCTTCAATATTAAAAAAAGGTGACTTACCAATATTTTTAGCAACTCCAACAATTAATAAATCACATAAAGAACTAGCTCTATGCATAATATCTAAGTGACCGTTAGTTATAGGATCAAATGTACCAGGATATAAGGCAATTCTTTTCATATAATATCTCTAATTATTAATTTTCTTCATTATTTTCTATAATTTGATCAACATCAATATCTTCATCTTCATTATCTGTTAAAAGAGCAACAGAAACAACTTTCTCGCCTTCATCAACATCAAATAACCTAACTCCTTGTGTGTTTCTGCCAGCTACTCTAATGGTATTACCTTCACCGCCATTAACACGTATTCTTATTAATTTTCCTGAATTAGTTACCAACATTATTTGATCATCTTCAGACACAACATAAGAAGAAACCACAGGTCCATTTCTAGTGGAACACTCAATATTAGCAACACCTTGTCCACCTCTATTTGTCATTCTGTAGTCTTCAATAGAAGTTCTTTTTCCAAAACCATTTTCAGTAACAGACAAAATATATCTGTTTTCTAGTTTAGGTATTAACGACATAGAAACAACAAAATCATTTGGCTTTAATCTTATACCTCTAACACCAGAGGAATCTCTGCCTACAAAAACACGAACATCATTGACGTCAAATCTAATAGCTTTCCCAAGTTTAGTAGCTAACAAAATATTATCCGTAGCACCACATGTAATAACTGAAACGAGTTCATCATTTTCATTTAACTTCATTGCAATTTTACCATTTTGTCTAATATTAGTAAAATCACTTAATTGATTACGTCTAGTATTTCCATTTATGGTAGCAAATATAATTTGAAGGTTTTTCCATGAATCCTCATCTTCAGGCATTGGCATTATTGTATGAATTTTTTCATCTTGATTAATAGGCAGTAAGTTTATCATAGGCTTACCTAAAGCTTGAGGAGCAGATTCTGGTAATTTATAGCATTTTAATTGGTATACCATTCCAGAAGAAGTAAAAAATAATATTGGAGTATGAGTATTTATAACAAATAATGAAGTAACTGTATCTTCATCTCTCATCTTCATTCCAGCTCTACCTTTACCGCCTCTCCTTTGAGCACGATAAGTTGATAGAGAAACTCTTTTAATATATCCCCTATGACTAACAGTAACAACCATATCTTCTTTTTGTATTAGATCTTCATCATCTTGATCAACAGCACTGTCATTGATTTCAGTTCTTCTAGGGTCATCTAATCTTGTTAAAACATCACTGAGTTCAGATTGTATTAAATCTGTAAGTTTTGTTTTATCAGATAATATAATTAAATATTCATTGATTAACTCTGATAATTCGTTTGTTTCTTTCTCTAACTTACTTCTTTCCATACCAGTAAGTCTTTGAAGTCTAAGTTCTAAGATAGCTTTGGCTTGAATTTCAGAGAAAGAATAATGATCATCAATTATGAGATGATTAGGGTCATCTATTAGCACAATGAATCTCTCAACTTCTTTTGCAGGCCATGACTTTGAACATAATAATTTTCGAGCTGAATCAGGATCAGGTGAAGATTTTATTAACTCTATAATTTCATCAATACTAGTAATAGCGACCATTAACCCAGCTAAGATATGAGCTCTATTCCTTGATTTATTAAGGAGAAATTTTGTTCTTCTTACTACTATTTCAAAGCGAAACTCAATAAATGCTTTTAGGATTTCAATTAACCCCATTTGCTTTGGTCTTCCATTATCTAAAGCAAGCATATTCACTGGAAAACTAGTTTGTAACCTTGTATGACGCCAAAGTTGATTTAAAACAACATCTGCTTGAAAATCTCTTTTAATTTCTATGACCATTCTCATACCATTTCTATCAGATTCATCACGTAAATCAGAAATTCCTTCAATAGTCTTATCTCTTACCAGTTCACCTAATCTTTCTAAAACAAGAGCTTTATTTACTTGAAACGGTATCTCTGTAATAATTATCATCTCACGTTCAGCGTTTTTGCCCATTTGAACAATCTCAGCTCTTGAACGCATAATTACGCTACCTCTTCCAGTTCTAAACGCTTCTCTTATACCAGACCTTCCCATTATTAAAGCTGAAGTAGGAAAATCTGGACCTGGAATAATTTCCATTAATTCTTCCAAGCTTAAATCAGGATTATCTATTAAAGCCTTACAAGAACGAATTACTTCACCAGGATTATGAGGTGGTATGTTAGTAGCCATACCTACAGCAATTCCACTTGCTCCATTAACTAACATATTAGGGAATTCTGCAGGCAAAACTGAAGGCTCTGACTGAGATTCATCATAATTAGGAATAAAGTCAACAGTATCCTTATCTATATCTCTTAACAAGTTCTCTGAAGATTTTGCTAAACGAGACTCTGTATATCGCATTGCAGCTGGAGGGTCTCCATCTACTGAACCAAAGTTACCTTGACCATCAACTAGCATTAACCTCATAGAAAAATCTTGGGCCATTCTAACCATAGCATCGTATATAGCAGTATCACCATGAGGATGATAATTACCCATAACATCACCAACTACTCTTGCTGACTTTTTGTATGCTTTAGACCAATCATAACCGCCTTCTATCATTGCATAAAGTATTCTTCTATGAACAGGTTTGAGGCCGTCTCTTACATCTGGAAGAGCTCGAGAAACGATCACACTCATAGCATAATCTAAATAGGATTTTTTCATCTCATCTGTAATTGAAATCATTGAATGATTAAGAGGCTTATCATTATTTTCTTCTGTCAAAAGAGACTCCAAACAAAAAAGTTAAAAACAGACAATATATATATATATCACTATATAATGTATAGCTTTATAGGACATATCACAATATGTATTATTAATATTAAACTAAATTTTATTTAAAAAGGTATTTCATCATCTAAGTCACTAGCAATGTTACTAGAAACTTGATTTTGATTAGGTTGCTCAAAATTATTTTGGTCAATTGCATTAGTTTCATTTTGACTATTCATAGAAGTTTCATTTCTTGAGCTTAATAATGTTAATTCACCCTTAAACCTTTGAATAACAACTTGAGTTGAATATTTTTCTTGGCCTGATTGTTGATCAGTATACTTTGATGTTTGAAGTTGGCCTTCAATATATACAGTACTACCTTTTTTTAAAATTTGTTCAGCAATTCTTCCAAGGGCATCATTAAAAATTACTACTCTATGCCACTCAGTTCTCTCTCTTTGCTCACCTGTAGCTTTATCTTTCCATCTATCTGAAGTTGCTATACTAAGTTTGACAACTTTGTCACCATTTTGCATAGCACTAATTTCTGGGTCACGTCCTAAATTTCCAACCAAAGTAACTTTGTTAACGCTACCACTCATTTTAAACTCCATTTATAAAATTAAAACTAATAACTATGTATAGAACAGTATCTGATTAAAAAAAACAAAAATTTAATCTTTTTGATTGACATTTAAAGTATCAAAGTTAACTAAAAGTATAATTAAACAACAGTTTTTATAAAGATTGAAATTAAATGATGTCATCTACTGAAACTAATAACTTCTTAAAAATTCGTGGCGCAAAAGAACATAATTTACAAAATATTGAAATTGACATTCCAAAAAATAAATTAATCGTTATGACAGGTGTCTCAGGGTCAGGGAAAAGTTCTTTAGCTTTTGACACTATTTATGCGGAAGGACAAAGAAGATACGTAGAATCTTTGTCAGCATATGCAAGACAGTTTTTGCAAATGATGCAGAAGCCAGATGTAGAGTCTATAGAAGGATTGTCCCCAGCTATTTCTATTGAACAAAAATCAACAAACAAAAACCCTAGGTCAACTGTTGGAACTGTTACAGAAATTTATGACTACATGAGACTCTTATGGGCAAGAGTAGGAATACCATATTCTCCTTTCACAGGACTTCCCATTGAAAGTCAAACAGTAAGTCAAATGGTTGATAAAGTTTTTAAAAAAGAAGAAAAAACTAAAATATACTTATTAGCTCCTATTGTAAGAGGAAGAAAAGGTGAATATCGAAAAGAGTTTATTGAATTACGAAAAAAAGGCTTTCAAAGGTTAAGAATTAATGATGAATTGTATGACATTGAAGAACTGCCTGTTCTTGACAGATACAAAAAACATAACATTGAAGTTGTTGTTGATAGAATAGTTATACAAAAAGGAAACGAACAAGAAAGCAAAGACTTACTCCAAAGACTTGCGGATTCTATAGAAATAGCTCTACAATTATCAGATGGTCTTTTATATACATTAGATATAGAGACAAATATAAAAGAGATTTATTCATCAAATTTTTCATGTCCTGAAAGTGGATTTACAATTGATGAAATTGAACCACGTATCTTTTCCTTTAATAATCCCGCAGGTGCTTGTGATGCTTGTGATGGTTTAGGTAATGCTGTTGCATTTAATGAAAAACTAATAATACCAGACGAAAACATGACGTTTCGTGATGGAGCAATAGCACCTTGGTCATTAAATACCAGTAAACTATATATTCAAACCTTAGAATCTTTAGGAAGACATTATAAATTTGATATTGATACTAAGTTTTCTGACATTTCAAAAGATATTAAACAAAAGTTATTATATGGTTCAGGTGAAGAGAAAATAGAAATAATTTATAATGATGGAACAAGAGTATTTAAATCTAACAAAGCATTTGAAGGAATCGTCCCAAGTCTTTCTAGAAGATTAAAAGAAAGTGAAAGTAAATGGGTTAAAGAAGAATTAGGTAAATTTCAATCTGATGAAGATTGTTTTAAATGTAATGGGAAAAGACTTAAATTAGAAACTTTGTCTGTTAAAATTAATAAACTAGATATATCTGATGTATCAAGGTTAACAATTGAAGATGCAAGAGATTGGTTCTTAAATTTAAATTCAATTTTTAATGAACAAGAATTAGCAATTTCTAAACAGGTTTTAAAAGAGATAAATGACAGACTTGGATTTTTAACAAGCGTTGGGTTATCTTATTTATCTATTTCTAGAAATAGTGGAACTCTCTCAGGCGGAGAAAGTCAAAGGATAAGACTAGCAAGCCAAATTGGATCAGGTTTATCTGGTGTGTTATATGTCTTAGATGAACCGAGTATAGGGCTGCATCAAAGAGATAATGAAAGACTGCTCCATACATTACAAAAACTAAGAGATTTAGGAAATACAGTTATAGTAGTTGAACATGATGAAGAGGCTATACTTATTGCTGACCATGTAATTGATATTGGTCCAGGTGCTGGGATTAATGGAGGGAAAGTAATAGCTGAAGGAACACCTTTAGAAATTAAAAATAATAAGGATAGTATTACCGGAAATTACCTTTCTGGTATCAAAAATATACCCATCCCTAAAAACCGAAGAAAAATTAACCCTAATAAAAAAATTACTATTAAAGGTGCATCAGGTAATAATCTTCAAAATATTGATGTGGATTTTCCTCTTGGAATTTTAACATGCGTAACAGGTGTGTCAGGAGGAGGAAAATCTACATTAGTAATTCAAACTCTTCAAAAAAGCTTATCAAAAATATTAAATGGTAATAGCTCTATCCCTGCCCCATACAAATCAATAAGTGGAATATCACAGATTGATAAAATAATAGATATTGACCAATCTCCTATAGGTAGAACGCCAAGGTCAAATCCAGCAACATATACAGGTGCATTCAATCATATTAGAGATTGGTTTGCTGGACTGCCTGAAGCAAAAGCGAGAGGATATTTGCCTGGACGTTTTTCTTTCAATGTCAAAGGTGGAAGATGCGAAACATGCCAAGGAGATGGCGTTATAAAAATTGAAATGCATTTTTTACCTGATGTTTATGTTAAATGTGATCAATGTAAAGGTAAAAGATACAATAGAGAAACACTAGAAGTGAAGTGGAAAGATAAATCAATATCAGACGTACTAGACCTTACTGTTTCTGAAGGAGCTGAATTATTTAAAGCTGTGCCGTTAATAAATGAAAAATTAGAAACTTTAGAAAGAGTTGGACTTGGTTATATCAAAATTGGCCAACGTTCAACAACACTATCTGGCGGCGAGGCACAAAGAATTAAACTAGCAAAAGAATTGTCCAGAAAAGGAACCGGAAGAACAATTTATATCCTTGACGAACCTACTACAGGGTTACATTTTCATGATATTAAAAAATTATTAGAAGTCTTACAGGAACTTGTTGACAATGGAAATACAATGATTGTAATTGAACATAACTTAGATGTTATAAAAACTGCAGATCATGTAATAGACTTAGGTCCAGAAGGTGGTGACAAAGGTGGATTTATAGTCGGTCAAGGAACACCTGAAGAATTATCTAAAGTTAAAAATAGTTATACTGGAATGTTTTTAAAAAAATTATTAAATAACAAACAATAATATGAATGATTTAAAAAAAATCAACATCATTGGTGGAGGATTAGCTGGTTGTGAAGCTGCTTATCAAATATCAAAATTTGGAATAAAAGTACACTTATATGAAATGAGACCTAAAGTTAATACAGAAGCTCATAAAACAAAATTTTTAGCTGAATTAGTATGTTCAAATTCTTTTAGATCTGATGATAAAGAATATAATGCTGTTGGTGTTCTTCATGAAGAATTAAGAATAGCAGACTCTTTAATAATGAAAATTGCAGATTTAAATAAAGTACCCGCAGGATCAGCTTTAGCAGTAGATAGAGATGGATTTGCAAAAAATGTACATAGTGAAATTACTAAAAATCAAAATATAACTATAATAAACGAGGAAATTCAATCATTAGATAGATTTAATGACGAATTAGTTATAGTTGCTACTGGACCTTTAACGTCAAATAAATTAACTGAATTTATTAAAAATAAAACCGAACAAAAATCCTTAGCTTTTTATGATGCTATAGCACCAATAGTTTATAGAGATAGTATAAACATGAAAGTAGCTTGGAAACAATCAAGATATGATAAAGGTGAAGGAGATGACTATATAAACTGTCCTTTATCAAAAGATGAGTATTATAAATTTATTAATGCTATAATAGAAGCTCCAAAAATGGAATTTAAAGAATTTGAAAAAACTCCTTTTTTTGAAGGATGCATGCCTATTGAAGAAATCGTTAGAAGAGGGCCTGAAACATTAAGGTTTGGCCCTATGAAGCCTGTTGGGCTGACTAATCCTCATAAAAATGAAGAACCTTATGCAATAGTTCAACTAAGACAAGATAATTTATCTGGATCTTTATATAACATTGTTGGTTTTCAAACAAAAATGAAACATGGCGCCCAGAAAGATGTGTTTAAATTAATACCCGGTCTAGAAAGGTCTGAATTTGCTCGACTTGGAGGTCTTCATAGAAATACGTTTATAAATTCTCCAAAGATTTTAGATACTTATTTACGTTTAAAATCATCTCCGAATATTATTTTTGCTGGACAAATTACGGGAGTTGAAGGTTATGTTGAATCTTCTGCTATTGGATTTATTTCTGGATTAGTTGCTGCATTTGACTTTAATAACATGAAGTTAAATTTGCCACCTGAAACATCTGCTCATGGATCAATATTAAAACACATAACATTAAATGCTAATCCAGAAACATTTCAACCAATGAATATAAACTTTGGACTTATGCCAGATATAAACCATTATGAATTAGTAAATGAAAAGAAGAAAAAATATATTAAAGGAAGAGAAAAGAAAAAAATACAAGCTATTAATGCTTTAAAAACTTTTAATGATTGGTACTCAGAAAATATTATTGAAAAGATAAACTAAGAAATAAAATTTATTAATTAATCTCTTTCATATTCAGGAACAATAGTTTCATCCATAATTTTTTCACCTTTATGTATTTTAAAAAAAGTTAATAAAGAAACAGCAACAAAAATTGAAGAAAATGTTCCAATAAAAACTCCCCAAATCATAGCTAATGAAAAGTCAGATAATACAGTCCCGCCAAAAAAGAAAATTATAAATAAAGCAATTAAAGTTGTAACAGATGTCATTACTGTTCTAGATAATGTCTCATTTATAGATTTATTATATATAAAATAATGATCTTTTGATTTATATCTTCTTAAATTTTCTCTTACACGATCAAAAATAACCACAGTATCATTAATAGAATAGCCAGCTGTTGTTAAAATAGCAGCGATAGTAGCTAAATTAAACTCAAGTTGAAGTATAGAAAAAAGGCCAATTGTAGAAAAGACGTCATGTGTCAAAGCTATTATAGCAGCTATAGAAAACTGCCATTCAAATCTAAACCATATATAAAGCATAATAGATAACATAGCTAAAGAAACAGCCATCAAGCCTGCCATTTTCAATTCTTCACCAACAACTGGTCCAACAAACTCTGATCTTCTAATAGAATAATTATCTTTTGTAAGTTTTTTTAAATTCTCTATAACTTTAATTTGTTGTTTTTCATCACCATCTTGTTTTTGAATTCTTACTAAAAAATCAGTTTCTTTTCCAAATTTCTGAATAGAAGTTTCTCCAGCATTTAATGAAGAAACCTTATTTCTCAAATCATCAATATTAAATAAAGCAACGTTATTACTTCTTAACTCTAATAATATTCCTCCTTTAAAATCAATGCCATAATTTAAACTGTTAAACAAAAGACTAAATAATGAACCTAAAATTATCAAAGATGAAAAAACAAATGCAATTTTTTTAAATTTTAAAAAATTAAAATTTGTATCAGAAGGAATTAATCTTAAATATTTCATTTTTAATAACCTTAATAAAAGATTTTTTTAATATCTTTTTTCTTCACATAAAACAAAACAAGATATTTAGTTATAATTATAGCAGTAAACATTGAGGTTATAATTCCAATCATCAATGTAACAGAAAAACCTTTTATAGGACCACTACCAAAAGAAAACAATGCAATAGCCGCAAATAATGTAGTCAAATTAGCATCAATAATTGTAGATATAGCTCTTTCAAATCCAGATTCAATGGCATCAAATACTTTTCTGCCTAACTTAAACTCTTCTTTAATTCGTTCAAAGATCAATACATTCGCATCGACAGCCATTCCCATAGTCAAAACAACACCGGCAATACCAGGAAGTGTAAGTGTAGCTTGTAAAAGACTTAAAAGAGCAATAATAAAAATTATATTACAAAACAATGCTATGTTAGCAAAAATACCAAAACTTCCATATGAAATAAACATAAATATCATAACTGCTACTATGCCAATAATACTTGCCATTTTACCGGAAGATATCGAATCGCTTCCTAAACCAGGGCCTACAGAGCGTTCTTCTAAAATTGTCATAGGCACAGGCAAAGCGCCTGATCTTAATACTAAGGCTAAATCATTAGTTTCTTCTAATGTAAAATTACCAGTAATTTGACCATTAGAAAAAATTTGAGATTGTATTGTGGGAGCACTAACAACTTTACCATCTAATACTATAGCAAATTCTCTTCCAATATTTTTTCCTGTAACTCTTCCAAACTTTTTTCCACCTAACGGAGACAATTGAAAAGAAACTGAAGGACTATTATTTCTATCAAAACTAGTGCTTGCATCTTGTAACATTTCACCTGAAACCATTACTTTTTTATTTATCATATAAAAACGATCAGATATTTTATCATCCATTAATAAGGCATAACCAGGTGGAGGATTATCTCCAGCTTGCACTTCTTCAGAAACAATAGATGGATGAGCCAATTGGAATGTTAACTTAGCAGTTTTACCTAATAACTTTTTAATACGGCCAGGATCTTCAAGGCCGGGTAATTGAACAATTATACGATCAACGCCTTGTTGCTGAATAGAAGGTTCATTAGTTCCCGTTTCATCTATTCTTCTTCTAACAATTTCTATGGCTTGAGCCATAGTAGATTTGACAATTTTATCTTTTTCTGTTTTTGAGAATTCAATCTGAAATAAGTTGTTTTCTTTCGTTATTAATAAGTTTTTATTTGTTTTAAGTATAAGATCTCTTATTACTTTATCTGTATCTAAATTTCTCTTTTTAAACACAATTCTATTATCAAAAATCTTTAAATTATTATAAGCAATTTTATTTTTTCTAAAAGAAACTCTCAAATCACTCATAAGATTTTGTAATTTTTCTATAAAAACAACATCCATATCAGCCTTAAGTAAAAGATAAGAACCACCTTTTAAATCCAACCCAAGATTAATGGTTTTTCCTGGTAAAAAATTAGGTGCATCAGAGTTACTTAAGTTAGATATAAAATTAGGTAAGGCATAAACAAAACCTATTATTACACTAAAAAAGACTAGTAGTAATTTAATTTTAGATATTTTTTTCATAAAAAAAACGCTAAGAGTTGAATATAATTAATTAAATTATTTTTTTGATTTAGGTTTTATTTTTTCAACTACTTTTTTGAGTTTTTCATCGCCTCTGACTTCAGATATCATTTGCCTAGCAATATCAACAATAACTCCAGATGATATCTCTACACTAACAGTTTCTGAACCTTCTGTAGCTTTAGAAATTACTCCAAAAATACCACCAGCAGTTAAAACCTTGTTTCCACGTTTAAGATTTTCAACCAAAATTTTGTGTTGTTTAACTCTTTTTTGTTGAGGCCTTATAAGAAGAAAATAAAAAATAATGAAAATTAAAACAAAAGGCAAAAGACCTTGAATAGAAAATCCACCAGCTCCACCAGCTGCTGATTGAGCGAATGCATCTGAAATCATAAAAACTCTCCAAGAAAAAATTAAAAATATATTTCTAGTTTATATAAAAAAAAAGTTATAAACACCATAGATAAATTTTATTTATTATATATATTACAAATTTCACTAATTATTAGGTCTATTATCATGAGCAATAAAACCACAAATGACATTCTTATAAGAATAGCTGATGCTTTAGATAGGTTAGCTCCTTCAGAAAAAAAAATAAATAACTTAGATGACGGTGACGGATTTATATATGATTCTAAAACAGGTTTGATTAGACCTATTAATAATATTAATAGAATTCCTATTGATTTGCTTCAAGGCATTATGCCACAAAAAAAAATACTTTTAGAAAACACTTCTAATTTCTCCAATAATTTACCTGCAAATAACGCTTTATTATGGGGAGCTAGAGGTACAGGAAAGTCTTCTTTAGTTAAATCTGTTCATGCTCAAGTACTTAAGGAAACAAGCTCTAAATATCTTAAGTTAGTTGAAATTCATAGAGAAGATATTGGTGATTTGCCTGAATTACTGTATTTATTATCTAAATATCCAAAGTATAAGTTTATATTATTATGTGATGATTTGTCTTTTGATGCAGGAGAGAATACTTATAAAAGCCTTAAGGCTGCATTAGACGGTGGGATTGAAGGAAAGCCTAATAATGTAATTTTTTATGCAACATCTAACAGACGTCATTTAATGCCAAGAGATATGATGGAGAATGAAAGATCGACATCTATAAATCCATCAGAATCTGTTGAAGAAAAAGTTTCATTATCTGATAGATTTGGTCTTTGGATTGGTTTTCATAATATATCTCAAGATATTTATTTAGAAATAATTTTTGCTTATGTTAAAGAATATAAAATTCCTATGGAAAAAGAGAAATTAAAAGCTAAAGCTCTAGAATGGTCTATAACTAGAGGAGCTCGTTCAGGAAGAGTTGCATGGCAGTTTATTCAAGATATTGCAGGAAAAAGTAAAACCCAAATTATTTAATTAACGTAAATACTTTAATGGATCAACCGGATTTCTTTTGTATCTGATTTGGAAATGAAAACTTTTATTGTTTTCAGAACTATAGGCTATAG
>Ga0115005_10001211_pt1 | contig 20268 bp, 17 predicted proteins | sample ArcOceMetagenome_FD_87163 | JGI IMG/M metagenome (GOLD analysis project Ga0115005, IMG submission 87163) | Marine eukaryotic phytoplankton communities from Arctic Ocean - Arctic Ocean - Greenland ARC118M Metagenome | ecosystem: Environmental > Aquatic > Marine > Oceanic | place: Arctic Ocean... | reverse complement strand
AAGCGCGCTGAAGGCTTCATCCATTAACAGAACATCGGGGTTGATGCACAGGGCGCGGGCAAGGCCAACTCGCTGCTGCATACCACCGGACAGCTCGCTTGGGTACGAATCCGCATTAGGCAATAAGCCCACGCGATCGAGGGCAGCATCGGCTCGCTCTAAACGCTCTTGTGGGTCCACTTCACCGGCTAAATCTAAGCCAAAGGCCACATTGTCGCGCACACTAATATGGGGCATGAGCGCAAAGGATTGGAAAACCATGGAAATTTTGTGCAGGCGCACTTGGCGCAGGGCTTCTTCATCGAGTGAGGCGATGTCGGTGTCATCTAAAAATATCTGACCACGGGTGGGCTCAATGAGTCGGTTGAGCATGCGCACCATGGTGGATTTGCCCGAGCCAGAGAGTCCCATAATGACAAAGATCTCCCCCTCGTAAATATCGAAAGAAGCATCTTTTACACCCACAGTTTGCCCGATGGCGCTGAATATTTGGTCTTTTGTTTTGCCCTGTTCCACCATACGCATGGCTTTTTTAGGGTGTTTACCAAAAATCTTATACACATGCTGTATAGATAATTTTGTCTTCATGGAATCGCCCTTGGCGTTTTATTGCTTAAGTTCAGGTGGGGCTGAAAAATGACGAGTCATTCAGTAGGCGAACACGCCTAGCGAGTTATACTCGTTTAAAACACATTTAGATGTCTAATTATTATTGAATTTCAGCCCAGCGCTTGGCTTGTAAGCCAACCTAAACATGATGATATGCGTTAAACCATACCACCGTGTTGTTTAAATCGCCAATATAAGGGGATTTTGGACGTATTGGGTCGGGCGGGGGAGGCAGGTTACGAGGACTTTTGTAACTGCTGTTGCAGTGCCCAGTTCACGTGTTCTTGTACTAACGGGGAGTCAAAATAGGCTTTATCATTTAGAGCTATAATGATTTCTTGTGAGTGTGGCGCATTACCTAATGCCACGGCAATGTTGCGAATCCAGCGTTCATGGCCAGCGCGGCGAATCGGCGTGCCTTCGGTTTTGCTTAAAAACGTGGCTTCGTCCCAGGCAAATAACTCAAGTAAGGTAGCGGTGTCTAGGTTGTGGCGGGGGGTGAAGTCTTGCTCCTTAGATGCCTTGGTGAACTTATTCCACGGGCAACAAAGTTGGCAGTCATCGCAACCAAAAATGCGGTTGCCCATTTTACTGCGCAGCTCTTCAGGGATGGCGGTTTTCAGTTCAATGGTTAAATACGAGATGCATTTTCGCCCATCCACCACGTGGTTATCCACAATGGCGCCGGTTGGGCATTCTGTAATACAGGCGGTGCAGCTGCCGCAATTCATGTCGTCGTAAGGTTTATCAATCGGTAGAGGTAAATTGGTAAACAATTCCCCTAGAAAAAAATAGCTGCCCGCTTTTGGGTTGATCAGCATGGCGTTTTTACCAATCCACCCCATCCCTGCTTTTTGCGCTAAGCCACGTTCTAATACTGGAGCACTGTCCACAAAGGCACGAAAGTTGGGCGCAAGGTCCAGCTCACTAATGGCTTGTTCGATTTTTTTACCCAGCTGCGTGATGCGTTTGCGCATGAGCTTGTGGTAATCGCGCCCTAATGCGTAGCGGCTGATGTACGCTTGGTTGGGGTTGTTGAGTACGCGAATGGTCTCCACTTCCGGGGCCATATAATCCATGCGTAGCGTGATAATACGAAAGGTGCCTGGGTGCAGTTTTTCCGGGCGATAGCGCATGTCATCGTGATCGGCCATGTAGGCCATTTCGCCGTGGTAGCCTTTTTCTAACCACTCGACTAGCCGTTCTCCGTGGGCTTGAAGGTCCACATCGGTAATGGCCACTTGGGCAAAGCCCAGTTCTTCACCCCAGGTTTTGATGTTGTTGGCCAGCGCTTGGCTTTGTTCTGGGGTGATCATGGGTGATGGAAACCTAATGGGTGAATGACGGATTTTACGTCACTTGAGGCGCTATCTCTATGCAGCGGCTGATTTAAAAGTTGAGTTTGCGCGACACACTGAAGCTGAGGTCATAAGTGGAGAAGTCATAACCGTTTTCGATGTCTTGTGTGTAGACGCTGCTGGCAATCTCGGTGATCCACTTTTCATATTCATAAGCAAGATAGATGCGCACGCCATGACTTAAGCCACTGGAGTCATAGGCTTTGAAATCACAGGCTTGGATCAGGGCGTCTTTGTTGGCGATACCGGCGATCACTTGGCTGCCTGCATCATAGCAAGCGGCATTGTTCTTATCGTCTGTGATATAGGCGCTGCCTTTTAGCTCGGAATAACTGACGTTGAGGCCAACACCTGCCGTAAAGGCATTGTCAGGGGTGTCGTCTTCTCGACTGAAGGTGTAAAAAAGCGTGGGAGAAAACGCGTACACGGTCATTTTACTGTAGGTCAATAAATCCAATGTTTTGCTATCACTGCCGCGCGATACCTTCTGTTTAAATGCGGTATCTGTAAAGTAGGTGCCCCCCAGTTGATAGCCAAAATTAGATTGCCCAAAGTAGCTGTCGCCAAGGCTGACTGATAATAAAGGGGAGGGCATGAATTCCCCTTCCATTTCAAACTCGCTCTGTTGTGAGCGAGTATTTTCAAACTTCATTGAGCGCCGCGAAATATTCAATCCTATTTTGAGATAGGCATTTTGCAGCAGGCTAAGGGCCGTTTTTCCGCATTTCGATTCAGCAATTTGCTCTAACAAGTCTTTACAATTTTTGATTTCTTCGCGGTATTCATCGGTCAGTGATAGCGCCCAGCTGGTTTGGGTGACAAAGAGTGTTAACAAAATGAGGAGCGCTTTCATGTTTGGTCGTATCTTGATGTTTCACAAAGGCCCAATTGGATAGCAAACTTCAGGCAGGGTCAATTATCCCAAAGGGCTTGTGTCATTTGAATCATGGAGAACTTGCCTGATGCAGGTATAATCGTTTGGGTTTTTAATAGGTGGCAGGCACGGATGACGACACACAAAGCGCAGCGCTCGAAAGCGGATATGGGGATTCCTTTATACACAGCCAAGCAGTGCCAGCAATTGGATCGCCATTGTATTGATGATTTAGGCATCAGTGGTTATGAACTCATGCAGCAAGCGGCACAATCGGCGTTTGCGGTACTGCTCAGTGAGTGGCCCCATGTTCAGGAGTTGATTGTTGTCTGTGGTAAAGGCAATAACGGCGGTGATGGCTTTGAGATGGCCGTGATCGCTCAAGAGCATGGCATCGATGTACAGCTGGTCTTTGATGGTGCGATTTATCGCCTAGAAGGCGAGGCCAAGCAAGCGGCTGAGGCCGCTGTAAATGCGGGTTTGACCGTGATTGGAAGCGATCAAGTGAATTGGTCTAAACCTAATTGTGTCATCGTTGATGCCCTATTGGGTACGGGCTTTAAAGGTGAGCCCAATGAGGCGGCCATTCACCTGATTGAGCTGATCAATGAAAGCGGTTTGCCCGTATTGGCCGTTGATGTGCCTTCGGGTCTAGACAGCACGACCGGTTTTGCGCCGGGTGTGGCGGTGAGTGCGGATGTGACTGTGACCATGCTACTGAATAAGCAGGGCCTATTTACAGGGGATGCGAGTGATTATGTTGGCCAAGTCCGCTTAGCCAACTTAGGTGTTCCAAAGGCGGCAAAAGCCAGATTTGCTGCCAGTGTGTATTTGCAAAATTGGCACAGCGTGCGTCAAAGTCGCGTGTTTCACCCTCGTAAAAAAACGGTGCACAAAGGGGACTTTGGCCATGTGCTCATCATTGGTGGTGACCAGGGGATGGCCGGTGCCGTGAGCTTAAGCGCCAGTGCAGCGCTCAGAAGTGGAGCGGGCTTGGTGAGTGTTGCAACGCAACCTCAGCATGTGGCGGCCATCGTAGCGCGCCAACCAGAGGTGATGGCTCACGGCGTTGAGTGCGGTCAGCAGTTGGTCAATTTAATTGAAAAGGCCGATGTGATCGCCATTGGTCCCGGCTTAGGCCAGGGCAGCTGGGGGCAGCAAATGTTGCAACAGGTGATGGCAAGCGAGCGGCCTGTGGTGTTGGATGCGGATGCTTTAAACCTGCTTGCACAGGGTAAGATTCAACACAACTTAGAGCGCAGAGTGAGCGTCATGACACCGCATCTGGGTGAAGCGGCGCGCATGCTGGGTTGCGATACACGCATGATTGCTCAAGACCGTTTCACGGCCCTAAAACAATTGAGTGAACGATTTAGCTCTCACGTGGTATTAAAAGGAGCGGGTTCACTGATTGGTAATCATCAAAAGGTGAGTATTTGCGGCGATGGCAATCCGGGGATGGCCAGTGGCGGTATGGGGGATGTACTGACGGGTATGACGGCAAGCTTAATGGCTCAGTACTTAAAGACTCAGCCAAACGCTTTGCATGAGATTGTGAGTGCGGCGGTATGCCTGCACAGTGCCGCTGCCGATGAAGGCGCCAAGGAAGGACAAAGCAGTTTACTGGCCAGTGATTTGCTAGTTGAATTACGCCAGTTATTAAATTGACAGATTTTACGACTGATTACAGAGATATTAATGGATCAATTAGTACAACAATTTGCTGACGAAAGCGCCATGCTCCAATGGGCGCGTACTCATGCCCCTCAGTTGCAGGCGGGCTTGGTGATTCACCTGCAAGGTGATCTAGGTATGGGTAAAACCACCCTAAGTCGTGGATTGATTCAGGGTTTAGGGCATACGGGTAATGTAAAAAGCCCCACTTACACCTTGGTAGAACCGTATGAGCTTGGTACCCTGAAGGTGTATCATTTTGATCTGTATCGTTTGGCGGACCCTGAAGAATTAGAGTTCATGGGGGTACGTGATTACTTTGCCAATGACACCATTTGCTTAATTGAATGGCCAGAGAAAGGCACCGGTGTTTTGCCGGAGGCGGATCTTGATATCGTCATTGAGCCTTGGCAAGACGGCCGTCAACTGACGTTTTCTAGCCATACCGATAAAGGACGCGCCCAGCTTCAGGCTTGGGCATAGGATTTCACTAAAATAAAAAGATGTAGCGTGCGTACCGTATTAGCCGTTTTATTAATGACGTTATCCCTTGTAACGCTTGCCGATGTGCAAGGGGTTAGGCTATGGCACGCGCCGGATAGTTCGCGCTTAGTGTTTGATTTAAACAGTGAAGCTGAACATAAAATCTTTCCTTTGAACTCTCCCAATCGTTTGGTAATTGATATTGAAAATAGCAAGATGCTGGATTCACTTAAAGATCTGGATACCAGTGTTGGCCCGGTTAAAAAGATTCGCTGGGGTATGCGTGATAAAAAAGATCTGCGCATTGTGCTTGATTTGCGAGATGCCATCGATGCCAAGAGCTTTCCGTTGCCCCCCAACAAGCAATACAGCCACCGCTTAGTGGTGGATTTGATACCAAAGAATAACGCACTAAAGCCACTGAAAATTTCCAAGCCGGTATTAGATGCCAAACAAGCTCAAGCCATTAGTCGCGATATTATTGTGGCGATTGATGCTGGCCACGGTGGGGAAGACCCAGGCGCCATTGGCCACGGTGGGATTTACGAGAAAAAAGTCGTGATGGCCATTGCGAAAAAATTAGAAGCACTGTTGGAAAAAGAACCGGGCTTTAAACCGGTTTTAGTGCGCACGGGCGACTACTACATAGGTTTGCGCGATCGGACAAAAAAAGCGCGCATGGCCAATGCGGATTTGTTTATCTCGATTCATGCGGATGCCTTTAGTAGTTCTCGGGCCAGTGGTAGCTCGGTGTTTGCATTGTCACAGCGCGGTGCCACCAGTGAAGCGGCTCGCTGGTTGGCCGACAAAGAAAACTCATCGGATTTAATCGGTGGCGTGGGCGGTGTGAGTTTGGATGACAAAGAAGATTTATTAGCCGGTGTGTTGTTGGATCTATCCATGACCGCCAGTTTAAGTGTGAGCTTGGAGCTCGGCCAGATGGTGCTCAATAGTATGGGCGGCGTGGCGAAATTGCATAAACGCAGAGTGGAACAAGCGGGCTTTGCGGTATTGAAGTCGCCGGATATTCCATCATTGTTAATCGAAACCGGATTCCTTTCGAATCCGGGAGAGGGGAAGAAATTAAAAACGTCGTCTTACCAAAGGCGAATGGCCTCCTCCATTCATCAAGGCATCAAACGCTACTTTATGCAGTTTCCGCCACCGGGCACGTATTTGGCGAGTATTCGCGATACCAGTGATCGCTTAAAAGAATACGTGATTGCCCCGGGCGATACCCTGTCAGTGATCGCACAGCGCCATGCCACCTCAATGGCAACACTTAAGCAGTTGAATGGTTTGAAAACCAGTATCATCCGTGTTGGCCAAGTCATTAAAGTGCCCTCCTCTTAAGGAAGGCATTTATCAATCGAAAAGAATGCCATGAAACGTATTGAAGTTTTAAGTCCTCGTCTTGCCAACCAAATCGCCGCTGGTGAAGTGGTTGAGCGCCCGGCAAACGTGGTGAAAGAATTAGTTGAAAACAGTCTGGATGCCGGCGCTAATCGCATCGAAGTGGATGTTGAGCAAGGCGGCGTTAAGCTAATTCGTATTCGAGATAATGGCTTTGGTATTGAGAAAAGTGACTTGCCCCTTTCGTTAAGTCGTCATGCCACCAGTAAGATTAAAGACCTGGATGACCTTGAGTCGGTACAAAGCCTTGGCTTTCGCGGTGAAGCGCTGGCCTCCATTGCCTCGGTTTCGCGCTTGGTTTTAAGCTCCCACGAGCAAGAAAGTGATGAAGCGTGGCAAGTTCAAGCAGAAGGCCGTGACATGGCCACCGAGGTGAAACCTTGCGCCCACCCGGTGGGCACCACCATTGAAATGCGTGACTTGTTTTTCAATACTCCTGCCCGTCGTAAGTTTTTAAGAACGGAAAAAACCGAATTTAACCACTTAGAAGAAGTGGTGAAACGCATGGCATTGAGCCGATACGATGTGTCGTTTCAGTTGCGCCATAATCAAAAAGTGATTCATAGCCTGCGCCCATGCACCTCTGAATTTGACCGTGAAAAACGCGTGGCCAGTTTGTTAAGCGCTCAGTTCATGAAAGAAGCGGTGAGCATTGATATGGAAGGCGCCGGCTTAAAATTATGGGGCTGGGTAGGTTTGCCGACCTTTAGTCGCAGCCAAGCGGATATGCAGTACTTTTTTGTAAACGGCCGCATTGTGCGCGATAAACTGGTGGCCCATGCCATTCGTCAGGCCTATCAAGATGTGTTGTATCATGGTCGTCACAGTGCATTTGTTTTATATCTAGAGTTAGACCCTGCGCTGGTGGATGTGAACGTGCACCCCACCAAGCATGAAGTGCGCTTTCGTGATGGCCGCTTGGTGCATGACTTTTTGTTCCGCTCGTTGCACAAAGCACTGGGTGCGGTTCGCCCTGAAACCCCAGAGCCTGAGGCGAGCCTACACAGTCAGCCACAGGTGAGCGGCATTGCCGCGGGTGAATTTGCTGGGCAAAACAACATGCCTTTGCAACAAGCTCAAGCCACGGGCAACCCTTGGCAAAGTCATTACACTCCTCAGACCATCGCCCCAGGACAGGTGCAAGAACAGATGCAAGGTTACGGGCAATTGCATTCATCTGCCCCAGGCAACGGATCAGCATCGTCCCAACCAATACCTAATATGAATGCTATGCCCACCATGTCGGTGGGTAATAATGGCGAACAAGTGGTGCCACCATTAGGTTATGCCATTGCTCAGCTGCATGGGGTTTTTATCCTTGCGCAAAATGAACACGGCATGGTGGTTGTGGATATGCATGCCGCCCACGAGCGCATCACCTATGAGCGTTTAAAAGCGGCCTATGATGAGCAGGGCATTACCTCTCAGCCTTTGTTGGTGCCCGAAACGATTCATGTCAGCCAAGAGCAAGCCGATGAAGCTGAACAGCACGAACAAGACCTGATTAAGCTAGGCTTTAAATTAGAACGCTTAGGTCCTGAAACGTTAGTGATTCGCCAAATGCCAGTGCTGTTGCGAAATGCCAATAGCGAAGCGCTAGTGGTCAAAGTGCTGGAGGACTACCGTCAGCACGGTGGCTCTCGTCACATGACCGAATTTAGAAACGAAGTCTTGTCGAGTATGGCATGCCATGGCTCGGTGCGTGCTAACCGCCAGTTGACCATTGCGGAAATGAACGGCTTATTGCGAGACATGGAAATCACAGAACGCAGTGGCCAGTGCAATCATGGCCGCCCAACGTGGACGCAGCTGTCCATGAAAGAACTCGATAAATTATTTATGCGTGGACAATAATGTCTCAGACTCCATTACCACCAGCCATATTCATTATGGGCCCAACCGCTTCTGGTAAAACGGCATTAGCCTGCGCCCTTTACGATACCCTTAAGTGCGAGCTGATTAGTGTGGACAGTGCCTTGGTTTACAAGGATATGAATATTGGTACAGCCAAGCCCACCGCTGAAGAGTTAGCACGCTATCCACATCACTTGATCGACATCCGGGACCCGAGCGAGCCATACAGTGCTGCGGATTTCCGCGAGGATGTATTGGCTTGTATGAAAGACGTCACGGCCCGCGGCAATATTCCGGTGCTGGTGGGTGGCACCATGCTTTACTTTAAGTTTTTACTCGAAGGGGCGGCGGACTTGCCCGAAGCCGATGACGCTGTGCGTAAGCAAATTGAAGCAGAAGCCTCAGAAAAAGGCTGGCCTGCGATTCATGAAAAGCTCGCTGCCGTGGACCCTGAGTCGGCTCAACGATTAAACCCAAATGACCCTCAGCGCGTGCAACGTGCACTGGAGGTGTATTTAGTGACGGGCAAAACGTTAACCGAGCACTGGGCCGAGCAACAACAAAAAAGCATCCCTTACCAGGTGGTGCAATTTGCCATTTGCCCCAAAGAGCGCAAAACCCTGCATGAACGAATTGAACTGCGTTTTGAGCAGATGCTTAAAGACGGGTTTGTAGAAGAAGTGCGAGCCTTGTATCAGCGCGGAGATCTTCATGAAAGCCTGCCTGCGATTCGCGCAGTGGGTTATCGGCAAGTATGGGAATACTTAGATGGCCAGTTGAGCTATGACGAGATGATCTTTAAAGGCGTGGTGGCCACTCGTCAGTTGGCTAAACGACAAGTGACATGGTTGCGTGGCTGGGAGAACTTAAATTGGCTTGAGAGCGAAGACCCCAATCTTATTCAGAGCGCCCTTGAGATATTGAAATCTCAGATTCCCCTTGCGATGAAATAACAGTCTGTTCAATTGTTATTTCTCAATATTGGCCAAATTGCGCCTCATAGTTTGCTATGATGGCTTTTATACTTGATCTAGACGTCTACGTTGCGCGTAAGACTTTAGCTGTTTTAGCTAAAGGTGTGGGTAAAACCTGAATTAGGCTGAACCAATGCGCCAAGCGTTGTTCTGAGTTATTTCGAATAGGGTCTCTTGCTCAATAGACCCATTGGTAAACGAACACAGAGATATTTTTTGTGCTGTATACCAAGATGAATACCCAAGGTTAAATAAGTGATACGTATTAGCCGGTCACGTATTTGCAACCAAGGGTAAAGTCAGTGTCTACGACCTTAGTAGATAATGAAAAGTCCAAGGCTCAATGAATGGTTGTTCTATTATCACTGATTTATTACTAATCAGTGAAAGTTAGCGCCTTCTGCCTTGAAAATAGTGGAATCCAAGGCCATAGTTGTGGCATAGTCCGCGCACAATTGCATAGGGCATGGGCGAATCGCTCAATCATTAGGAGATAAAAATAATGTCAAAAGGGCACTCCCTACAAGACCCTTACCTGAATGCGCTTCGTAAAGAACGTATTCCTGTATCCATTTTCTTGGTCAATGGCATCAAACTGCAAGGTCAGGTTGAGTCGTTTGATCAGTTCGTCATCGTGCTAAAAAACACAGTGAGCCAGATGGTTTATAAACACGCCATCTCCACCGTTGTGCCGTCACGTAATGTTCGCCTAGCGCCAACAGAAAAAGACGAAGAATAAACGAATTACTCAAAATAGCTCGAACGATTGGCGACGAAAGTGGTCTATTGTGCGAGCTATTTTGCTATTACTTCGCTTGTTTGTGCCTGCAATCGTGCACCACAGTGGGCGATATTGTTAAAGATTGAGGTAGGCCTTGTTTTTTGATCGTCCCGATAGTGGCGAAGGTGCAGTACTGGTCCACATAGATTTTCCTGAAGGTTCAGAAAGGGAAGATCCCCGCGAATTTGAAGAGTTAGTTCGAAGTGCCGGGCTAGCCGCTCTTGCTTTAATCACAGGTACTCGCAGTGCCCCCGACCCAAAAACCTACATAGGTAAAGGTAAGTTAGAAGAGTTACGTGAAGCGGTTGAGTTTTGCGAAGCCGAACTCGTTCTGTTTAACCATGCCTTGTCTCCTAGTCAGCAACGTAGTTTAGAAATCGCCCTAGAATGTCGCGTGGTTGACCGTACTGGTTTGATTCTGGATATCTTTGCGCAGCGTGCTCGTACCCATGAAGGTAAGTTGCAGGTTGAGCTTGCTCAGTTGCAGTATCAAGCGACGCGTCTTGTTCATGGTTGGTCGCACTTGGACCGACAAAAAGGCGGTGTGGGTATGCGTGGTGCGGGTGAGACTCAGTCTGAGGCGGATCGCCGTTTGCTGCGAGACCGTGAAAAACTGATTAAGCAACGCCTGAAAAAAGTACAAAGTCAGCGAGAACAGGGCCGTCGTGCCCGTAAGCGTTCTGCGACCCCGACGGTTTCCCTTGTGGGCTATACCAATGCCGGCAAATCTACGTTGTTTAATACCCTTACGAATGCAGAGGTTTATGCGGCTGACCAGTTGTTTGCCACCCTAGACCCGACGTTGCGTCGCCTACCGGTACAAGGTTTGGGCGAGGTTGTATTGGTGGATACCGTAGGTTTCATTCGTCACTTGCCCCATAAATTGGTGGAAGCCTTCAAGGCGACCTTGCAAGAGACCCGTGAAGCCGACTTATTGCTGCATGTGATTGACTGTGCCGATGATGATCGCGCGTTAAACATGGAACAGGTTGAGATTGTGCTGGATGAGATTGACTCATTGGATCGCCCAACCCTGCAAGTATTTAACAAGATTGATCTAATACCGGGTCAGCAGCCTCGCATTGATCGTGATGAGACGGGCATGCCGTGGCGTGTTTGGGTCAGTGCCAAAGAGAATCAAGGTCTGGAGATTATCAACCAAGTGGTTGGTGAAATTTTAACGCGTGATCTCTTTGAGCAAACCATTGAAATTGGCCCGCAAGATGGCCAGTTGCGTGCTCTTTTATACGCCAAGGATGCAATATTAAATGAAACGGTCGATGAAAATGGTCAGTTTGTATTAGATGTGCGTATAGAAAAAGAAGATATGCTCAAGATACTGTCACGAGCAGGAATTCCGTCAGAACGCTTTATCCCAAAAGACAAAGAGTTCTGGCAACAATAGTGTTACTGTTTGTCGCATCATAAAAAACAAACAGTTATTATTTCATTCATATGAACAAACTAAATGGAGTGCTTATGGCTTGGAATGAGCCGGGTGGCGGCAATAACGATAAAGACCCGTGGGGAAACAATAATCGAGGTGGTAATAATCAAGGACCACCAGATTTAGATGAAGCCCTAAAACAGCTGATGGACAAACTGAACGGCATGTTCGGTGGCAAGAAAAACAACTCAAGCGGTGGCTCTAGCAATAGCGGTCCAGGCGCAGGCGGTTTCTTTGCTTTGGTGTTCTTAGTTGCCCTTGTGGTGTTAGGCTTTAAATCTGTCTATACCATCGATGAACAAGAACGTGGCGTTGTATTGAGCGTAGGTAAATACGATCGTACTTTAGAGCCAGGTTTACGCTTTGTTATTCCTTTCATTGAAATTGTAACCGCTGTGAATGTGACCAACGTGCGTAACGCAGAGCTTAAAGAGCTGATGCTGACGCAAGATGAGAACGTAGTTGAAGTGGCGATGAACGTACAGTATCGCGTGGTTGACCCTGTGTCTTTCTCACTTCGTATTGAAGACCCTGAGCGTTCACTTTTACACGCAGCTGAGTCGGCATTACGTCATGAAGTGGGTAGCACCGATATGGACCCAATCTTGACCAGTGGTCGTACATTACTAGCTGGTAACGTGCGTGATCGTCTACAGCGTTACATGAGCAATTATCAAACCGGTATTGAGGTTGATAAGGTGAACATTAAAGATGCAACCGCACCTCAACAAGTGAAAGCGGCTTTTGATGATGTACAAAGCGCCAAGCTTGATAAAGAGCGTTACGTGAACGAAGCAGAAGCTTACGCCAACACCATCGTGCCTGAGGCCCGTGGTAAAGCGCAGCGTATGTTAGAAGAAGCGAACGCATACAAAGAGCAAGTGATTGCTCGTGCAGAAGGTGAAGCGGATCGTTTTGTTAAGCTGCATAAAGAATATCGTAAAGCGCCAACAGTAACCCGTGAGCGTCTATACCTAGACAGTATTAGTAAGGTATATGGCAACTCAAGCAAGGTGCTTGTGGATGTGGAAGGTGGAAACAACATGATGTACCTACCTTTGGATAAAATTATGGAGCAAAGCCGTGCTAACCGCCCAGAAGTGACTTCTGGATCGGATGCTGATATCTCTGGCATTGCTGATCGTGTGGTTGAAGAGTTGCGTTTGCGTCAAGCCAATCGTGTTAGGGAGGGTCGCTAATGAGTCCTAAGTCTATTGTGCTAAGCGCGATTACTGCGATTATTATCTTGGTGGGTTCATCCAGTGTTTACATGGTGAATGAAACTGAGCGCGCGATTAAGTTACGCTTTGGTGAAATCATCTCGGATGACATTCAGCCAGGTATCCACCTTAAAGTACCGATGATCGATAACATTAAGAAGTTTGATGCGCGTATCCTGACATTGGATGCACGTCCTGAGCGTTTCTTAACGGCAGGTAAAAAATTCTTAATTGTTGATAGCTTTGTTAAATGGCGTATCGAGAACGTTCGTGACTTCTATAAAGCTACCTCTGGTGATCGTTTTAGAGCCGCGAGCTTGCTTGCTAACCTAGTCAACGATGGTATTCGTGCTGAATTCGCTAATCGTACGGTACAAGAAGTGGTATCCGGAGAGCGTGACGAATTAATGGTGCAACTCACCAAGATTCTAAACGAGCAGTCTGAGAACCAATTTGGTATTCGTATTCTCGATACCCGTGTGAAAGGCATCGATTTACCAGAAGACTTGATGAATAACGTTTATCGTCGTATGTCCGCAGAACGTGAGCGTGAAGCGCGTGAACTGCGTTCTCAAGGTAAAGAGCTTGCGGAAGGTATTCGTGCTGATGCGGATCGTCAAAAGACGGTACTGGTGGCCAATGCATATAAAGAGTCTGAGGTTACCCGTGGTGAAGGTGATGCTATTGCATCGAGTGTTTACTCCAAAGCCTTTAACCGTGACCCTGAGTTTTATGCGTTTACCCGTTCTTTGAAAGCCTATGAAGAGACCTTCAATGGCCAAGAAGACGTGTTATTGCTTAAGCCGGATAGTGATTTCTTCAAGTACATGAAGAGCACCAAGGGCAAATAAGCTTCGTTGATAGCCTTATATGGGTATGAGCGAGTGAGTCCACATTAAAGCCTCTGTTTTTACAGGGGCTTTTTTGTGCCCCAAACCTTGATTTAAATGGGGTCAATAGGGTCGCGGAAGGTGGGTGGCATAATCTTAGGGTGTGGCGGTAACGGACTTGGCGCTCGAGATCGCTCCCAGCTTCTTACATCGTTGAAAAAAAACGTGTAGAATTCGCGAAACCGGGCTAATTCCCGGTTTTTTTATGTACAGGATGTACGCTAAAACCTAGTTTCATGAATCGAAATACCATGTGTATTGACAGGATGTGTGGCAGTTTTAGCCGATAAATGCGCCATCAGGATGATATCGCGCATATAGTGACCCTTATGATAGACAGCTCAGTTTGGCAGCAATTTCTAATCGCATTTAGCCTAGTTTTGGTTTTGGAAGGTATTATTCCATTTCTTTACCCAGGTCGTTGGCGTCGCATGGTGGTTCAAATAGCCACCATGGATGATCGAACCATGCGAATAGTTGGCCTGTTGAGTATGCTCTGTGGTGTAGGGCTTTTAATCATTGTTACCTAGAGATAGAGCGAGTTCAGTATGAATCAAGCCGATCGCTGGTTGTTACCCGACGGTATCGAAGAACTCTTGCCTCCAGAGGCAAAGCAGCTTGAAACCATGCGCCGTACCTTATTAGATACCTTTTCTAACTGGGGTTATGAGCTGGTTGTCCCGCCACAATTAGAATTTCTAGAGTCACTGCTAACCGGTGTTGGCCGTGATCTAAACCTACATACCTTTAAAGTCACCGATCAATTAACCGGTCGTTTGATGGGTGTGAGCGCTGATATTACACCGCAAGTTGCCCGCATCGATGCCCACAGCTGGGCAAAAGAAGGGGTTAACCGCCTGAGTTACTGCGGTTCTGTCTTGCATACCCGTGCGAAATCATTATTAAGCAGTCGTGCGCCTATGTTAGTGGGCGCTGAACTATTTGGTGAGTCTGCGCCGTGTGCAGATGTTGAAATACTGTCTTTACTGTTACAAAGCATGGATCGAGTTGGGCTGAACCAAGTGCACCTGGATATTGGCCATGTGGGAATTTATAAAGCCTTGGTGAGCGCCGCCCAATTAAGCGACGAAGCAGAAGCACGAATCTTCGACACACTGAACAATAAAGCGGTGACAGAATATCGCTTATTAGTTGAGCAAAATGTGAAGGGTGAGCAGCTTCAAGCGGCGTTTATCTCCCTGTTGGACTTAAACGGTTCAACCGACGTGCTTGAACAAGCCAAAGCATTAAACGAAGTGGCCGATGTGGCGTCTTCGTTAGAAAATTTAAGTGAGATCTGCGCAACGCTTAAGTCGCGCTTTAAAGATGTGGATATCTTTATCGATCTGGCTGAACTACGTGGCTTTGATTACCACACAGGTGTTGTGTTTGCGGCTTACGTTGCCGGTCACGGTCAAGCCGTGGCGCAAGGTGGTCGTTATGATGATACCGGTGCAGTATTTGGTCGCGCACGCGCGGCAACAGGATTCAGTGCGGACATTAAGCAGTGGGTTCGACTAGCCAATAAACAAGCATCAACACAGGATGGCATTTTTGCACCGGTAGATGCGGACTGGTCTGTGGTGAGTGAATTACGCTCACAAGGCAAACGAGTCATTAGTGGGTTATCAGATATTGATACCCCAGCAGCCTTTGGTTGCACTTCGGTACTGGTATTCAAGAATGACCAGTGGATTGTGGAAACTCTTTAAGCAAATTATTACTGAGCAAAACCAGCTATGGGCAAGAATGTCGTTGTACTAGGTACACAATGGGGTGATGAAGGAAAGGGCAAGATCGTTGACCTTCTCACTGAAAAAGCAACAGCAGTTGTGCGTTTCCAAGGGGGCCATAACGCAGGTCACACCTTGGTGATTGACGGTGTGAAAACCGCATTGCATTTAATTCCGTCAGGCATTTTGCGTGATGGCGTGCAGTGCATCATCGGTAACGGTGTTGTGGTTGCGCCGGATGCATTGCTAAAAGAAGTGCGTGCATTAGAAGAGCGCGGCGTACCGGTTATGGAGCGTTTGCGTTTATCTCACGCGTCACCGCTCATTTTACCGTATCACGTTGCCCTAGATCAGGCCCGTGAGATTAAACGCGGTAACGCGAAGATCGGCACCACTGGTCGTGGTATTGGTCCTGCGTACGAAGACAAAGTAGCGCGTCGCGGTCTGCGTGTGGGTGATTTGTATCAGCCAGAATTCGCAGACAAGCTTAAAGAAGTAATGGAATTCCATAACTTCTCTTTGAAAAACTACTACAACGTAGACGAAGTTAGCTACGAAGAGACCCTTGCATCTTGCATGGATTGGGCCGCGCAAATTAAAGATATCGTAGTGGATGCGGTTGATCTTGTGCATACCATTCGTCTTGCTGGTGGCGACATCATGTTTGAAGGTGCCCAGGGCACGCTACTCGACATTGATCACGGTACTTACCCGTTTGTGACGTCTTCTAACACAACAGCCGGTGGCGTTGCGTGTGGTTCTGGTGTGGGTCCTTTATATCTTGATCAAATCATGGGGATTACTAAGGCGTACACCACACGTGTGGGTTCTGGTCCTTTCCCAACAGAATTGTTTGATGAAGTGGGTGAGCACCTATCAACAGTGGGTCACGAGAAAGGCACGACGACTGGTCGCTCCCGTCGCTGTGGTTGGTTTGATGCTGCATTGGTTAAACACTCTATTCGTGTGAACTCGGTTAACGCGATCTGCCTAACCAAGCTTGACGTTTTAGATGGTTTGGATGTCGTTAAAGTCTGTGTTGGTTACAAAGACGCTGACGGTAACATGATGAATGTGCCTGCAAGTGCTGATCAGTTTGAGAAGATCACGCCAGTGTACGAAGAACTACCAGGCTGGACTGAAAGCACCGTGGGTGCGAATAAGTTAGAGCAACTACCTGAAAATGCAAAAGCGTATATCCGTTTTATCGAAAAGGCCATTGAAGCCCCAATCGATATCATTTCAACCGGCCCTGACCGTGTAGAAACCATCGTATTGCGTCATAGTTTCGATATCTAATATTATCGAAGCGAAAAAAACCCAGATTTATCTGGGTTTTTTTATGCCTAAAGAAAATACGCTGGCGAAAAGCGCCTAGCTAGGGGTTGCTCGATGAAAGATACTGTTATCTGTGCCCTGTGTTTCATAACTTAATTTGATTACTATTGCGCATATTGAAAATATTCGAGGTGTATATGAGTTATTCGAAAGGTGAGCAGATCCGTCGACAAGTGATGGGTGATGAATTTGTTGATCGCGCGCTGAATGCGGCGGATGAGCTGACTCAGCCGATGCAGGATAATATCAATGAGCACGCTTGGGGAGCCACTTGGTTGCGTGACGATCTAGATTTAAAAACGCGCAGCTTGGTGACGCTTGCCATGTTGACGGCATTGAAAGCCCCAGCAGAAATTAAAGGGCATACTCGTGGTGCGTTGCGCAATGGTGCAACCAAGCAGGAGATTGCCGCAGTATTTCTGCATGCGCAGGTGTATTGTGGTGCGCCCGCCGCACAAGAAGGATTTCGTGCAGCCAAAGAAGTTTTGGATGCTTGGGAAGACTAACGACAAATTTAGGGAAAGCCTCAAGTATGAATCAAGCGCTGATTGAAATCTTGGCCGATGGCCAGTTCCACTCTGGTGAAGCCCTAGGAGCCGCCTTGGGTGTCTCACGAGCAGCCATCTGGAAGCAGTTGCAAAAACTAGAAGCGCTTAATATCCCGTTGCACTCAGTAAAGGGGCGGGGTTATCGCTTACCAGACTCTGTTGAATTGTTGCAGCGAGAAGCCCTAGAGAAAGCGGGCTTTCCATTTCATGAATTTACCAGCAGTGAGCTTGTGTTGAGCGTGGATTCAACCAATAGCTTGATGATGAGCAAGGCAGAAGGCAATCGCGATGAGCGTCATATTTGTTTTGCCGAGATGCAAACATCTGGGCGTGGACGTCGAGGTCGTCAATGGCTCAGTCCATTTGCGCGCAACCTCTATTTTTCCGTGCTTTGGCCGTTTAGTCAGGGTATTGCCGCCATTCAAGGGTTGAGTTTAGCTGTTGGGTTGGCGATTCATCGTGTGGTCGAGCGTCACGGTATTCAAGGTGCTGGGCTTAAGTGGCCCAATGATATTTTGGTGAAAGACAAGGGTGTCTATGCCAAGCTGGGTGGTATTTTGATTGAGATCACTGGCGATGTGACCGACAACTGTCAGGTGGTCATTGGAGTAGGGTTGAATCTAGATGTTTCTACTCATGATCAGGCTCAGTTAGATCAGCAGGCTACCGGCCTCAAGCAGCTTGGATTCGCTGGCTCTAGGAATCAGCTTGCCGCCGATGTCGTCAATGAATTGGTGTCGGTACTGACTAAGTTTGCTGAAGATGGCTTTGCTGTATTACAACAAGACTGGAATAACGCAGACTGCTTCCATAATCAATCGTTACAGGTATTGCTGCCTTCAAGTGATATTCAGGGTGTGGGTGCGGTCGTGAATAGTAAAGGCGAGTATCAATTGCGAACAGACCATGGTGTTCAAGTGATTAATGCCGGTGAAGTTAGCTTACGTTTAAGTGAGGGTGCTTGATATGCGTTTGGAGTTGGACGCTGGTAATACGCGTATCAAGTGGCGCTTGTGCGACCACAGAGGGCGCTTTGATGGCGGGCTTGATATCAAAGCAGCGGTTGAATCAAAACCGACCTGGATCAGCTTGGTTGAGGATGTTTGGGTGAGCTCGGTACATGAAGAGCACAACCATTGGATTACTGAGCATTTTCCTCAGGCGAAGTTTGCCCATTCTCAGGTTGCCCACAGTGGATTAAGCAATAGCTATGAAGACCCTCACAAGATGGGCGTGGATCGTTGGCTTGCTATGCTCAGTGCATGGGATAAAAACCCAGATGGCGTGAATATTGTTGTGGATGCTGGAACGGCCATTACCCTAGATATAGTAGACGCATTTGGTCGTCATGTTGGTGGTTACATCTGTCCTGGCTTCCATATGATGAAATCCAATTTACTGGCCTCCACCAGTAAAGTGCTGGCGCAATCCCAATGGCAAATAGGGCGAGCGCCGGGACAGTCAACCCAGCAATGTGTGGATCACGGCATTCAGGATATGGTGGCATGCTGGATCGAGCATCATCGCGCCATGCAGCCCGAGGCAAAAGTATGGATGACAGGGGGAAATGGAGAGGCTTTGGCGTCTTTATTGGCCGAGCCTGTTGAATTGGTGCCGGACCTGGTGCTGGATGGTTTATACGTTCATTTTTCAAAGTAGAGCACTATGCGTTTAATACTAGTATCCCTATTGATTATTAATCTTGCGTACTTGGGTTATCAATTTACTCAGCCGGTGAAAATCGAACAAGAGAAATCCATTGATGTGGCCGTTGCCACAGGGGCTGAACCGATTCGTTTGCTGTCGGAGTTGTCCTCAAAGCCCAAGGAAAATAAGCCAGACTCGTCTAAGCAGTCACCACTGTGTTGGGCGGTGGGGCCTTATCCTGTTGAGCTGGACGCAAAGCATTTGTACGCCCGGATGCTCGCCATGGATATTCCGGCGAAGGTTGAATCGCAATCGGTTGTTATAAAAGAAGAATTTTGGGTCTACCTTGAGCCTATGCCCAATCGCAAGCAGGCCATGAGAAAGCTGAAAGAGCTACAAAAGCGTAAGGTGGACAGTTTTGTAATCACTGAAGGGGAGCTGGAGAATGGCATCTCGCTTGGTTTGTTCGGCCAGAAAGAATCAGTCGATCGTTTATTGGCCAAGTTAAAAGAAAAAAACATCACTGCCAGCGTCAAGCCATTAAAGCGAACACGTAATCAATATTGGGTTATGGCGCCCATCAATCCCCAATATCCGATGGATGAATCCACACGAAATCGCCTGATGGAAGGTCGAGATACCCCTTGGCTGCAAATTCATTGCGATTCGGGTTTGCCTCAAGCGTAAAACTTGGGTATTATGCGCGCCCTCTCCACAGAGTTCTTGCTGTGAAGAAAGTAGGTAACATCGACTAAGTGTTTGAAAATATGTAATTTTTACTAGAATTACTTGACACAAAACACAAGCATCGGCATTATCTGCGCCACAATTTGGTGGGGTTCCCGAGTGGCCAAAGGGATCAGACTGTAAATCTGACGCGAAAGCTTCGCTGGTTCGAATCCAGCTCCCACCACCATGATTTCTAGGCAAATCTTAAAGCAGTACGAGATTGAGTTAGCCTTTAAGGTTTTGCGGGTATGGTACAATGGTAGAACCTCAGCCTTCCAAGCTGATGATGCGGGTTCGATTCCCGCTACCCGCTCCAGTGTCGCTGATATAGCTCAGTCGGTAGAGCGCATCCTTGGTAAGGATGAGGTCGGCAGTTCGAATCTGCCTATCAGCACCATTATAAAGTTTTAAATTGAAGGTAGTTTATATCTCGTAATGAGATGGACTGCCTTTTTGTGTATATGTACTTGCTAAAAAAACTGAGGCGTTATTATGGCTAAGGAACAATTTGAGCGTAGCAAACCGCACGTAAACGTAGGCACAATCGGCCACGTTGACCATGGTAAAACTACGCTAACAGCTGCACTAACTCGTGTAGCAGCAGAAGTTTTTGGTGGTAAAGCGGTAGATTTCGCTAACATCGATAACGCCCCAGAAGAGCGTGAGCGTGGTATTACTATCGCGACTTCTCACGTT
>Ga0115005_10001210_pt1 | contig 20271 bp, 12 predicted proteins | sample ArcOceMetagenome_FD_87163 | JGI IMG/M metagenome (GOLD analysis project Ga0115005, IMG submission 87163) | Marine eukaryotic phytoplankton communities from Arctic Ocean - Arctic Ocean - Greenland ARC118M Metagenome | ecosystem: Environmental > Aquatic > Marine > Oceanic | place: Arctic Ocean... | reverse complement strand
TTGATTCTCATCTTGATATTGTCCCAATACACATGATTTGCAGCTGGATTGTTGATTCTCATCTTGATATTGTCCCGATAAACACCCAAGACAGGAACTTCTTGCATCGTTTATGGAAAACCCTGCACTGCAATCGCTTTTGCAGCTGGGTTGGTGCTTTTGGTCTTGGTATTGACCATGTGGACAATGGTTACACTGTTCCTGTATCGGTGGTGGGATAGTTTCTTTACAAATACAAGACCAGGGTGGTAAACCAGCCCCGAGGCTTCCAGTAAACCCACAAGCTGTGACAAAACCAGGATGAAGGTATCTATCTACCCATTCCGATTCGTACTGAAAACGTGCTTCACCATCCCCTACAACGCCGTTGTAGTTGACGCCATCCAACGATGTTTTCAAAGAGCAACCTGGGGGTCGCACATCCCATTGTGATTGTGACCAGAATTCGGCAAGAGGTACTGGGTTAAAATGTTGCCACAACTGCACTCTGCTGCTCAGGGCAATACATTCGTTCTCAGTCATTGTAATGTAACCTGCATCTTCACAAGTACCACCGTAATCAACTTGATGTATGGCTATATCAGTGATTGCCTTGTGGCATATACAGGGTGCGGTGGTACTGCAATCCTGGACAATGTTCAAGTGTGCATATGTAGGGCTATTTCTCTCTGAGAATGATGACTCGTACTGCCAGTTGAATCCAGTTGTAGTCTGTTTCAGGGAACAACCACTGGGACGCCCTTCGTACATAAATACATCTTCAAAAACAGGATTAGCTGTGGGTACTATATGTTGCCACAGTGTAGGTGTTCTTGAAATATCTTGACAGACTGTATACGAAAGTTGCTCAAAACCAGCTAGTTGGCAAGTTGCAGCGTAATCAACCTTCTGTAGATCGTACGGAGATTCTCTGTAATCAGGGTTTACATATGTACCAGGACTACAATTGACATCTTTGCATATACAATTATTAAGCCTGCCCTGATAGCCTACAGTACCACATTCTGTATCTCCTGACCTGTAAGCAGAATATTGGAAATCTGCATACCAATATGTTATACCTTCGTCATGGTCCCCAGCCTGACCAGTCTGAGATCGGACCCGAGTGGAACAATCTGGGGGGCGTTGAACATTGTCCGGAACGTACGAAGCGAAAGTTGGTTCGCTCTGCAAGTTTGTGTCCGGTACCTTTGACAGCCAAATATCGGAATTCCATCCTATCCCCACTGCCTCGTGGCATTCGGATACGCTCAAACGGGTGTAGCCCGCGGCTTCACAATCTGTACCGTTGGTAACCGTAATTAATTTCGCATGTTGGAGAATTGTGGCAGTCACTTGTGTCACCAAACACAATACACCTAACAGTACTAATTTCATTTTTATTAATCAATGGGCATGCCTTTATACCATGGTTTTGAGGGGAGTAGCATTCATGAAAATGACTGATCTGCAATATATTTGTGCAGTACTGAAACACTTTGTTTCCATTTGTGTTCAGCGGTAATGGCATCAATGTCGAGATGCAATACGTACAGGGGGAAATGTCTGATTCTAAAGTAATGGTACCATACCTTGTAATAGGAGGAATGTAGACAGATATGTCGTTGGTTAAACTTGAGTTGTACCCCTCCTTTGAGGGTCCCACCGGTAACCGCACACACACTTCCCTCTGGTACACCATTGATTTGTGTTACATATTTGGCACGGTGGAAATCTCTGAACACTCTGGGAAAGGTTGGGAACACTTTGGCACACATGTTGGCACGGGTATCTGATTGCCATGTGTTCATCTTGTTGGTATCTGTACCTTTGCAGTACTGTACCAAACGTTCAAATGTTTTCATTGTGAAGAAATAGATGTACTATATATGTTGATTGTACAAGTTGAAATGTGTATAGATGTTATCACTGCCACCAACACCAATTGTAAATGTGGCAACAAACAGTTTTGTGGAAATGTTGCCAATACCATCGAGGTGGTGAGTGGGCTGGCGGGGGTCCTGTTGTTTGGCGTCGGGTTGCAGGTAATCTCTTCAGTAGACGTGGTTGTGGGTAAGATACCGTTTGCCTGGATGGTCGGGTTACTCAGTATTGTCGGGGGCGGTGGTTGGATGGCTATGGAACTGACTGTGCTGAAACACAAACTCAAAACAAACAATGAAGCTTGGGTATATGTTGTTATTGCTAGTGTTTTGCTGGGTTCGGGTATATACAATGTGGTTGCAAATCCCCGAGCACCGGTCATCTGTACCTGTCCCATCGGGTATTACGGTACGGATGCTTCCGGCGAGTTCCTACCGGAATGCTTGCCCTGCAATTGTGGCAGGGGTACATGTGCTGATACTGTGTACGGTGATGGGGCGTGCATATGTCCCCCACGTTACGACCCTGATTCTAGCTGCTCGGTGTGTGTGGCGGGTGCGGAGGGTGCAAACTGTGAGCGTTGTAAAGTCGGCTGGCGATACTTTTCCGACCTGTCACCATCCAGTTGCAGAGAATGCCATCCAGGGTACCGTAAATACAACGGTCAATGTGACTACATCGCACCTGGTATCATCACACATACTTGTGCAGATGGTTGGGAAACCGAGTGTTTTGACCAAGTGGGTCTGTTACCCCCTTGGGTTGGAACCGGTCAAACGAACTGCACATTGGATTCAATACGACCACGGACGGTGGTCTGTGACAAATGCCAAGCCAACCATACTACCAGAAATTGCATCCCTTGCCCGGACTGCAACACGGAGGATCCAGAAGCCCGATGTATCATGAACGAACGCCGACCGTTTGCACCATCATTGTCGAACATTGATTGCTATGACGATTATGATTGTGGAAGTTTCCATTGTTCCAATGGGGTATGTGCAAATGAAATCCGTGAGCGAGCCGATTGTGAATGTGGGAGTTCCAACTTTGCAGGACCTTACTGTGGCAATTGCACGGACAACCAAGTTGACATTGGGTTGACATGTGTGCAAGGCGTCTGTCAATACCACGCGGCTAAGAAAGAGAACTACTGCATGTGCAACGCCGGGTACGAGAGCCCAAGCGGGTACTGTTCTAAAAAAATTCAAAGTGGGGAGTGTGAGACCAACTATTGGGGTGCTCAGTGTGAACGATGTGGGTGCCAGAACGGGGTCTGTAACGACAAGAGCAATGGGGATGGCAAATGCGAGTCATGTGCGTACAATACGGTGATCTTCACGGGGTATGGTATGTGGGCGGGAGAGTACTGTGACAGGTGTGCACCAGGACCTCACCATGTGGGATGTGGGGACAAATGCCTGCCCACACCAGAACAGCAGGTAAACCATACCATCGATGGACCCAGATGGTTGGACAATGGAGCTGTGTGTGGGGATGTACAACGGTGTGACCGTAAAGGAATGGATCCTTGTTTGATTGACTGTTTGTCAAACGGTGGACCATGTCCCATGTACCTGAACCTACAAACATGGAAGTCACGCAAACACCGTTGCGAACAAGCGGAGACGTACAGTCCGTGGTACACTTGTACCGCGATCGATTGTTCGGATTCACCGTGTGACCATGGCACATGCACGGAGACCAATGACGGTTACGAATGTACGTGTGAAAACGGGTACCAAGGACACAATTGTGACACTGACATCAACGACTGTGCGGGCAACCCTTGTGGAGATTTTTCGCACGGGTATTGTACGGATACGGTGGGTGGTTTCGAATGCACATGCCTGGAAGGGTACAGTGGCATTCCCTGTACTTGAACTTTTTAGAACATCTTAGAACATCTTAGCACTTTTTAGAACTTTTTAGTCAAATTCGAAATGGGTGGGGATGTCATTGGAATGGAATACAACCAGGTTTTTAATGGGGGGGTTTCCCTCTACCATATAGATAGTATGGTCATCGAACTTGGATATGATTTCAAAGGGTATTGCACATTGAGTTTGAGCAATGATGTGGGGTTGCACTAGGGCAGTCACGTATTGTACAAGTGGGTTGGCAAGGACAATCTCTCTTTTCCTTTTGCGTATTGTGGACTTGCTAAATTTGCTAAGAATGTTTCTGATTTTCTGTACGTCCATACTAAAGCAGGTCGTATAGTATTAATGTACGTGTACTTAATAGGACATCGGTCTGACATCTGTATACATACATATGTTGGTGTGACTACACAATTTGAGGAACGGCTGCGGGAGCATAACATACATACGGTGTGGTTTCCCATCATGGTTATTGAAGTGGAAGAAAGTCAGTCGTCCAACGTCCAAGCAGAATGGCGATGCGGTACACATGGGGTGGAAGCACATATTTTAAGGGGGTTTAGGATCGTAAAGAGAAACTGTGCGGTAGCCTACGTGGCTAGTTTGCAGTTGGGTCTGTTGGCAAAAATGCCCAGTGGTCCGGTCAAGCACCTGAGTAAGGAGTTCTGGAACAAGTTGTAGTTTTTTAGTACTTTAAGTGTACTCCAAAAAATCACTTACTTGTTTTTTTAGGATCTTTGAAACCCGAGTACATGTGTTTGACTACCAAGGTATTTATGGCACCCCCACCATCCAAATGGTGCTGCCTATCTGTCCAATATGTCAGAAACAATATAGTTTACAAACAAAACCATTGACATTGGTTCCGTGTGGTCATGGTGTATGTGAAGAGTGTCAAGCAGAATGTGTTCATCGTGAGATTTTGGACTGTTCTTTGTGCAGGAAACTGGTGGCTTCCTGGGTCCCCAACTACGATCTGCGAGCAATGTTGCAACCAGTTCAGTGTGAATGGAAGGAAAATCTAATGTCAGCAATGGATTTTCTAGCAGGGCAAGACATTGAAATTGACGACAGCCTTGAGGTGGTTGCACCTTTGCTGATGCTCAAAGCCAGAAATATACAGAGTACAAACACGTTCAAACAGGTTTTGTCCAAGCTGGTCAACGTGGTTGAACCTGTGGATTTGTTTGAGTGGGTCTCTGTGTTGCAATTCAACAATGAGAAGCAACTGATACCGGCAATCGGTAAGATGTTGGACGACAAACAATTTTTGGAATCCAGAAAGGCGTTGTGGGTGTTACAGCTCGTCCATACATAAGTATTGAGTATGGCGAGATGCGATGGTTGTATGGTTGTAGCACATACTATGAACTGGGAAACAGATCTGGATCAATGTGAGAAATTCGCCAGAGCGCAGTTAGCCACCTCAATGTCTCAGTACCGCCGCAGAAACCAAAGCAACCCAGAACGAATAGTTGCACAGATCATTGACGGTAAAATGGGTGAGTGGTTTGCTTACCATCACCTCAAACAACAGGGTTTTGAACCAACCGTGCCAGATTTTGAGATATATACTGCTCGTCACAAATCGTTTGATGCTGACTTGTACAGTAATAAAACCGCAATACATGTGAAATCACAGAATATCGGCAGTGCCAAACGATACGGGTCTTCATGGGTGTTCCAAGCCGGTGGTATTGGTTTCGGCAACAGAGACCCCTGTTTGGACAATAGTCAGGACGAATGGTGTGTGTTTGTGACAGTGGACCATGCAAGCAAATCGGCAACAGTATTGGGTCCGTACAGCATCAACGATGTACGACCGCATATGAAAGATCCGAAACTGTCCCATCTCAAAGGTATCAAGAAATGCATATACCTGAAAGACATTGTTCACTTGAAAGCATTGACCGCACCGGTACTACCCCCCAAACACAACGATATTATGGATTGTTTGGACCGTTGTTTACAAGCGTGGCTGGCTGGTGGTTTTTTCACGGAGTGTGACTTGGTCGATGAAGATTTGTCAATTGCCTTGGACAACGAATGGGTATACAAATCAGATGATTTGGTGTTGTACAATGTACAGAACATGATTGACACAGCATTGGGCAAGATCCCGTTAGAGGGGTACAAGGTGGAGTTTACGAAAGTGGGACTGCCGGACGAATACCGTTGGCAGGAAGAGGTTTGTAAGAGTGATTCTGATACCGAGACGGATTCCGACGTGGACATCCCTTCGCCCCAGAGAAAAAAAATTAAATTAGGTTAGGATACAATGTATTGTATATGAGTTCGTACCTGTGTATCCCGTAAGCTTCACACGCTTGTATCCACTTCTTGTTCTTGTTGTGAGGATGGACCACACCCTTGGGTACGCAATCTTTGAAAAACGTTAGAATGTTGGTGCGAGATATGTGTTTGTCCACCAGATGTACAACGGAAGTATCCATGAACGGTACCCGACAAGCTATCCCGTGAGCCGCCATGCACTTGTTTACAATGCATCCGGTATACAGTTGGTTGGAGAAGGTGAAACTCTCCTCTGCACCCAGACCACTCAGTACCACTTTAACACCGCATTGCCGAATGTGGCGTGCAAGCATGTACAATGGTATACTCATTTGCACAAGTGTAGTATCGTACGACTCGATGGCTGCGATTACATTCGTGACTTCTTGGATTCCTTCGGTGGGTGTAAACAGGACTTCGTGGTGGACCGATTGCAATTCTTTGGCGATTGATCTGGCAGCAGCCAAATTGGGTGAGCCTTGTATACCAATCGTAAATGTGTGCAGCACGGGGTACCCCTTCGGTCTGTCACAGAAACGGGTCAATGATGCAATGATACCGGAGTGGATTCCGCCGGACAATATTATTCCCCACGGCACTTCTATACGCAGTTGTTGCTCTACCGCTGACCGTAGTAGATTGAAGAGACTGGCATGCTTGACATCTGGTTGTGACAGCAAGCTGTAGCGCACGCCGTTGTAGACGGTGCCAATGGGGAAGGACCTGTACCAATCACAGTGTTGCAATCCTTTGAGTTCGGAAGCAAACCAAGTTTCATGACCGTACAGCGTGCTGATCACACCAATGTACAGGGGGGATATACCCATGATGTCTCTTGAGGCAACTAGTCCGACAACTGGGTGATACGCCACAAACGCAAACGTCCCATTGCAATGATGCGCGGCGTCTACACCGTGCTTGTCAAGGAGCAGTCCCAGGTCGGTGTCAATGTACCCGTCGATGACATACGTCCATTGGGTTTTCATACCTGGCACAGTGCCGGTGTAGAGATGGTTTTGACCGAAAGCGGTATACTTTGAAAAGACGGTAGTGGTGTAATCTGGACCTCTTTGTTTGGTTTTCTGTAACGCATTGAGGAACCGGGTATTGGTGTTGTCGGTCTTGGTTTCAGCCTCGGGTTGTACCGGGGTGGGCTCTTCGGACTCTTTGGACTCTTTGGACTCGGACTCGGACTTGTCGGACTTAATGGGATCTGGGTGGAAAGGAGTTTGACTGTTTTTTGACAGAATCGCGACAAGAATGCCACACATTTACAATTTGTATAGATTGACTTTATAACACCAAGAATCACTATAGCAAATAGAATCATTTGAATGTCTCCGAAGAGTAATTGACAAGCACCACCTCTGGCGGCAACCAACGTGCCAAAGGTTGCTTTGGTGATGCTGTGCTCTGCGGACCGAAGAGCCTTCAGACGGATGGCATCCGCAACCTCTCCGTCCCACTGTGCCGCCTGGAGCAGTAAATCTTCGCAAGGCTGAGGATCGTGTTGGTTGGCAACCCATTCAAGACCAGCAATCATTAATGCAGGTACAATTAACCACATTTGTTACCCATCGTGATAATATATAGGGGTATGGCGAGATGTTGACCATAGTGTCTTTCCAAGAATGATCTTAAAACTCATTACAAAATCGTTGTTCAATGACCTATCCGAAACGAAAGTATATGCAATGGACGATGCTGAAAGTACATCCACAGAATTCCTGACATGGGAGGAGAAGAAGGAATGTGTACTCAATGATCCCAAGTTTGGAATGTTCTCGTTGTTCCAATACACTGTCAACAAGAACAATACAGAGACGGTGTTTTGCTCCAAGGTGTTCACACCCGCATTGGCACTCCCATTGCTTGTGTTTGTCGCACAGTGGACCATGTTTGTTGCAATTGGAATCCATCAGTACCGGTTGTACAGCAATGGTGTATGCATGCAAGACTCGCCCATCGAATCCAAGATGTTGATGTTTGCGGTATCATTGGTGTACTTTGTCAATTCCTTCTCATTGTGGGACGACGTGGTTGACCGTACGCATTGTCGTAAAATGATTCCATCGACGGCGGTAGCCATGATGGATTCGTTTCAGGAGTTCTCGTTTTCGTTGTTTGTATATGTAAGCAATCTGTTGATCATACTGGTGACGGAAGATGTACCGGACATGTTGTTCAACTGTTTGGCGTTGGATTTCGTAATGGATTTAGACAACCAGTTTGAACGGCGGTATTTCCGATTTAATCCTGATGCAGCTGTTGACATTTACGATAATTTTTTTGTATACAAACAGGAGAACCACAATTTGATTGTTACCAAAATGAAATCTACATCGTATTGCATATGCCGAACAATATCATGGTTGCCGTTCAAGGTGTTAACCGTTTTGTTCATGTTGCTTCCAATATTTTGTCTATGTATGATGATCATAGGTACCATATGTAAATAGACATATTTAACCGGTCGTAGACATGTTAATGTCATTGTCGGCGTGGTCTCCAGATGGGTTCCGGTTTTTTTGCATGTCCGTAGCATTGAGCATATTGACGGTGGAAACCATTAAGTCGGTTGTTGATCTGGTTCCAGGCGAGTTGGTGAACTTTATTGTGTACAATGGCTATGGCTTTGTTTGTTTCAATGTGTGTTTGTTCTTTGGTAGAAAACTATACAGTCGCAAATCAATGTGGATGATAAATGGAGTGCTGTGCAGCAGTGTGTTTCTATTGTGGTACGCGAGTTTGTTTGACATGGGACATCAAAACCTTTTGCCGGTATTGTACACGTGTGAACTGCTGGTGACATTGGTCGTAAGCAATGTGGTCCGTCAGTATGAACATCCACAAAAGTACGAAGATTTAGCCAAGTTTCGGAAAGATGTGATACCCATTTCGGTTGTGAACGACATCGAAATGTCCATCGAGATGTCTAAACATCAGTTTGATTCCGTTTGATTCAGTTTGATTGCGGGGAACACAGTGTAAAGGCTAACAATGGTGAATACACCGTGCAACGTGGTCGACAAGCTTTGCATACATAGAGGGTGCAATCATAACGAATGTATACTAGTTGACAAGCGGTGGGCAAAGGGCATTTTGTACAGGATTGTATCCAACCACATACAGGCAACATATATACAGATGACAAGTTGTATTAAATAGATGTATTTGTTTTGGGTACTTGTATGTGGGGCAGTGCTATGCTCGCCCGTGCACTTTATAATTGTAAGTGCATTGTTTCTCAGCATGTTCCCTCCAATCCATTTGGTCTTGTACAAACAAGTCCGTTACAAGCGAATGTGCTTCAACGACAAAATGACTCTCATTTCAAAACGGATCAAGTCAGTGGTGATGTTTGGGCTTTTGCCCTTCGTTACGTACGGGTGGAACAATGAAGTCATTGTATGGTGTGGTATCGTATACGCTGCCACACATGCTGCTACACTTTGTATGGTGTCTATGGGGTACGTGCGCAAGATGACCCACTTGTGGGTACTGGTGTTTGTAGGACTGTCTCCATACATTGATTTTGAGGAGGACAGTCCCGCCAGATGTGCGGTAGTATATTGTTGTTTTTCGTGCTTACTGTTTTGGGTTGAATTTATGTCTACATGCAACAAGAAGACATTCGACATACATTTGTGCATCTGCATTTGCTCATGGTTGTGGCAGTTGTACTACATGGCGACCAACGATATGAGTTTCCACGGTGTGGTATGGGTAAGTTGCCTGGTCATCCTAGTGAACAATGACATACATGCTTTGCAGGGTTTGAGTTAAAGAGTTTGAACTGGTGTATGGCGATAGATAATAATGATACCTGTCATACGATATGGATATGGACGATACATCGAAATTATATATTATCACTGTTAGTTTAAGCATTGTATTGTTGTTGATACTGTGTGTCAATCATTTGACAGCATTGGATCAGTTGTGGATTTATTCCGTATTGTTTACGCAGGCGTTGTTTGTGGTTGCGTTGAAGAACAATAAACGAAATGTATTACATGTGATTCATTGTTTAATTTTTATTTTTCCTGTTGTATCTATATTGACAAACAATGTACTGATCAAGCTAGCGTCTATATTGGTAATCATTGTGATACAAACATTGTGGGTGCATGAGAAGAGATGCATTCTGAACAGAAAGGATGAATCGTTTGGTTATGGCAACGTGTTAAACATTTGTTTAATTGTTTTCACACCGGCATTGTCTCTGCATGTGGGATATGAGTTGTCCAAATTCAACTATGGAGCCTAATGTACAACGACATTGTCGCTTGGAAGGGATGTGTTAAAGAGTTTGAACTGCAGGTAAAATGTTGCACATGCGAACACGCCGTGGTAGGCAATCAACCTGATTCGCCATTCGGTCATCAGCATCAAGTACAATGCAATGTCAATGAAAAAATAATAATGGATTCTTCCAATCATATGTCGCCACCAAAACACATACATGCAGAAAGTCATTATTTGCAACGATGAAGTTATGAAACTGCGGCGGTGCCTGTCCAGCAGTATGGATTTGTTGTCAGAGAGTCTCCATATTGTGCGCTCTTCTGCAGTAGGGTTGACAGGGTATTCGTGGTTTTGCCGGGTATCTACAAATGAATGGAGCAGATCATTATCTTGGCGTTGTTCAGCATTGGTCAATGTAAGTCGTGGTAATCCATCATGTGTATACATGAAATCAAACTGCCACGATGGATGGAGTCGGTGCAACTCAGATACCATTGTGTATATTTTCTGTTCGGCTGTATGGAGGAGATCGTTGGTGAAGAGAGTGAAGACATGTACGACCATCCAGAATGGTACCCCCCTACCCCCATCGATGACATAGAGTGCCCAATGCATTAGAAAAAATACTGGCAAATCATTAATTTTTTTGAAGGAACGTACCATGGCATACATCATAAGGAAAGAGATGCATGTTGCATGCAGGCGTTGCTCTAGTGTGAGTAAAGGGGTGAACAAATAGTATATTACGATTACCATATAAATAGAAGTAATTCCAAGATGTATCATTTGCATGTAGAAATATGGCGTATATAGGTTGATTGTATGTTGACAAATAATGAAAGCAAACGTAAAATCGAAAAAAAAAGCAATTTCATTAATGACAATATGGGATATTTTTGTTTATATGATCATCAGCATCGGTTTTGCGGTCTATGTTAGCCAGTTCACGGACAAACTGGGTAAATACGTAGATGTTGTCATCAACTCTTGTGAGAACGGTGCAGAAATTGTGGGCGGAAAATGTGACTGTGACAACATACCTTTCAACGGCAACAATTGTCAGGATTCGTCGTGTGAAAACGGTGGATACACCATATACGACGTCAAGACTGTCCAGGCGATTGCAAGGACCAACACATTGTGGTCGTGTTTTTGCAAGAACCGTTATTCCGGCTACAATTGTGAAATCTGCAATGCCATCGGCGAGGACTGTACCGACAAATGCGAGGTAGGGTACTACGGTACTCAGTGCCAAAATGTTTGTTATGCCGATTTGAATTCCAGTACTCAATTCCAGTCCAGTACTTCAGAGGGGGTAAACTGTGCCACCGCAATTGAGAACGGTGGGTCGTGCACGTACTGTTCCGGCAAAGGGGTATGCAACGGAGCAGGGGGGTGCTTATGCAACCCGGGGTTTTCCGGGACCACGTGTGAAGTAGAGTGTCCAAAGACGGACGATGGGTACTGTTCGAGCAATGGTGTCTGTTCAGAAGGTGTATGCACATGCGAGGACGGGTTTTCCGGTATTGCATGTGAACACCAATGTCGTGACAAGTGCAGTGGTGCGGGAATATGTACAGTTGCGGAAGAGCAAGCAATATGTGTCTGCTTTGATCGGTACCGGGGTGACCATTGCCAACACATGTGCCCTGGGGTCAGCGTGTGCAGCGGCAGAGGGGTATGTGACGGCAATGGAACGTGCACCTGCGAGGACGGGTGGGAGGGAGATTCCTGCAACTGCCAGAGCGAAACAACGTGCAACGGGTACGGGGTATGCAACCTGGACGGGACATGCAGCTGTACGAACAACCGAGCAGGGAACTGTCAGGTATGCATTCCTGACTACTATGGTGAAAATTGTGATGTGCAATGCAGGTCCACGGTAGACTGCAATGGGCATGGTGCCTGTAGCATCAGTGGGGCATGCACCTGTGACTCTGGTTGGGCTGGTACAGGTTGTGATCAATGTGCGGAGGATGTATATCCATTGGCACAGTACGCTAACCCATGCTCGTTTGTCATCACCAACGCTACCTGTAACCACAGAGGATACGCCAACACGAACTTTGGCAACGACAGATTCACAGCGTTTGAGTCAGTGGGTATCGAAGTAGGGAAGTTCATGTGCAAATGCATTGGGAACTTTTCGGTAGAGAGCTTTTGCAGCGAATGTGAGCCCAACCATTACACCAACGATGATGGAGAATGCATTAAATACTGCGACGACAACACTTGTATGAACGGGGTCTGTGTGGAAGATGGTAGTTGCAGTTGCACTGCAGATTTTTTCGGTGAGTTCTGTGACAGTGGTTGCAGCATTGTCGGTGGCGTGGTCTGCAGTGGGCATGGGGCATGCAAGAAAGATGATTGGATTTCCAATCAGAAAACAAAATGCATGTGTGACGATGGGTACGAAGGCAGTGAATGCCAGTTGTCCGCGCCAGTGTCTGGAGGTGCGATATGCAACGGTAGGGGGGTCGCCATGATTTCTCCGGTGGTACATACCGGGTTCTCCTTCGACTGCAACGTCGATGCAGACTGTGGTGACGAAGATGGTGACTTTACTGGCAGTACTATGTTGCGAGCAATGCAGGTTGCACTCCGACAGGCGCTGTACGGTGCAGTCAGTAAAAGCAAACCTTATGGACCCATGTGCAAACGCCAACTGGCACCGCTGCCCATGCAAGACATTGGTGGATCAGTGGGCATAATCAATATCCCCGAATGGACAATGACAGCGATGACCAATGGACCGTTCCGAATGGAAGTACCGGAAGGGATCGTATACCCGCTTTACACGTACAACAAATACCCAACCGGTATCAAAATCAATGGTATCCAATTCTATGGACCCAATACCGTAGCCAGGGAGTATTCCTGCAGTCAGTTGGCAACGAGCGAAGAGGCGCAAGAGGCGGGTTGTATATGGTTGGATTCTGGACTATGTGATTACCTAATGCAAGAGGTTGATACTTCCGACTGGTGCTACCGGCGCGAACAATACGAGGTCAACAACTGTGGTGTGGGGTTCACATGTCCCGATATCCCGTTCATCTGTGACCGGACGTGTGTGTACCAAACCGGACAGGACGCCATCGATGCGTGGAACGCCAAACACATGGACACGCCGTTCAACGGTGAGGATTTGATCCAAAGTACGTTTCAAGTCGACCCCAGTATGTTCCTGGAGGGTGCTTCGGTGGACGAGTGTGAGGCAGTACTGCAATGGGACGTCCCGGTACGTATCTACCCTTCACCTCGCTTCTGGTGCCAAACCGGCGAACGAATTGACAAAACAGACGACCCTAACCATGCCAACTACGACGAATGCAACGAAATTGGTATGGATATCATGGGGTTTGGTGGGTTCGTAGTCAATGGTATCCAGTACAACACATTCCGCCAAGCAATGGACCAATTGAACGACATGGATACGATTCAGTATGGCAACCAATACCAATACGCCGAAACAATGACCATCGATGAGATGTGTATGTACTATGACCCGGTTTGTGCGGAAACGTGGCATTCCGATACTTTCACCGAGGTTGAATTTGTGGAGTCGTACCAAATGTTTCAGTACTCGTTTGTTCTTGAAGATTTCAATGCAGGGACATACATTGCGTTGGCAAATGCTTCCGGGGTCATGGTAGCATTGACCCACGACCAGCGTTTGACGGTACACAACGAACAAACATTGAGTGGTCCATTGCTGGAGAGGAACACCCTATACACCGTACGGTTCCAGGTCGTCAACGGTGTGCTGGCATGCGAGAACATCAAAAACACAGCCTGTCCTGGTAGTCTACCGGTGGTCGGCACCATCAAAGGGGTCACGGGTACGGCGGTGGGTGCTAGCATCAGTGCACTCCATGCATTTAATGACACGGAATGTAAGGAAACGAGTTGGCGTCTTCGCATGCCTCCTGGTTGGTCCACCACCAAATCTATATGGGCGTTGTGTAAAGAACGCCACAACATGAAGATCAGATCCAAAGCATTGTGTGAGTACCGTGACAGTTACAAACATGTAGCCCACAGTACATTGACACGGATGGAAACATTGGATTGTGTTCGTTTGGTGACCAACCAGTGCAGTGAAATGGGTCAAGACAGTGTTATCGAGCAGGACTGTTTGGAATGGGCTGCAAGGGAGGACCCCCACGTATGTGCCCAGGAGTTCAACATTCATACTCCGACAATTGACAAATGCAAGGGTGCAACCGAATGGGCAAGTTGGTGCAACGCACTGAAACAACACGATAGTACACAAAATATTGGGAAATGTTCAGTGGTACAGTGCGACTGTGACCACGATACTTATTTGGGTGTGTCCGGGTCCGCGTGCCAGCTGTCGTGCCCAGTTAACAGTGACACTGGCACCGCATGTGGGTTTCAGAACCCACCTGAATATTCCTTTGGAACATGTCGCGACATCGATGCCAAGGTAGGACAACATACGACGGAAAGCATCTGTGACTGCCAGCGTTCGACGAGCATCAATTGTGACGAACGGTGTGATGAAGAAACAGCTTCCAAATGCAACATGGATGAGTATCGAAGAGAACCAATCCGTTCGTTCGATGCATGGGGGTACGATGATTTCGTCTTCGACGATGTGATGAACATGATGCCATATGAAGAGTGCATCAAGTACCTGGACCACCATAGAGCCACCGAGGTGATCTACGCGGGTGATTCAGGAATATGTCATTGGAACGAGACACATGTTATGTGGGGAGGTACAACTGGTCACCTGATCAGTTCATTGGTCACCAGCAAAGAGGAATGCAAACTGTTGAACAGTGAATTGGATATAGTTGTTGATTATTCCCAGACAATTGGGGCGGTTGCACCTGGTACACCTCTGGATGGTGGTGGCGTGGTGTTTGCCACGCATGAAACGTACACGGTTGTTCAGAAACTGACTCCACCAGAGTTTGTTATCAAAACACCGTATTCTTTGAACAGTGGTCTGTGTCCAACTGTTCCCGCAATGAACGAGGCGGAATGCGCGCAGATGGTGCAAGTTATAACCAAACCACTCAAAGACAGTGGTGAGATAGAGTTTGTCGGCACCACTGCGAGAAGCAAAACACTTCCTTCAAACACAGGAGGTGGGTGTATATATTGGGTAGAGACGTACACAAGTCCCAACGGTTTGGGTAGCTACCAGTATATTCAATGGCAACTCAACAATGGTCCGTTAACGAATGATGCAGCATGTGGGACAATGGCAGGGGGTTACGAATACCTGTGTGCATGCATGGCTCCCAAATGTGAGTCAATTGGGGTTCAGGATTGCAAACGGGCGTTCGACATGTTGAGTGGTACTGATGACTATGAAAAAATTATGGGTTCTGGTAAAGTAAGTTGCGGCGGACACGACGCGGATGATTGCAGTGGTTGTATGCAAGGCAACGGGGCAGCTTGGTGCAACGGGGTATGTACAACCAAAATATACACCATACATTCGACGGATCTATGTGGTACGAATGAGGGAGCGGCTCAAATTACTTCGGCTGCAGAATGTGAATCGGCGGCAACGGAGCTGGGTCTGAGTGATACGACGGCGCGTATTGAAAGCTATAATAATCGCCCTGCTGGATGTTACAACGACCACGGGTATTACCACGGTCTATATTGGAATACATACTCCAACCCAACAGCCTGTAGCACATACAGTCAGTGCTTATGTGCTACAAGTCTAGGGCAATGCATGTCCAAAGATATTTTGGATACGCCGTATGGTTGTTCGGTCGAGACAAGGACACTGGTCAACCAAGACGGCAATTTTTACCACACCAAGACCTGGGCATACAACAGCTTTGATCGTGACAACACAATGGGATTCAACACTGTCTGCAAATCCAAAGACATCCAAGAAAAGAAACTGTTCAACCTTAATTATGCAACAGATGTCTCTGAAATAGACATCGTTGCAGGGTCTTTGGTTGTCATTGCCGGTAATTTTTATGAAATGTATTCGGCAGACCAGGTAATCAGTTTCGCGCAACCACCGTCCGGTCAAATGACATATGGTGGTGCGGTTGTCGATCTGGGTGCCCCAACCGTATCCACGATCTGGATAACTACGTCGGATGTGGTCGTGCCAAGAGGTTCCTATTTGATGTCTGCGGAGGTATATGAAACCAGTAACGGGTACATCTATACAAAGGGTCCACCGACACAATCAGTGGACGGCAAAGGGACGACGTCATCGGATGGTCAAACTATTCTGATGAACAGTGATCAAGGGCAATGCCCAAGTCTGGGTCATTGGCAACATGTTGCAACAATTGAGAAGTGTCAAATAGCTGTACAACTCATGAGTCTGGAAATCAGTTTGGTAACCACGGATGTCGTCCCAATCGGCAAGGTAGAAACCATTGCTTTCACAGGCGGGCGGGCTGAGTATGCGACGTCGTTGGGACATATAACCGTGAACGCTGTTCGAAAATGGACACAAGTAGCAAAGGCAGAGATTGTGGCGTTTGATTCCAATTGGAATATTATTACAACCATTAAACGGGATTCATGGATGGCATATAGCGGAAGTAGTAGCACTGCATTGAATAACGAAAGGGAACAAGCTCAATGGATTTATGATCAATTGACGGGTTCAGAAATAAAATCTGGCAATTGGGTGGCATTTACGCATAATGGCAATATGGGAGTTCTCAGCGAATTAGAAGATGGTTCTGCAGCTCTATCTGACCTATTGAAAGATTTCTATGGTTCTACAGTGTTGCACAATTATGCTTACGGCGTATGGGGGCGCACGAATTCGCATGGACAGACCATAAATGCGAATTACGGGCGAGCTTCCATGATGTTTCTTTTGAGAAAAGACATCAAAGACTCTTTGGTCATAGAACTAGCCGAGCCAAACCAGGCAATCCTGGAGCAGACTATACAGTTTACCGAAGAGGGGCAGTATGGATGTTACATAGAGAATGGTACCCCTTATTTTAATGCTTTGGGAGACAGAGTCAAAACAACGTTCGAGAATTCGATGCCGATTTGCACCAAACAACCCAACTCAGCTCTGGTCGAGTTGGATATGGTAACAAAGGTGGCTGGGTACATCTATACCCTTGATTCGTTCGCTGGTGGATTGGTCGATGGGTCAATCGAGGTTGAAGTGGATGGCAACCGTATCTACTCGCCGATGTTGTTGCCAATGGCAACGTCTGTAAATGTATGGAACGGCAACACAAACAACATCAATGTGTTGTCCGTTGACAATGTCACAATTGTGGACCAATCGTTTACGGTGGGTGACCAACTACGGCAACATGTGAATGTAGGCAAACTCATAAACAACGGGGGGTGTGCATTACCTGAAGGCACCGTAGGTACGGAAGCATGCCCAAATCTCTTGTCGATGTCCACGGTGGACATTGAGTTCAAAGGTGTCATATCCAGCCCTTTGCTACCAGGGGGGTGTGTGGTGAACAAGTCAATATCTACTTACATGTCTACAAACATACAGGACGGTACAGAATGTGACGTAGTGATCAGCCAGGCAGAATGTGAGAAACTCCCCAATTATACTAATACTGGAGCATTCGTTGGTCGACCAAGAGGATGTGCGAATTTCGAAGGTCTGGTGTATTTCAATACCATATCTGGCATGACAGCACTTTCACAAGGGTATAATGGTTATGTTGGTGCAGGGTGCAGACATGAAGTATCTCGTGTCCGGACATCAGCGATGTGTGAGATGGAAGTGGCATTGTTGGGCATTGACTGGGGTGGTACACACAATTGGATCGGGCATCCGGTGGGGTGTACCGTGATGTCGACTGATGGTGGCATTGATCCGAAGGGATATTATAACGTGGTTGGAGGATATTTTAACGGTTATTGTGATTTATCGGTTGCCGCAGACGGTAATCAGCCTGCGGCTGAGTACAGTGGCTGTGTCTGTCGTTCGGAAGTGCCATGTGATGTCGACAAATACAACGGGTGCATGTGCCACACGGAGGTCATTGAAGGATATTTTAATACAAATGACAGCAATGACGGCTGCAGCAATGAAAACAGATGCATGTGCAAGGAACGTGAATGGTTTACGTACGACGTGGTGGATACCCACGCGGTACTGGGGGTGTTAACCGAAGACCCTGTCATATTATTTACCAACCAGGGACAATATACCATAACAACAATGGTACCTTACGAACAACAATTTTGTACAATCCTATGTCCCGCGTGCAATGCACAGGTCGGTGATATTATTTTTCAAGGCGACACACAGGCTTTGGTACATGACCGTGTGGGTGATTCATATTCGGTGTTGACAAACGGGTGGGTTGTGGACAGTGTATACACAGAAATGGAATGTACCAACATGGTACAGTTATCACTATCGACACCAGTGTCCAGCAACCAAGTGGTTGAACTGCAACAGGGTTCGTTGCAGTACCAAGTGTTGAACTACCACGATAACGTAGTGGTTGTAATCACAAATACTTCAATCAATGAAGGACAGTGCACATTGTACCACAGGGTTGGGACAGTCGATGTAATAACGGTATCGTACGGGACAATGGCTACTGCCAAAGGTGCCAATGATGCAAATGGTGGTTTCAATTTGGGTACAATCAGACAGGACCCGACAGTCGGTCTGTTTAAGCAGAGAATTGTACAAGGATTGCAGGACCTCACTAGGTCAGAATGTGCCCATACATCTATTATCGTATCAGCCGACACGTGCAGTGCCGCCGGATTGGCTCTTGGTTTGCAATGGGGTGGTGTACAGAGCTGGGATGGCAACCCTATTGGGTGTACGGTGTACCACGTTGATGGTAACCATCTTACATTCTTTAATACATATACCATCACCGAAGTGTCGGTGGTGGGGACACCGTGTACATTGGGACAGCCTGGAACTGATTATACGTTCAATGACGGTGGCTACTACGAGGGTTGTATATGTGATTCTGGACTTTCCAACGGCACTGCAATCCGTACAGGGAATGTGGTTGGGCTGGACCCGCTGCGAATTGTATCAAACGAATCCTGGACATCAGGCTTGTCGGTGCAGGGGTCGATCACAGCGCTGCCAGTCCTGCAAATTGAACCAATGACCCATGCGTCGATCTTGGGGACAGAACTGCATTTTGAAAATGCATACGTTCAATACAAATACAGAATTGTAAGTGTTGAAAGTGGTCAAACGTGTATGCACAGTGGAATGGAAGAATTGAGTGAAGATCAATGCAATGAAGTCCGACTTCAAAGTGAGTTGTGGGACCACATTGTACCGACACCCAGTACTGGTACAAGTTCGTCTTGGGGGCAGTCACCACAGGGTTGTTCGTTGAAAAGTACGAGCACGAGTCGTAAGTGGGTATACAGCAGTTTCTCTGGTCCACATTTCTGCAGTCCCAACACCCCCTGCATATGTAACCATTATGAACGTTTGTACACAGTGCGCCCTGTTTCCGGGATGGTATCGTACCTACAGGTAATAGGAAAGCTTGAGAGTGGTAGGCATAACTTGACAATACCTGTGGAAGCATCTCCTTCGCCGACAAAAACAAACACATTTAGCTACAAGAGTGCGGTCGCCACAAACATTGGTGATGTTGCACAAATGGGGACTTCGGTCGGTGTGGTTTCACGGACACGGGCGAGTGGTATTTATAAGGATGGCTTTGGTGCATTCGTAAACATTGCAACGTCCCGCCGGGATTTGACAAGTTTCACCTATATCGAATCCACCGTTGGTAAACCGTGTGCGATATCCCTCAGTTCGGCAGAATGTGCACAAGTACCAAATTACAAAGGTTGGGGCAACTGGTCAGATTACGAACCTGGATGTGCTACATTTTACGCCGATAACAAAGTATATTACAACATAAACACAACAGGAGCAGTATCTGACGTTTGGAACGGATATGTATGTGGTAATAGAGGGGTAGGTGCACCCAACGTGTTTACTATTGTCGACAGTTGCACCACCGACAATATTACT
>Ga0115005_10001208_pt1 | contig 20303 bp, 17 predicted proteins | sample ArcOceMetagenome_FD_87163 | JGI IMG/M metagenome (GOLD analysis project Ga0115005, IMG submission 87163) | Marine eukaryotic phytoplankton communities from Arctic Ocean - Arctic Ocean - Greenland ARC118M Metagenome | ecosystem: Environmental > Aquatic > Marine > Oceanic | place: Arctic Ocean... | reverse complement strand
TTCATCGCAATGGCAGGCACTATCAAGCTAGGTAAGCATGCATTAACTGACTGCGCACAAAGTCTCAATCAGGCTTTCCGGGGAAACAATACTCCTTAGGCGAAACCTTAAAATGCTCTTTGAACACCTTATGAAACTGAGCGTAACTCCCAAATTCAGCCGCATAGCAAGCCTCTGTTAGACTCAGATCACTAGATTTTAACAGCTGAATAAATCGATCCAACTTCACCCGATTTTTATACGCCGGAACAGACATCCCCATCTGCTCTTTGAATAGCTTACTAAATCTAGATTCACTCAGCCCACAAGCCTTCGCTAAGCTACTCACTGAATCTGCACAATCGGCATGTTCCTGAATATATTGAATAGATTGATAAATCGCAGGATGCATTTTCTTAGACTCTGATTTATCCCCGCTCTTCTGATAGGCATCCCAACAGTAAGATAACAAAAACGTTAAACCACTATTCAAAACACCGGGACTCTGATGACTATACTCTTCATTTTCAGCCTCTCCATAGACCCTCCTTGCATAGATCGGAGCCTGAGTTTCAATCCCGCCATTGTGAGTATTCCTAGCATAAAGGCTCTCAAATATCTGATGTATCGTCTGAGTCATCCCATGATCCATCACCCTAGATAACACTCCCTCACCCAAATCTTGTTTTAGTACAGCTACATAATCAGCATGTTCAGGAAGTTTCATGAACACCGCCACATCCATGGAAAAATCAGAACTCCATTGAGAAAGCCGATGGCTCTGGTCTGGCAATATCCACACCATACTCCCCGGCCGCATCGTGTATTTAACATCAGAAAAATAGTAAGACGCCGTCCCGCTAGTCACCAAGTTCAACTCAAGCTCATTGTGTTGGTGAGGCTGGGTCATGAAGTCTTGAAACAGCGGTCTAAAATTAAATGTCATCCCACTGAGATCACTACTAATGCGTAACTTCTCTTTCATACAGTAGCTGAAAATAAGCAGTTTATTCCAGATTACAAGTAGTAACCATTTTCAGAATATGCTAGTTATTCCATATTATGAAATTAGGCATTATTAATAGCGCATTTGACCAGGTGGGAATGGACACCAAAACTGGACTAGAACACATCGCACGCATCGGCTTCGACACGGTGGATATTTTTACCGAAGCAATGAGTATTGAAAAAGATGAGGTGAAAATGATCATCGATACCTGTGAAAAAAACAATCTCCCCATCGTCTCAACCGTGATGGTCGCCGCTGGCCTAGTCGATTTTAATCAAGTCGTGAGAGAATTTCATGTTCAAAGAACTAAGAAATTTATCGATCTAGCTGAGCAATTCCAAAGCGACAACTTACTCCTAGTACTCGGTGAATACATCTGGCAACGCGAAGTCATCCCACCAGAAGACCAATGGAACTGGGGAGTCGAGTGTGTGCGTGAGATCGGCGAATACGCAGCGAATAAAGGTATAGAAATTTCCTTAGAACTGGAGCCATTCCGCATGAGCCTACTAAACAATATTCCAGAAATGGTGAGATTTATCGATGACTGCGACGTCGAGAGCGTCAAAGCTAATATCGACATCAGCCACCTAGTGCTCTCCGATAGCTGCCCCAGTGAGCTCGCGAAATTAACAGGCAAAGCAAACCACGTCCACATCAGCGACTGTGACGGCAAAGTCCACGGTGACTTACCTCCAGGAAGAGGAGTCGTGAAATTTTCACCCTACTTACAAGCAATTAAAGAACTAGAGTTCGAAGGAGCTATCTCTCTAGAACTTGAATACTCACCAGACCCTGAGCGCATTGTAGAATGGGTCGAAGAAGCCTATCTCGCCACAGACACCCTAATGCAACAGCTAGACCTCCGCTCCTAATCCCTTAATGAGTTCCGCAATCCAGCAGCATTTTGGCACCACCCCAGATGGTGAAGCAGTAGAAGTTTTCACCCTGCAAAACTCTGCTGGCATGCGCTGTAAGATACTCACTTACGGCGGCATCATCTCAGAGTGGTCACTCATCAGCAATCAAAACACCAGAATAGACGTCGTCCTCGGGTTCACTGAACTAGAGAGCTACCTTGCTGGTCATCCATACTTCGGCGCGATCACAGGTCGCGTTGCGGGACGTATTTCTGGTGGTGAATTCTATCTTGATGGCCAACACTATCAACTAGCCATCAACGACCCACCCAATCACCTCCATGGAGGTGATGTGGGCCTAGACAAGAGGGTTTGGCAGGTCGAATACGCCGCCGCCAATTCTCTAAAGCTATCCTATCTCAGCCCAGATGGCGAAGAGGGGTACCCAGGAAATGTGCAGTTCACCGCCAGCTATCGCTTGAGTGAAGACGGAGAGTTATCCATCACCCATGAAGCAACGACAGATAAAGCCACTCCCATTTGTCTGACCAACCACTCATACTTTAATCTAGCAGGTCAGGGTCAAGGCGATATCTTAGACCACCATCTGCAAATTGATGCCCTGCATTACTCTAGCACAGACTCCCATGGCACCTTGCTGGAAAAGAAGCCGGTCAAGCCGCAAGACCCAGGTAATTTCCAGTGTCGCAAAAGCGTCCGAGAAGCACTACCATTCATCGATCGCAAGCATGGCGATCTCTATTTCTTAGACCAACCATCAGAGCAGCCCCATACACACCCAGTAGCAACGCTCACCGAGCCCAACAGCGGCAGAACCCTCAATGCGCGAACTAATAGCAAGTGCCTACAGCTCTATCTAGGAAAATATATCCCTGAGAACTTGATTGGGAAAGAAGGGCGTTCCTATGGACCATTTTCCGCGATATGCTTAGAGTGCCATGATTATCCGAATGGGGTCAATGCCCCAGAACTCGGCGACATCATACTTCACCCCCATCAGACTTATTCTCAGCAAATCATCTACCATCTATCTAACTAAATTTGAACTTTAATGAGTGACCCTAAAACATCAGAATACGGCATAAGCGCACCGAAAATAGATTCACTGATCGCCGCACCTACCATTCATTATTTACCAGAACTACCAAAGGATCTGAGTATCCCAATCGCACTAATAGGCGCGGGTGGAATCGCTGAATACCATCTGAAAAGCTACCGTGATGCTGGGCTTAATGTGGTCGCCATCGTCGATAGAAACAAAGACAAAGCTGAAGCTCGTTGCCAGGAATTTTTCCCCAATGCCACTGCTTACACAGATTACATTGCATTACTGGAGCGAGATGACATCGTGGTCATCGATGTTGCCACTCATGTAGATTCCAGATTAGAAATCGTTACCGCCTGCCTTAGGGCTGGTAAGCATGTACTCAGCCAAAAACCCTTGGTTACCGATCTAGATCAAGCAGACCACTTGATTCAGTTAGCCATGGACAACAAGGTCTTACTAGCAGTCAACCAGAACGGCAGATGGGCACCGCACTTTTCCTACATGAGAAATGCGATCCATTCTGGTATCATTGGCGAAGTGACCTCGGTAGACTTCTCCTTACAATGGGACCAAACATGGATCGCTAACATCTCACAATATAACGAGATGAAACACATGGTTCTCTATGACTTCAGTATCCATTGGTTCGATATTCTGAGCGCCTTCCTACCAGGCAAAAAAGCCCAAAAAGTCTACGCCACAGCGATCAATGCAGCTCAGCAGGACTACCGACCTCCATCCATAGCGTCAGCCACTATTTCTTATCCTGACGCCTTAGCCACCCTCTCACTAAACGCCCATACAAAACTAGGAGAACGCGATATCACCACCATAGTAGGAACCAAAGGTACTTTAAGATCTCAGGGGCCAGGACTCAATGATCAGCCAACAATCGAACTCTATCTCGAAGAAGGAAACTCACAAGAAAACCTAAAAGGCAGCTGGTTCACCAATGGCTTCCTAGGAACAATGACCGAACTCCTCTGCGCCATAGAGCAACAACGCCAACCATCCAATAGCGCACAAAACATCCTCCCTGGACTAGAGCTCTGCTTCGCCGCCATTGAAAGCGCAGAGACCGATAAAGTAGTTACCCCAGGAAGTATTCGTAAGCTAATCTCTAACTAAAGCACTCTTCATTCTGGATCTCGAGACAAAAGGAGTAGACTTGGCAACTCCCCAGAAGATCCATGTCAGTCTGAAGACTCACGAGCCGCTTACAATTCCGGATCGGAGACTACAGTTTTAAATCAAAATTAACCGCCACATGCGTAATTGTCATTCATCAGCCAGAGTGGGTATGATACCAGAGCAAGGGCTAATACCATTTGAACAGTGAGAGTGGTTTGATAGAAAAAAAAAATAGTGAGAGGAGCAAGGCAGGAGGAAGGCGCATAGCGGGCTATGCAACTGTCGACTAACGCCGCTAATCTTGCTCTATTGTTTTGCTCTTTCCCCAATCAGCCTTGCTGCACTTTCAAATCATTCCATCAAACGATCAATCCAGTATCACTGTGAGGATGGTATAAGGCTCATGCCAATGCAGACCACATCTCCGACGAGAAGAATACGAGACATTCACCTAGAGTTAGGGACTGAGAGGCAGAATTAATAGTGATCCCGATAAACCGCTGGACAGAATAGGCTATGGCCCCTAGCTTGCTTGCAAATTACCTATATACAAACTATGAAAAAGAAAAATATCACCTCTATTTTAGGAGTCATTACGCTTGCCGGCCTCGTCGGTGCAAGCTCTCTCAGCGCTCAAGTTCCTGCTCCAGGAGCACCTCCCGTAATACCAGCTGGCCCTAAGCCGACTGCGGAAGAAATGAAAATGGTCTCCTCCTACTTCTTTGGATTTCAGCAAGGTAGCGGGCTTCAACAAGCCGGTTTCAAGGCAGAAGAATTCAGTACCGAAGAATTAGTCAAAGGATTTCTTGCCGGCATGAGCGGTAAAAAGATCGATGTCCCTGAGGCAAAAATCCAAGCGGTCATGACTGCCATGCAGGCAGCGGCTAAAGAACGCGAGGCAGACAAAGCTAAGGTAAAACAAGCCGAAGGCACCTTATATCTTGAAAAAAATGGTAAGCGTGAAGGCGTCATAACCACCAAGAGCGGCTTGCAGTATGAGATTCTCACCAAGGGAACCGGCAAAACCTATGCGGCTCCCGCCGGCGCAGGACCTGATCAAGGCACCAAATTCATGGTACGTTATAAGGGATCATTGCTCGATGGAGAAGAATTCGACAGCTCTATCAAACACAACCCAGATAACGCTCCTGTTGAGTTTGGTTTGAGTGTTGTCCCTGGTTTTTCCGAAGCTCTTAAAATGATGCCTACGGGATCAAAGTGGAAACTCTTCCTCTCGCCAGCACTTGGTTATGGTCCCAGCCCAAGAGGTCCTGGTGGCCCGAACAGTGTTCTAATCTTCGAACTCGAGCTTGTGGAAATTAAGGCCGCCTCAGCAGTTGCACCAACTCTTTCTGCACCTAAAAAGTAGGTAGTATTAGTAGCTAACACAAAAAGTTAATTCCAAAAACATTTTAAAAAAAGCTGTCGGACACACTCCGACAGCTTTTTTTTGCAAGTGCACCGGACATCCTATAATTTAGAATTTCAATATCCATGTGCTAAGTAAGGTTTTAATTGATCACTATGGCTGTAGCTCAGAATATCGTTTTCTAGGCTTAAACCATAGAATGAACCCTACAGATTTTGGGAATATACTCTCATGATTTATATATAATACCATTTGAACAGTGATAGTGGTTTGCTCGTTCCCCAGTCAGCTTTGCTGCACTTTCAAATCATTCCATCAAACGATCAATCCAGTATCACTGTGAGGATGGTATCATAAGCTACTAGCCCAAGCTTTTATCATAGCCTCGTATCGTTTTTCTGCCACAACCTTTACATTCTGGCATTTTTTCTGAGCTGCGGTCATCGAAGACTTCGCCGCATACTGGGCACTGCACTACCTGATAAAATCTCTTCCTGCGGTAGCTTCTGGATCGAATAGAATGCACCAGCAACAGCAGGCCCATCACCAGCACGCATCCAGAGACAATGAATAGGCTAAACTCCTCAAAGTTTATCTCGATCATGGCTGTTCCTCCTTAGGCTTGGACTCACTATTTACTATAGGTGAATAACTTAGATCTATTACACCAGTCACTGTTTGGCCCTGCTCTTTATCAGCAGGCTTAAATTGTAGAGTCTGCACCCATTTCTCAAATTCTTTCACAGTTCTACTCTCATTCCATTCAGCTGGATTGGCACTCAAAACCTTACCTGTAATATCCACCGCAACAATCATTCTAACAGATCGACCACGCCATCTTTCCGGGATCCAGTTGCCATACTCTAGCGCATCTGGTAATCTCAAAGCAAGCTCCTCACTGGCATTTAATTTTAATTTCCAGCCAACCTCAGCGATATCGGCGGCGATACCACCGTCAGCAACCGAAAACCTCGTTACTGCCGGCAACCATCTATTGTTAAGCGCATAGACCCCCTCGTCATCGATCTCTATCTGCTGCATCTGTACGTCTTCATATAGATATGCGCCACTATTAGACTCTCTTAATTCCTCCATTAGCTGTGCATTTACGCGCGCATCACTCTGCTCATCTCCATACTCCGACCAAACGGGAAGATTTGGGCCATTTTTCTCCACCCACCAAGTGAGGTCGTCGTCCATCTTGCCAAGCTGGATCATTGAGGCGCGGTACCTGCTCGGCACCGTGTTTGACTTAGCATAGACGTTGAGCATGATGAAGCCACCTGCGAACACGATGGCAGTCACTAGAAATGCGATCGTGGAGCCACCACGGTTCAAGCCATAGCCACCCCTCCAGCGGAAAACTAATCCCGCATTTCTATCTCGCTGGAGTTTCTTATTCTTAGAAAATAACATCACTTACTGGCTGGATTACCAGCATCATAGACGCGGTATCCTTCCGCTAATAACTTGTCGCCAATGAAAGTCTTATAACCACTTGGCACACGCTTATCCACTCGAAAAATAATTCCCACGGCTCCCCCGCCCTGCCAGCTCACGGCCTCGTTTGCCAGTTCTTCTAGCAGGTCTCTCTGCTTGACCATACGGCGATTGATAAAGATCTGCTGCTCAGTGGAGCCCTTCACAGTGACCACAATACTGCGTTCCATCCTATCAAATCGATGCCCAGTATCTGGCAATGTGAGCTCGATCCCGGCATCCGTAGTAAACGACGATCCGAGCAGCGGAAACACTAAAACCAACACGAGAATATCTAATACCGGTGTAGTATAGATCAATCCTGGGCGTTGCGGTAATGACATTTCGAGCTTCATTTCTTAGATTTTTTAGACGCTTTTTTTGCTGGATTTGTTATTGAGGGATCTTTACCATCCAGCACATCAGAAATCTCAATTTCTTCTGACTTCGGAGCATCTCGCTCATCACAAATGATATTCACTATCTCTATTGCTCCACGCTCTATCCGGTGAACTAGCCGCTTGACCCTACCCACAAAATATAAGTAAAATAGATACGCTGGGACTGCTACTAGTAAGCCCAGACCAGTCGTGATCAGTGCTTCATAGATTCCCTTCGCCATATCTAAGTTTGAGCTTAGACCACTACTATTACTCATCTTCACAAAGGTGTCGATCAGCCCGTTCACGGTGCCCAGCATCCCTATCAGTGGGGCAATCAATGCCACAGTGTATAGCCCACGTAGATTTTTCTCAATCCGTGGCACCTCCATTTGCCCAGCCTCCATCGCTATATCCCGCAGATCTGCTCTTGGTAGGTAATACCGCATCAGGGTAGCATGCGCTACCCTAGCTACAGAGCCTGGAGCGCGTGCAGCCTCGCGAAGTGCTTCGTCATGCGCCCCTTTACGGACATGGTTAGCCAAGCCCAGCATAAGGTCTCCCACATGGATTTTCGTACGTTGGAAAAAGATGATTTTCTCCAGCACAATCATCATCCCTACAAATGAAAGCACTAATAGCACCCAAACAAATGGGCCTCCTTGATCGATAAATTTTAGCATTAAAGACACGCTAGACCATTCCCCTCAGCATGAAAAGCCAACAATCGCAGAAATTGATTATCTTCCTCTCACTCTTGATCTATCCTACCTGTCTAGGGCGGATCATTAAGAGTGAGACTCCGTGATGAAGTCCTGCATTGTTTTGAGGATGATGGACACTGATATGGCACCAGCGTCTGGTAGCCCAATGGTCTTTTCTCCGAGAGTTTTCGCTCTGCCCATTGTCGCTAACATTGCCTTACTTGCTTCTTTACCATTGGTTGCCGCTTCGGAAACCTTGGTGATAGATTCAACTATAGGCTTATTGATCATTTCTTTCGCAGTGGTCGCAGCTGGTGCTAGAGCGTCGATCATGGTTTTGTCTCCGGGCTTAGCTCCTCCTCGCTTCATCACATCCGCTAGTGATTGATTTAATAAGTGAGATAATTCTCGAGGACCAAAGTATTTTGCCCCATACATTGTCTTATCACCCGCTAGGAATAGTGAGCCGAACACGACTCCTGAGGCTCCCCCCATAGTGCTGAGTAGTGACATCCCTGCTGTTTTGAAGAGTTCTTGCAGAGAGCTGAACGTCGCTGATGTTGGGTCTAAATTCTTCTTGAGTGCAGTGAATCCACGCTCCATACCAAGCCCGTGGTCGCCATCTCCAAGATCACGGTCTGCTTGTGAAAGTATTGGCTCGGCGGCAATAATGGCATCAGCAATCAAAAGCAACATCTCTTGAGTTTGCTCAATCGTGAGTCCAGATTCAGATCTAGATAATTCAAGTTGTGGTTTCACTTCTTTCCGTTTCGCTTTTCTAACAGATTTTGTTGACGCTGTTTTATTTGTCTCTGTGTTTTCTGCATCGAGAGGCCCTTGCATTTTTGAATAGCAAAATGACTGACAAGGCATCGACCATAATTCCTTCAGCTCGTCATCTAATCTTGTCACCGAAAACGAAATACCCGCCATTTCCTGACAAGTAACGTAGGAACCGATCATGACGTCAAATAGCTCAATCCCCCGTTCTTCAAAGTAATCCGCTGCGGTGCGCATACAGATAAGACTTTCCATCATCGTGGTGGCTCCCAAGGAGTTGATCAAAAATAAAATCGAATCACCTGATTTGAGAGGTTCAACTTCACCATCTTTTTCAAAGTCTTCGATAATGTAGTCTAACATGATAGGTGTTAGTTCTGCCGCAGTGGTCATGGGAATATCTTTAACTCCAGCTTCACCATGGATCCCCATTCCTAAGCCTATCATACCCTCTTCTAGTTCAAAGGTAGGCTTGCCCGTGGCCGGTATCGACCCTGGTGCCATAGCACAACCTATTGAGCGAGTTTGAAGACACGCTTTCTCTACTGTTTGAGCGAGTGATTCTAGATCCGGAGCATGCTGTGAAGCTGCTCCAGCTATTTTCACGATAGGGACTAGACCAGCAATCCCTCTACGATCTTTTTTTCTTTCAACAGGTGCCGACGCAACATCATCCGCGATCAATACTGTCCGAACTTCTACTCCTTCATCCTCGGACTGTTCTGCTCCAAGGTCAAAATTCATGATGTCTCCAGCGTAGTTTCCGTAAAGAAATAACACCCCTTCTCCTTGATCAATAGCGAGCGCTGCTTCTTTGACGATGTTCGGAGCTGGTGCGGCAAAGATATCTCCGCATGCTGCGCCATCAGCCATATTTTTACCAACCATCGCGTGATAAATAGGCTCATGCCCAGCACCACCGCCAACGAGTAACGCCACCTTATCAGAAGCAATATTGCTTTTAACAATAGAGCGCGTTCCTACTTTATAACATTCCCCATTGTATGCCTCAACAAGTCCATCAATGAGTTCGTCCGCAGCATCAAGTGGTGAGTTGATCAGTTTAGGGTTAAATTTCATGTTAATCAGGGTTTAAATAAGTGGCAGTAATTGCTCATTACACCATTGGCCATTCTGCATAGTGACTTCATCTGGCTGGGTGATGGCTATCTCGCATTCATCTTCACAGATTATCCAGCCCTTGTAGTCTCTCGCTACAAGAAATTCAGTGATCTTATGGAAGTCCACTTTCCCTTCTCCCATCTGTGCCCATGGCTCTGGACCATTTCCTGAATAATCCTTGTAGTGGACGTGGTTTATCAGGTGCTGCCATTTAGTCATGGTGCCGATGATATCCATTCCACCACGGATGATGTGTCCCACATCCGGAGTCCAGCCAGTGACGGATGGATCTAAGGAGTTCAGCACCACATCATAATCATCTTGCGTACGGACCATCGATCCCGGAGGAGAGTTCGGGTGAAATGAACATGTGAGTCCAGCATCAGCCGCTCTGCGTGATACGCGATTGACGTTGTTGACTAGATTGAGTCTGCGTTGCTGTATATCATGCCTCCCATCAGGAAGTGGCACGGTTCCAAGAGCTGCTCCAGGGAAGTGCTTGAGCATTTCTATAGTCCAGTCAGCACAGGCACGTTCAGACTCAGTCTCTTCTTCACCATCCCATTTACAAATGAGAGCCAGTGCCGCGAGCTCAATACCCGCTTCATCTAGCGCATCTTTAAGCTTGGCGGGATCCTTGTAGTCGCCCATCCAGTAGTCGTCATAAGGCTCAAGAACCATTGGCTCGATACCTTTGAATCCTGCTTTCCCTACGATGTCTGCCATGTGGCCTAGCTTGTTTTTATTGCCTTCGCCATAGCCATCCATAAACCATGTATAGATTTCTGCTCCAAATTTTATTTCGCTCATAATAGTATTTTCTTAAAGTTCTGATTATAGACCTGCTTTAACATCAAGCATCGCACCTAGGATGGTATCCCAAGTTTTACTTTCTTCCAAGACGCTGTTATCAAACATGCATCCATCCCAGCAAATATGCTCTATCCCTCTCTCCGCGTAGTCTTTTAACCACATCTGAGAACAGCGGGTGATATCAAGTTTCCCATTCGGGTGATCAGCCAGACAGTGCCGTCCTGTTTTATCGTGTGAGCCTGATCCATGAACTGAGCCATCATTCTGCGCCACGTGAAAATCAATCGTCCAAGGACGTAGTTTATCTGTTAGAGTCTGGTAAGCTGCCCAGAACTCTTCTTCGCAATACCCTTCTTTGAGCAGTGCCTGCTCGGGTGCATTGTGTCCTAACAGATACAGATATGTATGCGCTAAATCTGCTTGGAACCCCACTGTTTCAGGTGTCCCTGTTGCTTCTAATGTGTCTAACATGTGCTTCCATGAGTGCATACCTCCCCAGCAGATTTCGCCCTCAGCTGCGAGCCTTTCACCATGCCCCCCTGCTATTTTACCAGCTTCTCTGAAAGTGTTAGCTAGTAGCTTAGTGTTCCCCAGTTCATCCTTGGCAAACTCTTCTGGGCTTCCTGCAGAATCAATTCTTATTGCTCCATAATGGCGCGCTCCTTGCTCTTTGAAAATCTTTGCAACTCGGCAAGCGTAATGAATCGCCTTAAGGAATTTCTCACGTTGTTCCGATGAGCCAAATGCTGAGTCTCCGATCGTGCCTGGCCATATTGGAGCCACCAGTGATCCTATGTTAAATCCTTTTGATGCGATCTTATCTGCCATCGCGCGGATGACATCATCAGAAGCCTCAGGGTCGATGTGAGGATGGAATAAGAAGAGATCCACTCCATCGAATTTTTGTCCATCGACTGATGCGTCGGCGGTGAGCTTGAGCATCTTGTCTAGTGAGATAGTAGGCTGGTCAGATGCATCATCTTTACCGACGACTCCTGGCCACATTGCGTTGTGTAGTTTCATAGTTTTTTTAGTTATTCGTTTATACTAGATATTATTGATAAGTGATCAAATCCTAAATTGCTTTCGGTATTTGAGTGGTGAAATATTCATCGCTTTAGAGAACTGGCGACTAAAATGGCTCTGATCATAGAAGCCACAGTCATTAGCAATGTTAATCAGAGGTTGTGAACTATGGATTAACAGCTGGCAAGCTTCTTGGATCCTAATGTTCAAAATATATTGAGAAGGATTGATATGAAATACCTTTTTGAATTTTCGTTCCAGAGCACTAACCGATAAAGAAGACATTCTGGCTAGTCGCTCAATAGATAATTTCGTCGCATAGTTTTCTTTGATGTGCTCGATCATTAAACTTAGACCCTCGCTCGAATTCCGTGCTGTATCACTCGTAGAAAATGGCCGAGTAACCCCGATGATAGCGAAGATGTTTTCTTGTTCATCAAACATCGGCACCTTATTCGTGAGCGACCAATCTACCTGCCCCAGATTGGAGGGCACGAGCTCAACTTTATTAAGAATTGGTTGTTTAGTTTTCAAGATGAACTGATCATCTTTATAGAATGCGTTCGCCATAGATTTTGGGAAGAGATCAAAGTCAGTTTTGCCAATGATCTCCGCTTCAGGTAGGCCTATTTTTTCAATGAGGTTCTGATTGAGTCTGACAAAGCGAAGTTGATGGTCCTTCATGAAATAGATGAACCTTGGCATTTCATCAAAAAGAAGCTTCGCCGTATCAGGCATATTTAGGTAAGTGTCCAAGAAGTTACTCATCGTATTCAGAGTTACTATTTGTTGGTGAGAAAGAGCATCAGCTATACTAAACCTATTAGCAAGTTTCGTGAGTTAAATAGGTCGTTTGTTTGCATAGATTTTTCTCGGTGCATTTACCCGTAATAGCCCTATCTTGAGTATTCCAAAACTTAGTATCTCCCTTCAAACCCTCTAAAGTTTTTCCCTCGAATAGAATAATCGTATCCGCTTGCAAGCCTGAGCTCAAAAAAGTGCGACAGAGCTCAATGAGCTTTGTTTTGAAATTCATCATGCACACAGTCTATGCCTAAATGATGAAATAGTCTTGCATCAAGTATGAGTATTTTTGTATGGAATCGGCTATCTACACAATAACTCAGTGAAAGCCATCAATACCCGTGAAAGCCTTCACTCAAGTCATTCAGTATCATTTTTTGTATTACATCAGCTGAGCACCTGCTTCGGCTAATGGGCTACGCTCACCTCGGCTCAGTGAGACGTGGGCGGTGAATGGTTGGCCTTTTAGGCGATTTCTAGTGTAAACTAAGCCATTACTACGGCTGTCCACATACGGATTATCAATCTGCGCGGGATCGCCTACCAACACTAATTTAGAGCCACGGGACATCCGTGTGACCACGGTCTTAGCCTCCTGCGGCGTAAGTTGCTGCGCCTCATCTAACACGAAAAATCGATTAGGAATCGAGCGACCTCGAATATAACAAAGCGCTTCTATTTCTACCACCCCCTGCTCGATTAGATGCTCGTATGCTTTCACGCTTTTGATGACATCATCCTTCTTTCCTTGCTTTCTGCGAGGGGGCTGACTTCCTCCAGGAGGCGCCATCAGCAACTCTAGCGCATCATAGATCGGCTGCAGCCATGGGCGCATTTTATCGTCTAGGTCACCAGGTAAAAAACCTAGTTGATCACCCATCGCTACGATCGGACGGCTGATAGTAATCCCACTATACCGTCTATTAAACATCTCATGTAGACCTGCTGCAACTGCAACTAGGGTCTTACCTGTTCCAGCCTGACCATAGCAAGTCACTAATGAAATATCTGGGTTAAGTAAGGCATCAATCAGACATTTTTGACCTAAGTTAAGAGGCTTTAAATCATGCCCATCTGGAATCCTTAACGCCGGTGGAGCCTGTAACCTTACAAAAACACCCTCAGGGTCTAGCCTAGCAGGCATCGTTTGCTTCTCACCAGCAGATAATAGCACATATTGATTAAGCACCACGCCCTCTCGTTCCTCATGAGGTATCTCCAGATGCCCACTACTAGCAAATCTCTGTAACTCTGCTGGGGTCACTGTCACAGGAAAAATGTCATAGTTGCTCACCTCGCGGGGGTCTACTTTATCATTCTGATAGTCTTCACAGACAATATGCACAGCACGCGCTTTAAGCTGCATATTTAGATCTTTCGTAACTAGCACCACTGGAGAGTTATTAGCTTCTTCAATAAGAAGTGTCACTGCCATAATTCGGTGATCCACGCGTGCTTTATCTGGGAATATCCGCAGGAACTGTTCTAGAATTTTGCTATTACCCATACAAAAGCTAGGATCATAAATTACCATTCTGATCGTGCCACCACCGTCGGTAGTCACGCCCTGAGTCACACTGCCTTCATTAGAAAATAACTCGGTCAGCTTGCGGTGGACTTGTCTCGCATTCGCACCGCGATCACTCTGTTCGTTCTTAAATTTATCTAACTCACTAAGCACATCCGCAGGGATGCAAATATGGTTATCGCCAAAGCGATTCAAACAGCCTGGATCATGGAGTAATACATTTGTGTCTAATACGAAATTTTTAGCTCCGCTGGGCGACGACGGAGCTTTCAGTCCGAACTCCATTAGTTGCGTTGTTACTTTATTTTTCTCTACTCCTGACCTAGTAGCCGTTGCTTCTACTCCAGAATCTGCGCTTAAATCAGCACCCTCTGTAGTACTCTCATTTAGTTGTTTCTCCATCTTTATCATAAATTAATCTCCTCAAAGGTACATACTTTAACAGCCCACACAAACATTCCTCTACCCTCATCACTCCCCCACTCTCTCTGTAAAAAATTATTCAATCTATCTTAACTATCCGCATATCATAGCATGATAGCAACAGAAAACTTACCTCAAGATGATATTTCCTTAATCACAGCATACTAGCTTGATAGATTTCATTCATCTCATAGTATTTATTCCATGAAGAAAACTTATTTCACTTCACTCATTTCAGCACTGAGTGCCGCATCAGTATTTGCTGGCACCACGACAGTTCCTACAGAACTAGAAACGCAAATCTTTTCAGGCACAAGCATGACGCCTTGCCCAGCAGTAATCGCCGCATCACCTTATGGCGAGGTTTATGTGGGAGTTGATCTGCAGGGTTCCGTAGGTAAAAAGCCTAACATGGGATACATCGCAAAGCTGATAGATACGGATCTAGACGGAAAGGCTGACAAAAGAACCGTGTTCGCAGAAATGGACAATCCACGCGGCATCATCTCTATCGGTGATCGGCTCATAGTACTCCACTCCACACAAAAAAACGGTACAATAGAAACTCAACAACTTTCCTTATACCTGGATGCAGATCGCGATGGCGTGGCTGATGGTCCACCCAAGGCATTAGTGACGAATATCGGAAACCCAAAATACCTTAAGGCAAGGGGTGCCGATCACTCTACAAATAATATCCGCCTCGGAATCGATGGCTGGATATACATCTCGATAGGAGATTTCGGTTTTGTAGGTGCTAAAGGCTCCGATGGTAAGAAGCTCAGCATGCACGGCGGAGGCGTCGTCCGCGTCCGCCCAGATGGCTCAGAGCTAGAAACTTTCATTCACGGAACACGCAACGTTTATGATGTATCGATCGATCCATTTATGAATGTGGTGACCCGTGAGAACAACAATGATGGCGTCGGTTGGTGGATACGCTTCAGTCATTACATTCAAAGTGGTCAATACGGCTACCCAAGCCTCTACATGAATTTCCCAGAAGACATCATCCCCGCTCTTGGTGAATATGGCGGCGGTTCTGGAACAGGAAACCTCTACTTTGAAGAGCCAGGCTGGCCAGATAAATACAATAAAACGTTCATGATGACGGACTGGGGGCGCTCACATATTTATATCCACAGAGTGAAAAAAGACGGGGCCTCTTTCACCGATGCACCTGAGAAATTCATCGATTCCTCACAGGTTACCGATATTGATGTCGATGGCTCAGGAAGAATGTATATCTCTGCCTGGGATGGTGCCGGATTCACGGGAAATCCTGATAAGGGTTTTGTATCTATCGTGACCCCGAAAGGCTGGACGTATAAGAAATTTCAAGACCTAACAAAGCTCAATACAGAAGAGCTCCTAACAAGGCTAAAAACGCCAAGCTCCACAGCGAGAGTTTATACACAGCAAGAAATATTGCGCAGAAGTGACCAAGCCATACTCCCTCATTTAGTAGCCATTTCTAAAGATAAAATCGTATCAGCAGAAAGTCGTGTAGCAGCGCTCTACACACTCGCCCAGCTAGCAGGTAGCAACGCGCAGGAATCACTCACTAAACTTTCAGAAGACCCTCTTCTCAAGGAACACTGCGTCCGACTCATGGCTGACCGCTTAAAGTTTGCGAAAAATGCCGATATAAATTTCCTCAAAGCCGCACTCAATGACGAAGAACCAAGAGTTCAAGTAGCCGCAGCCATCGCCCTCGGAAGAGTAGGTGATCTCACCGTGGCCGACACCTTGATCGAGATAGCGGCCCCTCCTGCGAAGAATATTGTCACCACCTTAAGCACCGTAGATTCCACTCCCTCGATCACAGGAAATCAGAAATTCAAAATCGACGTTGATACTAGCACCTTCAAGGAGCTCTACCTGATTGTTCTCGGAGACAAGGACAATACAGATGTCGACGTTGCATGGCTCAACCCGACCATTCATCGTAGATTTGATACTGCTGACGTCACCGAGCTTGAATGGGAATCAGCCACAGAGGAAAAAGGAAAAACCTTCGTGAATAAAACCAGTGCAGGAAAACCACTTCCAAATGGAGCTAAAGGCATAGCAACGCATGTGAATAGCGTGATCCGATTTAAAAAACTACCGCGTTGGTCTAACACCTTCACCGCTACTGGCGTCATTACAAATCCTTCTACAAAGGGATCAGTGAAGTTCATCGTCTCCAGATCGCCAGACCCAAATGGCGCTGACATCATCGCGAAAGTCCATTCGACCCCGAATCCAAAAATCATTCTTCCCCATGTTGCGATGCAATCTCTCCTCTCACTCAACGCAGAGGGTGCCTGCATCAACGCTCTGAACTCATCGGATGAAACCATGCAACGCGGCGCAATAGCAGTGATGAAATTTATGCACAGTGAGAAAGTCGTGGATGCACTCATCTCTGCGGCTCAAACAAAGAAAAAAACTGAGATGAAAGCATTGATCGCTGACAACCTCATCAGACTCCACCAAAAAGAAGTAGACTACGATGGCTCTACTTGGTGGTCCACTCAACCCAATCCGAGCGGTCCCTATTACTACCCAGTTGATTGGGCTGGCACAGAGAAAATTTCCTCATTTCTCAATACAGTCCACGCTAAGCTCGATGCAGATGCCAAAGCTGAGTTCGTTACCAAACTGAAGAAAAATAAAGCCTATGTCCCTGAGCTCAACCCACGACCTATTCAGAAAAAGGACCTGGTAAAAAAGGTCGGCAAAATATCGATCGAAGACATCATCCTCCACGTTGCCAAACATAAAGGAAACCCCAAGAGAGGTGCTAAAGTCATCGGTAAAGTAGGCTGCGCAGCCTGTCACAACATCAAGCCGGGAGAACCAATCAAAGGACCAGACCTCACCAAGCTCGGACACATGAAGAATGCCGACATCGCAGAATCCATCATCAAACCACAAGCCGTCATCGCCAAGAGCTGGGTCAGCATCACCATGAAAGGTGGAGCAAACCATATCGGAACTCTGGTAAATCAAAATACAAAAGCAATCACCCTGCACAATATCGCAGGAATTCCTACTATCCTAGATCCTGCCCAAGTAACCAAAATAGAGCCAGGACCCAACATGATGTTAATGCACCTCTGTGATAATCTCTCACTCGAAGAGCTCTCAGACCTCATCGGCTACATCAAATCAATGGACCATAGCGTTAAGAAAAAGTAGTCAGTTTTGGGGAAGCATACATTATGGTTGAGACTGTTCTGAATCATTAGCCGCGCTTACATCCTCTCTCAATACCTCGACAGGAATAACTTCTGAAGATTCGTATATAACGCGCTCTTTTTTACCTTCTGTATCATTTTGACAAGAGCTTAAAAGAATTACAAAAAGCGGTAACCTGCGTATCAACTTTGCCTAGATTAAAACACTCATGATAAATCCTACTTTAGTCGCGGAATATTCTCTAAACCTATCGGCTTCCTGCCAAGAGGAGCACTACGTCCACTTTCTTTCAGTGATTTGAGCAATGCCTGAAGCTCCTCCCGCTTCTCCTTCTCTTTGAAGTATAGATTCGTCGTTTCGCCCGGGTCTTTTCCAAGATGATAAAGCTGTCCTGGCGCATCTGGCTCGGACTCTTTCAGGGCGTACTTCTGCATTTCTCCCGTATCGTAGCGGTTCCCGCCAGAACCCTTATGATCTAAATATTTCCAATCTCCCTGCCTGATCTGAAACTCCCCACGAAAACTCTGGGTGAGTAGATGAGGCCGGATAGATTTTCCTGCATCCTGAATTCCTAACATCGCAGGTAACATGTCAAAGCTATCTTTCGCAGCATCATCCGGTAACTTGTATCCGACGACTGACGCCAAAGTCGCCATGATATCTGTCGTGTTCGTCATCTGCTTAGTCACCTGCGCTTTGGGAATCCTCCCTGGCCATCTAACAATGAATGGAACACGGTGACCGCCTTCCCAGCCGTCTCGCTTCATACCCCTGAACCCACCTGATGGATCATGATGATGATCCTCACGCATCCACATCACGTGCATTGTCTCTGCTCCGTTATCAGCATTAAAGAGGATCAATGTTTGCTCGTCGATTCCGAGTTCCTTTACCATATCCAAAGTCTTCCCTACCAATGTATCCAGCTCAAATAAGAAGTCACCCCGAGGACCAGCCTCTGTCTTACCGGTAAATTCTTTCGCAGGTAGCACAGGAGCGTGCGCGATCTGTGTGGAGAGAACTGCGAAAAAGGGCGTCTCTGGATGAGATCTTCTATGGTCTGTAATGAACTCACGCGTTTTCTCAAAAAATAACTTATCCGCACCTACAAACTTATACCCCGGAGCCTTCCAACCCTCGTCATTATCCCATCTCCATTTGCCACCTAGATTAGGCAGCGTATCCCTTTTGTGACGCATACTGGCAGGCACCGGCACCATCCCATTTTCAATGTAAATATAGAGCGGATCAGTGGTCGGGCAATTCGGCGTAATGAACGACTCATCAAAGCCACGAGCATTGGGGCCATCGATAAGTGGCGTGCTTTTCTCATAGTCAATCAGAAGCGAATTCTCAAATCCACCCTTAAGCTGTTTCCCATCCTTGCCAAGCCAAGTGAGACCCACATGCCATTTCCCAAACACCCCAGTCCGATACCCTTTCTCCTTGAGTATTCCCGCCATAGTCAGTGTTCCAGGTTTCAGATAGCTCGGCCCGCTAGGTCCCTCAAACGCACCACCACCACGACCCGTGGATCGGTAAATTTGCTGTCCAGAAAGCAGTCCATACCGAGATGGAGAACAAATGGTCGATGGACTATGCGCATCATTAAATTGAATCCCTTCAGCCGCCATTTGATCAATACGCGGTGTTTTGTATGCCGCCTTCGGATTGTAGCATGACAAATCACCATACCCTAAATCATCCGCATAAATGATGATAATGTTAGGCAACTGTTTAGCGGAAGTTTTATCTGCGCTTGCCAAGCTCCCTGATAAAACCATACCCGCCAATATCGTGATGCACGTCATCCTGTTTTTTACTATCATTATAGTGAATACTCTAACGAACAGAAAAACACCTTGGCGATCTAAAACGTCAACACTAAGGCAGACTCCCTAAGCTCGCTTGCTATATTTTTTCAGTCGCAACAAACTGACTTGATAGATTTTATTTCGGCGGTAGTATTAATTTTATGAAGAAAATTTATCTCACTTCGCTCATCTCATCCTTGGGGGCTATTTCTGCATTTGCCGGCACCACGACCGTTCCAGCAGAATTAGAAACTCAGGTGTTTGCAGATAGTAAGATGGCTCCGTGCCCAGCAGTCATTGCCGCTTCACCATACGGTGAAGTCTACGTGGGGGTAGATATGCAGGGCTCGCTTGGTAAGAAGCTCGGTCTTGGCTACATCGCTAAGCTAACGGATACCAATCAAGATGGTAAGGCTGATAAACGAACCGTTTATGCTAAAATGGACAACCCGCGTGGAATCATCTCTATTGGCAAGCGGCTTATTGTCCTCCACTGCACTAAAGACGGTGACAAGGTAGGCACACAGCAGCTCTCAGTTTACGTGGATGCAGATGGTGATGGTGTAGCAGATGGTCCAGCAAAGCCATTGGTGACCAACATTGGTAACCCAAAATTTCTCAAGAGCAGAGGCACAGATCACTCTACCAATAACATCCGCCTCGGAATCGATGGATGGGTTTATATCTCTATTGGCGACTTCGGGTTCGTAGGAGCCGTGGGCACAGATGGCAAGAAACTCACTATGCACGGTGGTGGTGTCGTCCGCGTCCGCCCAGATGGAACCGAAATGGAAACGTTCATTCACGGAACACGCAACGTTTATGAT
>Ga0115005_10001207_pt1 | contig 20306 bp, 18 predicted proteins | sample ArcOceMetagenome_FD_87163 | JGI IMG/M metagenome (GOLD analysis project Ga0115005, IMG submission 87163) | Marine eukaryotic phytoplankton communities from Arctic Ocean - Arctic Ocean - Greenland ARC118M Metagenome | ecosystem: Environmental > Aquatic > Marine > Oceanic | place: Arctic Ocean... | reverse complement strand
GTGTCGATTGAATGGGCGCTGATCTTAACCGCTAACTTGGCTTGCCACTGCTTTTGTAAAAGCTGCGCTGTGGCGCGTACCGAAAAGAAAATAATACTGATGAACACAAGCATTAAATGACTGTGTTTCAGTGGTACATAAAGGGATTCTAAAGCCATCGCATTTCCTAGTTAATTCTGGTGAGTCGGAGCTTGACAAGTGACCCTCTTAATATTTAAATGATAATCATTATCAATTGTATTTGGGCGGCTTGTCATGAAAAACCAGCAAAATATACAGGATGTTATGAAAGATTGGGAATCTTATACGCTCATGGCCGATGAGTTTTATCATCAACGGGAATATAAGCAGGCCAGCAAGACCTTTTCCAAGAGTGTCGATTTGATTGAGCCATGGTTAGAAAAAGAGGAAAAGGACGTGAATAAGGTGATGCATCTTTTTGTTTTGTCCTGTCATAACACGGCCCATGCGTTCAATCAGTCAGGTCGCAAAAAAGAAGCGGAGTACTATTACAGTCATGCACACTTCCGTTTATTGAGTCTCATCAGCCGCCCCAAGCGTTCTGCTCGTATCATGGAAAACGCTGTTTATGAATTGAAAACCACGCTGAGTCAACTTAAGTACTTTCTGTTTGCGATGAATAAACAGCAGCTCGCCGGGAATATCCATGAAGAGAGTGTCAGGGTGTTGCGTCAGAGTTATGTGGACTATGTTGAGGACGTGTTTACGGTTTAGGTAAAGGCAGTATCGCCTTTACCTATGAATTTTGAAAAGCGAGCAGGTTAGTAGCAAACGGCTCCCATTTGGAATTGATCGCCTTCTAGTTGTACGTTGTATTGAAGTTTTTGTTTCTTGGCCTCCAGTAGTAATTCATCACTACCAAGCTGGCTTAAACGCTGAGTCAGTAAGGCATGGTGAATCAGTGAAATTTCACGTTCGGATAGATCTCTGGCCTCTTGTGCTTCAAAAATGTGGTTGCGGATGAGTTCTCTGCGCCAAGCGGCGACATCATTCTCATTCACCATGGTTTGTTGAACGATTGTACTGACCATCGGGTTAATATTTTGCATTGATTGCCCCCTTTAGTTGTCCGTGAGACTTCAATGTAGAGGCTACCGCGGAGAGTCTCCAGAGAATTCGCTGTGTCATAAGGGAATAGTCTAAACCGCATTATTTTAGTGAGTTATATTTATATCCATGATGTAAACCTGTACCCTTGAACCAACTAAATCACGATTTGTGACGCTTACTTAAGAATTTTTAAAAAATTCGCTGCAAAGGCGCGAGTATCCTTGCTTTGGATTGCGCTTTTTCGTTATAAAGAAGCCCCTTCGGCAATAGCCTTAGGTCACAATAATAAAAAGAGAATCAACAATGAAAACACTTTTCAGTATTTTTCTTATGACCATGATCAGCATGGTCTCATATGCAAAAGAAATTGCGGGTGTGAACTTACCTGATAGCATAAATGCACAGGATCAATCACTCGCATTAAATGGCGCAGGTATTCGTTCAAAATTCTTCATGGACATCTATGCTGCTGGTTTATATTTAACCGAAAGCTCTCAAGAAGCCAAATCAATTATTGATCAAGACAAGCCAATGGCTCTACGCCTTCATATCACGTCGGGGTTATTGAGTTCAGAAAAAATGGAATCTGCGACACGTGAAGGTTTTGAAAAATCCACGGGTGGTGATACCGAAGAGATCAAAGACACCATTGAAACCTTCATTGCAACGTTTAAAGATGGCATTGTTGAGAATGACGTTTTTGACTTTGTATACGTTCCAGCTGAAGGCGTGAATGTATTGAAAAACGGTGAGCTGAAAACCACGGTTCAAGGTTTAGAATTTAAGAAAGCCTTATTTGGTATTTGGCTATCTGAAGATGCGGTACAGGACGATTTAAAAGAAGGGCTACTGGGTAGTCTTTAAGTCATTAAAAAGGCCAATCATATTGATTGGCCTTTTTTTATGCCCACTTTAAAAGAGTGTCTTTCAGTAACCCTAGTTTGATGGGTTTACTTAAAAAGTCATTCATTCCTGCATCAAAACATTCTTGCTTTTCTTTATCTGTTGCCCCGGCGGTTAACGCAATTATGGGCGTGTCCTGAATGCTGGGCTGCTGGCGAATACTTCGTGTGGCTTGAAACCCGTCCAAAATAGGCATTTGACAGTCCATCAATACCAGACTGTAGTCTGATGAGTTCAATGCGACAATGGCTTCTTCGCCGTCACTGCAGATATCAAATTCGTAGCCCAGCCGTTTCAGCATTGCGGATATGACCATTTGATTGGTTCGATTATCTTCTGCCACTAAAATCTTTTTCTGTTTCAACGTATGCAGCTCACCTTGCTGATGTTGTGTGCTTGCTGCTGTGGCAGAGCCAGAGGCCAAATTAAGAGTGAAAATAAAAGTAGAGCCTTCGTTAATTTGGCTTTCGACCTGGATAGTGCCACCCATTAACTCAATTAAGCGCTTGGTGATTTGTAAGCCTAGACCTGTGCCCCCATATTTACGTGTGGTTGATGAGTCCACCTGGGTGAATGCTTCAAATAGGGTAGTGAGTTTGTCTTGCGGGATGCCAATGCCCGTATCAATGACCCTAAACTCAAGCTTGATACCGGACTGGCTTTGTAGGCGATGCACATCAACATGTATTCCACCTTGACTGGTGAACTTTAAGCTATTACTAATTAAATTTAAGAGGATTTGCTTAATGCGAAGCGGGTCGCCCTTTAAGAACTCAGGGATATTGGAGTCAAGCTTAAATGTGTAGTTAAGATTTTTGTCTTTTAATTGTGCAATAAAAATACTGCCGAGTGACTCGCACATTTCGGCCAATGAAAAATCAATGCTTTCCAGTTCTAGCTTTCCGGCTTCAATTTTTGAAAAATCTAAGATGTCATTGATGATGCTAAGCAATGCTTCACCGGATTTTTCAATGGTGCTGACATATTTAGATTGCTCAGGTGTTAATTGAGTTTGCGACAAAATGTCGGCAATACCAATGATGCCATTGAGCGGAGTGCGAATCTCATGGCTCATATGGGCTAAAAATTGCGATTTTGCCTCTGATGCGGCGGCCGCCGTGCGACTTTCTTGCTCGGCGAGCATAATTTGTTTCTGTAGTTCTACGGCATGGCGAATATCACGATATGAGCGCAGTGCATTGAGTAATGCCATGCGTAACTTATGCGCGGTAATGTCGGTTTTGCTTAGGTAGTCGTTAATGTCATAGTCTTGGAAGACGGACTCTTCAGGTGCTGCACCGGGCTGGCCCGTTCGAATCAGCAAGCGGATTTCATTATTGCTGTAGACATTACGAATGTGGTTAACCAGTTTTAAGCCGGCATCGTCTGTTTCCATGACCACATCGACCAGAGCGACGGCCACATTGTTGTTTTGGCCAAGGTATTCGATGGCTTCTTTGGCGCTTAATGCGCTAGCAAGACGGATAGGGTGGCCGTCAAAGTGAAAGCCACGTAGGACCATTTTGGTTAGCTGGTGAACGTACTCATCGTCGTCCACTACCAAAATTTGATAATGCTGGTCACTACTGCTGGCTTCAGTCTTTGAAACATCAGAGCTGCTGTCGGCCTCATCGCCAAAAAGCAGGTCATCACCTGGACTCATTAGATTCTCCCTAACCCAATTTGGGGGTAATAGAATCGACCCCAATTACTTCAATATTGCTAAATGCGAGTCATTATACCGGTTTTTCAATGGAGTTTTGTTGATTGACCCATAATTCTAAAATCTTATTGAGATCGGCAAATTTAAAAGGCTTACCCATAAAATCGTCCATGTCTACATCAAAGCAAGCTTGCTTGTTAATGTCACGCACATCTGCCGTGAGGGCGATGACAGGTGTACGGGCTTGATTTTGCTCTTTTTCATGTTGGCGAATGTGCTGGGTACATTCTAAACCGCTCATGCCTGGCAGCATGCAATCCATGAGTACGCAGGCAAATGTATTATGAGTGAAGAGCTCTAAGCCAGCTTCACCGGTTTGGGCCCAAGATACCTTGCACTGAAGCTTAAGCAGTTGTTGCTCTAAAACCATAAAATTGATGGCATTATCTTCCACGACTAGGATCTGAGCGCCATGGAATGCAGGTAGGCTATTGGGAATAGGAGTGTCTTCGCTCATGAAATGATAATCCGTGTCAGTTACAAACAATTGCTTTGTCTTCATCTGACTAATACTGTTATCTATTAACTATGGCAAAGGCTGGTGAGAATGCCAGTACACGAAGGAAATACTTCAAGCCCTTCGCGGGCTTGAAGTATAGGGGTGCAGTGAACTAGTGTTTAGTGGCTTTTTTAGCCTCTTTTTCCTCTTTTTCGTCCTTCTCATCGTCTGGGTGATCTTCTTCTCGGCCGATATCAGCAATGTCTCTAAGGCGCTCGAGCACGCGATAGTTGATCGAACCACGAGGGAAGGTGCCTTTACGTGAGAGTTTGCCGGCTTTGCGATCCATGAGAATCTCAATGGCTTGATCCACTGACTCAATGCCATAAATATGGAATTCACCGTTGCTCACCGCTTCAATGATTTCTTTCTTTAGGACTAGGTGCTTCACATTCGATGCAGGAATGACCACGCCTTGCTTCTTATTTAAGCCGCGAGCTTTGCAGATGGCGAAAAAGCCCTCAATTTTCTCATTGATCCCACCAACCGCTTGCACTTCGCCGTACTGACTAATTGAGCCCGTCACCGCTAAACTTTGATGAATGGGAATGTAACTTAAGGCACTGATTAAGGCGCACGCTTCAGCGAGAGAGGCACTGTCGCCATCGACATAACCATAGCTTTGTTCCATGGCAATGGATGCACTGACTTCCAGTGGAAATTCTTGAGCATAGGTATGCCCAAGGTAGCCCGTTAAAATCATCACGCCCTTGGTGTGAATGTTTTGCCCGAGGTTGGCTTCGCGCTCGATATCAACAATCCCACGGCCACCAGGGTAGACGGTGGCAGTAATGCGGGCCGGTGCGCCAAATGAGCTGTCACCAATAGACAGTACAGTCAAACCATTGATTTTGCCGATGGCTTCACCGTCGGTGTCGATTAAGATGGTGCCATCAAGGATATCGTCGAGAATTTCTTTTTGGATACGCCCGCTTCGCTGATCCTTGGCATCCAGTGCGCGGCTGACATGCTGGGCGTCTATGGTGTCATCTTTGGCCAGTTTGCGCACGAACTCAGCCTCTGCAAGTAATTCAAACAGATCACCAATGCGTGCACTTAAGTGTCTTTGGTCTTCTGCGAGTCGTGCACTTTGCTCGATGAGTCTTACCACTCCATCACGGCTCAGCGGTGCATATGATTTCTCGATACAGCGACTTTGTAATAAGCGTGCAAAGGCGGTGATATGGTCTGATGTGCAAGGCAGGTAATCGTCAAAGTCCACCAGTACGCGGAACATGTCATTAAAGTCATCATCCAGATCTTGCAACAGATAATATGTGCTGCGAGAGCCAATCAAGACAATCTTCACGTTTAATGGAATCCACTCAGGAATGAGCGTGGTGGTGCTGACCAGCCCCATTTCACTGTATGGGCTTTCAATTTTCAGCTGGTTAGAAGAAAGCGCACGCTTTAAGGCTTCCCATACGAATGGTTCGTGCAGTAATTTTTCGGCATCCACAATTAGGTAGCCACCATTGGCGCGATGCAAGGCACCTGGGCATATCTTACGATAATGGGTGACCAATGCCCCTTGTTCACTGGTGTATTCGATGCGACCAAAGAGGTTTGCATAACTTGGGTGGGATTCATACACCACCGGTGCGCCTGAATCCTCATGGCGACTCACCAATAAGTTAGGCATGTAGGTTTCTTCTAAGAAAGTACGCTTCGCGCTGTCTTCACGGCTTTCCAGAATGCGATCGTCAGTGAGTTCAGCAATCACTGTGCGATGCAGGTTCGCTTTTACCTTATTTAGATATTCGGTAATGCTTTCGACATCTTTGTATTTTTCAAGCAGCGGCTGAATCAAGGGCGTGACCGATTCATCGATGGTTTCTTGGTTGAGTTTTTTTAAGGCGTCAGTGCTCTCGCGCTTCCATTGAGGCAGTGGCACTAACTCATCGTTTAGCTGGCCTTCTAACTCATGGATGTTGTTGTGAAAGGCTTCGCGTGTGGCTTCATCAAGCTGTGCAAATTCGGTTTCGTCTAGGCTTTTGCCGTCTTTCATTGGCGTAAAGCTGATCGAAGCGCTGTCGCGATACATGGCGATATTCAGCTTCAGAGCCGATTGCTCAATGCGATCAATGACTTTGTCGTAACGAAAGTTAAAGTCGCGATCAATTAGGCTTTTCTTTTGCTGATACGTCGGGTGTTCGAATGCAGCAGGGAAGGTGGCCAATAAACTGTCGATCAACTCATTTAAGTCACGTTTAAAAGCTTGGCCGTGTCCAGCTTGCAGTTCTAACTTAAGTGGCTCGCGATTGTTGTCAAAGTTGTTGACGTAGGCCCAGTCACTTGGGCTGGTTTGGCGCTTCGCTTCGCTTTTTAAGTATTCGGTAATGTATGAGCTTCGGCCGGTGCCTGAGTCGCCCATGACGTAAACATTGTACCCGGGTCTATCCATGGCAACGCCAAATTGAATAGCGGTTACGGCTCGATCTTGTCCAAGTACACCGTTATAGGGAGTGAGCTCATTACTGGTTTCAAAGGTAAGGCTATCGTCAGGAATTTGGATGCTTAATTGATCGGGTGTCAAAGAGGGGTATGTCGCTTTTGCCATTCAGGTCAGAACTCCATATAAATCTGTCCAAACCTTATGGTGTATTGGTCTTTCGAGCAAGCGATTCAGGCTGCTTTCATCGCATTTTTGGTCAAGTCCCGACAACTTTATTCAAATTGGTCAAATTAGCTTCTAAAAGTTTGACTTTAGAATGATGACAGGTCATATTTAATGCCGTGAATCTATTGAGAGGAATAACAAATGGGCGTGCAAGTCGACGATCGCACCACGATAGATATGTTTAAGGAAGCGCAGAAGGGACGTCCTCGCTCAAATCCTTATCCGCGAGAAGTGCAAATTAGAATTAATAAGCGTGTGCAGCGAATGCGAGATAAGCATTTGGGCATGCGTCGAATGGAAGTGAAAATGCCAACGGAGTTGGTTGAAAAGCTGGATGAGTATGCCAAGCAGCAAAAATGCACGCGTACTGAAATCGTCGAGCTGTGTATCACTGAATGGTTCGAGATGATGAGTAAAGAAATACCTTAAAGGTAACTTAACAGCAGCAGTGTCTCCTGCTCGCTTACGCCACTAAAGCTGTGTTTTAGTGGCGTTTTTTTTTGCTTTTTAGAAGCTGTGCTATGATGCGGCTAAAATATAACAGATGGGCATTCAATGTCAGAACTGCAACTTAATCATGATGGGCAAACCCTGAGTCTGCCTATTTATCAGCACCGTAATTCCCTTTATGAAGAGTTGCATACTCGGCCGTCGCCCAAAATTGTCACCCCTTGTTATGTCTCTCATTTAGCCCTGTCTCGAGGAGAGGGGGATGTTCAGCGCGAATACGATTTAGTGGTGAGCCTATGTCAGCGTTTTAGTGTGAATCCGCCTGCCGTGGGTGCGTCGTGTTTTTATCAGGGGTTTGGTGGTTTTGAGTTTCGCTGGGAACGTCATACTGAGTTTTCGACCTATACCTTCATTCGTAGCATTGACGAGCAAAAAGAAAATGAATTTGCATTGGCCTTTATCCCTAAAGATTGGTTAAACCAATTGCCCGGTGAGTTGGTGGTGGCCCTTAATATTCGAGTGCAAGACAACGAATTGGACGAGCGCGAGCAAACACACTTTTTTGAAGGTCAGCGCCCAGTGGGCAGCTTGGTTGCAAACGGCAAGGCAAAGGCGCTCACCAGTTTCCGCTTGCACAGTGATGGCTTTGGTCGATTCTTGATCGTCAATAAAGGCTTGAATGCCTATCAGGCAGGGCGATTGGTGCAGCGTATCTTAGAATTAGACACCTACCGTTTAACCGCTTTAATGGGCTTACCGGTAGCAAGGGGTTTAAGTTCTGATGTTTCATTGATGGAAGCCCAGTTGGCTGAAATCAATCAAAAGATTGCTGAAATACAGACAGAGCAAGATGAGCGCGCATTACTTAAGCGCTTATCGTTAATAGCGGCAAGGGTTGAGCAGTATCGAAGCGACACAAACTACCGCTTTGCGGCAACCAATGCCTACCATGCGTTAGTAGGAAAGCGCCTAGAGCAAGTATTTGAGCAGCGCATTAGTGGCTTGCAAACGTTACGGGAATTTTTAGAGCGTCGTTTAACGCCAGGAATACGTACCTGTAACAGTGTCCGAGACCGTTTAGAAGACTTAAGTCGCCGCATTCATCGCACCACAAGCCTATTGCGTACTCGGGTCGAGATCAGTATCGAGAGCCAAAACCATAAGCTGTTGGCGTCTATGGATCGACGCTCAGGCTTGCAGTTAAGATTGCAGCAAACGGTTGAAGGTCTGTCGGTTGTCGCCATTAGCTATTATTTGTTAAGTTTGTTGGGTTATGGTTTTGAAGGCATGGCGCAATGGGGTTTGACGATCAACCCTAAGGTGGCGTCCGGTCTGGCCATGCCCATCGTGCTGGTCACGGTGTATTGGGGTGTGAGACGCCATATTAAGAAAATAGCGAAAAAGCCTAAGTCTAAAGCAGGGTCTTAGTTTGAACATGGAAGTGTGATAACCGTTGCTTAATTGGCACGGTTATCGCTTAACAGTGGCTGGAATCACCTAAAGGACAGCTTTATGACACCGTCAATTGATCCTAACGCCAATAAAAACAACAAACGTCACGATGACGGCATGCCGGATTGGCAAGCTATCGCAAGTGTCAAAACCTCATCGCAACAATGCGCCAATGTGCTGCAATCCAGTATATTGTTTTTGCGCCGCTTTATTTGCCACGAGTCACTATACGGTGACAGTGAGGGGGCAAAAGAGCTATTTAAGGTACAAGAGCTATTGGGCTCATTAGAGTCGTTTGCAGATGATGCGTTTAACCAGCAGCTAAGAGACAGTTATGAATACGTCTGCTGCTATCTTGAATTACTGCAAGAAACACAAGCCCCACTTGATTTGTGCTTGGAGTTTGAGCGATTGATTCACATCCTTGAAGCCATTCAATGCATGCAACAGCAAACGGTATTGGGTGTTATGGGGTCTTTAGCGCAATTGAAAACCCACTTAAAGCCCCATAATTGATCATAAATCCAGTGAGCTGCGCCGTGCTGTAACAGATTGTTCGGCTGTAGCCCTTGCATGTTGGGCGTCATACTTTTATAAAGGCCAGCTACTTTATTCGTTTAGTTGCCTTTATTTGTATGTTGCGCCTAGTTCAGCTGTACCAAAATTCGATTTTAGCCTTCCCTAAAACAGCCCTTGTTATCACGGGGCTGATCATTCTATTGATCTTTCAAGGGGCCAGTCACTTTGAACTGGATGCGTCCGCTGAATCCCTCGTGCTTGAAAATGATCAAGACTTAGCCAATTACCGTACCGTTGCCGAGCGTTTTGGCAGCAGTGAATTCTTAATCGTCACTTACACTCCGCCATGGCCGTTATTCTCTGACGCTTCTCTTAGTCTGCTCAAACAAATGCGAGATGACCTAAAAGAGTTGCCCCGTGTCGAGTCGATTTATTCATTACTTGATGTGCCTTTGCTTGAAAATCCACCGGTTCCGGTTACCGACTTAATTGGCAATATAAAAAGCCTTGAGCACCCAGATGTGGATATAGAGGCTGCTAAGTTAGAGCTGTCTAATAGCCCACTTTATAACAACATGCTGTTGAATCTTGAGCACAACACCACGGCCATACAAATCAACCGTCCTTTTGATGCGCGCCATCGTGAGCTGACACGAGCGCGAGAAGCGTTATGGAACAAGCAAGAGATCGATCATTTATCCGAGCAAGAGCAAACCAAGTTGGTTCAGCTTGATCAATCCATTAAGGATTTAAACGCGAAAAACGCCGAAATACTGCATCAAGATATTATAAAAATTCGACAAGTCCTCAAGCCTTATCAAGCGCAAGCGGAAGTGTATCTTGGCGGCGTGCCCATGATTGCCGATGACATGATCACCTACGTCGAAAGTGACATGTACACATTTGGTTTAGGGGTGTTTATCTTTTTGGTTGTCACCTTATTGTTCATTTTCCGCCGTGTCCGTTGGGTGGTGATTGCTCTAGGTTGCTGTACGTTAACGGTTGCTGTGATGATCGGGGTGCTCGGCCTGTTTAATTGGCGTGTGACGGTGATTTCAAGCAACTTTGTGAGTTTGCTTTTGATTATGTCTATGTCCATGTGTATTCACTTAATTGTGCGTTACCGCGAAGCGCACAGTGCTCACCCAGAAGCGACTCAGCTTGATTTAGTAAAAGAAACCATAGGTCATATGTTTAAGCCTTGTTTCTATATGGCTTTGACCACCATGGTGGCATTTAACTCATTAATCTTTAGCGGCATTCGCCCCGTTATTGATTTTGGTTGGATGATGGCAACAGGTGTGTTCGTGGCACTGTGTATTGTGTTTGTTTTGTTTCCAATTTTTGCTCTGCTTGCCGGAAAAGGTACGGAGTCAGCCAGTGCGAAAAATCATAGCCCGATTACGGATCTATTTTTATGGGTGACGCTTAAGCATGGTCGTAAATTACTTTCCATGAGCTTAGTGTTAACGGCGTTAGTGATTGCTGGCTTAGCGCAATTAAAAGTAGAAAACAGTTTTATCAGTTATTTCAAAGAGTCCACTGAAATTCATCAGGGCATGAAAGTGATTGATCAACGCTTGGGTGGCACAACACCGTTAGAAGTGGTGTTGAACTTCCCTGTTGTGAGCCAAGACTGGGGCAGTGAAGAGAATGATGACTTTTTCTTTGATGAAGTGGAAAAGGAAGACCCAACCAAATACTGGTTTACCACAGAAAAAGTAGAACGAATCAAAAAGGTCCATGCCTACCTAGAGGCGCAGCCTGAAATAGGCAAGGTGATCTCCCTTGCCACCATGGTTGAAGTGGCTGAAAAAATTAATGGTTCTGAATTGGGCAGTTTTGAACTGGCTTTACTTTATAGTGCCATTCCGGATGAGTTTAAATCCATCGTGCTTGACCCGTATGTCTCTCCAGAGCATGGTCAGGCCCGTATTAGCTTGCGTATTTATGATAGTCAGCCTGATTTGCAGCGTGCTGAATTACTTGCTCGTATTGAACATGATCTGCAAGATCAATTCGGGCTCAAGCAAGATGAGTTTATGCTGGCGGGTATGATGGTGTTGTATAACAACATGCTTCAAAGCTTATTCACCTCGCAAATTCTCACGCTAGGTGCGGTATTTGTGGGCATCATGATTATGTTTATGTTGCTTTTCCGCTCTTGGAAAATGGCTTTGATTGCCATTGTGCCGAATTTACTGAGTGCAGGTGTTGTCTTGTCAGTAATGGGCTGGGCCGGTATTCCACTGGATATGATGACCATCACGATTGCAGCCATCACCATAGGTATCGCCGTGGATGACACCATTCACTACATACATAGGTTTAAAGAAGAATTTGATGAGGTGGGTCAGTACGAACAAGCCGTTAAGAATTGTCACGGTTCCATTGGTAAGGCGGTTTACTACACATCGCTGACGGTGGTGGTGGGTTTCTCAATTTTGGCCCTATCCAATTTCATCCCCACTATTTACTTCGGCTTGCTGACGGGCTTAGCCATGTTAATAGCGCTCGTACTGGTACTCACGCTATTACCAAGAATGTTGATTGTGTTTAAGCCCCTTGGCGCTGAATCCAAGCCTTAACTTCTTTTTCTAATAGGGTCAGCGGAAGCGGCCCTAGCTGTAAAATATACGCATGATAGGCGGGAAGATTAAACTTCCAGCCTAATTCTTTTTCAGCCAGTTGTTTTAATTCTAAGAACTTGAGCTGCCCCACCTTGTAAGCGGTTGCCTGTCCTGGCATAACCAAATAACGCTTAATGGCATTTAATGAGTCTTCCTTGGAGAAGGGGGTGTTCTCTAAACGAAACGCTAATGCTTGCTCGATGTCCCAGCCGTAATAATGCAGGCCAGTATCAATCACTAAACGGTTTGCACGCCATAGCTCCATCAGCAAGCGGCCGTATTCATTCCATGGGTCTTGATAGGCACCTAACTCTTTTGCCAATGTTTCGGCGTATAAACCCCAGCCCTCGCTATAAGCCGTGAAATGACTGTGACGACGAAACTCAGGGATGTTTTTACTCTGTTGTGCATAAATTGTCTGTAAGTGATGGCCTGGAATGGTTTCATGATAGGCCAGTGCTTCAAATTGAAATGCGGGCATCTCATTGAGCTTTGAGCCATTCATGTAATAACGCCCTGGGCGTTTACCGTCGTCACTTGGGCTTTGATAAAACGCCACAGGTGCATTGCTTTCACGATAAGGCTCCACCTCTAATACTTCCATGGGAATGTTTGGAATATCTTTAAATGCCTTGGGCAGTTTTTGATTCATATCCTTGATGTAAGTTTTAGTGGCGGCCAGTGCTTCTTGATTGTTTTCAAAATACAGGTTCTTTTCGGTGCGGGTGTAATCAAACAGAGCCGCTAAACTTGGCTGGTTGAGCTTGGGCAATAGGTTGGTGATGGCTAACTTGATGCGCGCGATTTCATCTAGCCCCAACTGGTGAATTTGTTCGGCGGTTAAATGGGTGGTGGTAATCGCTTGTAAGCGCAGGTTGTAATATTCCTTGCCGCCCTCAAATTGATGCATACCTGTGTCGCTGCTGGCCAGTGCCTTTTGTTGCTTTAAGTGGGCAATAAGCTTGCTGTAAGCGGGCTTGTAGTAACGCTTTAGGTAGTACTCTAATCGATCTTTTAATACTTTTGCGCTGGAATCATACAGCCCTAGCTTTTCAATTTTCTGTAAGAAGTCGCTCCATAATATATTGTGAATCTTGCTGCGCTCAATTGGATAGCCGGTAATCATGGATTCGCAGGCTTCAATGACCGCATCATAGACAAAGCTAGGTGGGCGAATGCCTTTCGCTTCTCGTCGTTCCAGTTGTTCGATGAGCTGATTGATCAGGGCATCAACTCCTTTTACTCGATCGGTATAGTGCCGAGCGTCTTTAATAGTCTCGACCTGGTGGATGTTGATTAAGAAATTAGGAATCTCGCTGTGTAGTCCATACATTTGATTTACAGGAAAATTATGGAAACGAAACGCATGGTGTTGAATATCTTGCTCAATCTGATCTTTCAGTAATTGAATGCTCAAGGCCGTTTGTTGATCAAGGGCACGTAAGGTAATGCCGTTTAAGCGCTCTAGAAACCCTTGTTCCTGCGCTAATTGCTCATCTTGATAGGCGTCCGAGATGTCATCCCATTTGGCGTAGTTGGTTTTTAGGCCCCGATAGGCTTGCAGCATGGGGCTGCTTGAAAGCTGCCAGTGGCTGTAATCCTCGATGAGGGTTTGCGCCATTTGTTGCTGGTTCTCGATCTGCTCTTGGGTTAAAGCAGGCTCGGCAATAGGCTGTGGTTGAGTATTGAGTTGGCAGGCCGAGATGGCCAAAATACTTGAAAATAAAAGGCTGATTTTAAAAGGGTGTTGAAGTCGCATTACTTAAGTAGTCCAGCTTGTCTGGCCTTTAAAAAGGCATCTTGAAAACATTGCAAAAATTGTAACAGTTCTAGACCACAATTCCTTTGATTCTGCTCAATTAACAAATACGCTAAGCTTTCTAGTGTGCTCAGGCCTTGTTCGCTTTGGTTGCGTCTTAGGCGATATTGGCTTGGTGGCGCGTCAATACTTACCCTTGGCAGGGCAGCGAGCCAAGGGCTTTGGCGCATCATTTTTTGGGATTGCTGCCATGTGGCGTCCAGTAATAAGTATCCCTCGATATGAGAGTGATCTTCATCTGGGGTTGTGCACGTATCAGTTAGGGGTTGGTTGGAAGTGCTGGGTTCTGTATTAGCCGGATAGAGCAACGCAAAATGTTTAAACTGCTCTTCAAACTCGGGATTTTTTAAGCGGTGCCAGCTGCTGCTATGGATATGACAGGCTTTTTTTAATAAACGCCCGGTGTTGCTGCGCTTAGTATATTCTTGCGGGTGATAAAGTAACGTGCAGGGTGTTGTAAGGGATACTTTAGGGGCATACTGGCAAACACAATAGTGTGTTGGTAAGGTGCAATAGATACAATAAGTTAATGACGCTTTCACAATATGCCGGTTCAGTTTAAGTTAATACGTTATTTAAAAAATACAGTTCAAGGTAGCCACATGGTAACAAAATTTGTTCAGATATTATGTTTAATCCTGCTTGCTCAATCCTCTTGGGCGCTCGACCCTGTTACTGGAAGTAAGCTGAAAAGTGACGGCGCCAAACAAGACAATGATCATCGTGTTGTTTTGGGGGCTATCCAGCGAATCAGTGGGGCAATGAAACCCGAAGCGGAGGTAAGAGTCTCAGCTAAGATTACCCACTGGTTGTGGCAACTACCAGAAGGGCATACCAGTGATGAAGCATTTAACGTGCTAAAAGATCAGTTAGCCACCAAAACCACCACTTTATTCCAATGTGAAGGGCGTGGCTGTGGTTTGAGTAATGACTTTGCAAATCAGGTATTTGAGCAGTCCATTTTGTATGGTCGAGACAGTGAGCAATTCTATTGGATCGGTTTAAGTGATGAAAAACGTCCGACCGTTTGGATTGTCTACTCTTCAGCTAGAAGTGCGAAGCGAGTGTATGCATATGTTGAGAAAATTGAACTGGATAAGGCTCAAGTAGAAAAACTGGATGGTTTTGTACAAAAAGGGCAAGCTCAAACTCTCTTCGATCAAGGTCATATTGTGCTGAACCTGTTGGGCGACACGGCTCGCTTACGGGACTCTCAAGTCAGCTGGATCAAACAATTGTTGCAAGATAACCCAAATAAGCGCTTTGCCTTGGTGGTTCATCGCTATGGTGGAATGGAGAATCAAGCGCTGATTGAACGAACCCAAAACGAAGCTAATAGTCTATTGGATCAGGTCGCTAAGGCCGGTGGGTTTATTAAAAACTTATATGTTCATGGTGCTGGGGCGGTGATGCCTCGTGAATCATTATCAGATCGAATTGAATTGGTAGAACTTAAAAAATAATGAAGTCAATTTCTCTTGTTTTAGGCAGCGGCGGAGCCCGCGGATATGCGCATATCGGAGTGATACGCGCGCTTCTCGAAAAAGATTACAACATCAAAAGCATCGCAGGGTGCTCAATGGGCGCCGTGGTGGGGGGCTTTTATGCAGCCGGTAAATTGGACGAGTTTGAAGAATGGACCCGCTCCTTAAGCTACCTGGATGTCCTTAAATTGGTGGACATCAGCTTCTTAAGTAATGGCGCCATTCGAGGCGACAAGCTATTTAATCGCCTTTCCCAAATGCTCAATGGCATTCAGATTCAAGATTTAAGCATTCCGTTTACGGCGGTGGCGACGGACCTAATTCGACAAAAAGAAATCTGGTTTACGGCAGGCAGCCTTGAAGAGTCCATGCGCGCATCCAGCGCGATACCGTCGTTATTGATGCCCGTCATTAAAGATGGACGAGTGCTGGTGGATGGCGCGGTGCTGAATCCCTTGCCTATCACGCCTGTTATTGGTGACCACTCTGACTACATTATTGCGGTGGACCTAAGTGCGGAAGTGCCTATGCCGGGTGGGCGAAGTGTCGAAGAAGACGAAGCGCGTAAAGCGGCCCATGAATTGGATAAAACCAACTGGTTTGCTCAGGTGAAATCGAAAACTCTGCAGTTTTTTGAGCGTAATGATGAAAATGAAACTCAAGAAGCGCTGAATGCCAACCTAGGGAAGCTGGGTGTGGTGTATCAGATGTTTGATGCCATGCAGTCCTCATTAACCCAGTATAAAATTGCCGGTTATCGTCCAGATTTGTTAATCCGTATGCCCAAAGATTCCATTCGGTTTCATGAGTTTTATCGCGCCGACGAGCAGATACAGTTGGGTTATGACATTGCTTGCAGCGCCCTTGAGGGGCTTGAGCGAGGCGAATCTAATACATACGGTCAGCTTTAGGTTAGACTGCGCAAAATTTTCAAGAGACGTCCTGTGAAGAATATCTATCAACAAGCGGTTGAGCAGCTACCTACGATTATTGACTGGGTACGATTCTCGGCCAGTGAATTTGAACGCCAAGGGGTGTATTACGGTCATGGCACCGATAATCCTTGGGATGAAGCCCTTTTACTGGTAACCGCTACCTTACAAATGCCCTTTGAAATTAGCCCTCAGCAAGCCCAATGTCGTCTAATAACCGCTGAGCGTGAGCATCTGGCGCAATTAATACAGCGCCGCATTGATGAGCGCATTCCAGTGGCCTACTTGATAAACGAAGCTTGGTTTTGTGGTTTGCCATTTTATGTGGATGAACGGGTCTTGGTGCCACGCTCGCCTTTGGCAGAAATCATTCAAAATCGTGTGAGCCCTTGGATGGACGGCAAAGAACCCAATCGCGTATTAGATTTGTGCTGTGGCAGTGGCTGTATCGGGATTGCCTCTTTACAAGCTTTTCCTGAGGCTCAGTTAGATTTAGCCGACTTAAACCGTGATGCCCTTAATGTGGCTGAGATCAATATAGAGCGCCACCAATTGTTTGATCAGGTGGCGGCCATTGAGTCGGATTTGTTTTCAAACCTACAACCTGGCTACGACTTGATCCTCTCGAACCCACCTTATGTGGATGCTGAAGACTTAGCGGATATGCCAGCCGAATATCAGCACGAGCCAGCAATGGGCTTAGGCAGTGGTCATGACGGCTTGGATATCACCCGTCAAATATTGGCCAATGCCTGTGATTATTTGAACCCAGAAGGGGTCTTGGTGGTAGAAGTGGGCAATTCTTGGATTCACCTTGAAGCGCAATTCCCACAAGTGCCGTTTACTTGGGTGGAGTTTGAGCATGGTGGCGACGGGGTGTTTGTGTTTACCCGAGAACAACTGGCCGCGCATCAGCATCACTTCCGTGTATAATGTGTCCAATTTTTTAGTTAATAAGCAGTTTACTTATGTCTGGTAATTCATTTGGTAAATTATTCACCGTTACGACCTTCGGCGAAAGCCATGGTGTGGCGTTAGGCTGTATCTTGGATGGCTGCCCTCCAGGCATTGAGATTACAGAAGAAGAGATTCAGGTAGAGCTAGATCTGCGCAAGCCAGGTACGTCTAAGTTCACCACTCAACGTCGTGAGCCGGATCAAGTGAAAATTCTATCTGGTATTTTTGAAGGCAAAACCACGGGTACGCCCATAGGTATGATCATCGAGAATACCGATCAACGCTCAAAAGATTACGGCGATATCTCGCAGAAATTCCGTCCAGCCCATGCTGATTACGGCTATACACAAAAATATGGCTTCCGTGACTATCGTGGTGGTGGCCGCTCAAGCGCCCGTGAAACCGCCATGCGTGTGGCCGCTGGTGCCATCGCTAAGAAGTTCTTAGCGGCCAAAGGCATTGAAGTACGCGGTTACTTATCACAGCTTGGCCCAGTCAAAGCCGAAAAGTTTGATTGGGAGCAAGTGCGTCAAAACCCGTTTTTCTGCCCAGATGCCGACAAAGTGCCAGAAATGGAAGCCTACATGAACGCCCTGCGTAAAGAAGGGGACTCCATCGGTGCTAAAATCACCGTTGTGGCCACTGGTGTAAAACCCGGTCTAGGTGAACCGATTTTTGATCGTTTAGATGCGGATTTAGCCCATGCGCTGATGAGTATTAACGCGGTGAAAGGCGTTGAAGTAGGCGATGGCTTTGATGTGGTTGAGCAAAAAGGCTCTGAACATCGTGATGAAATGACCCCACAAGGTTATTTGTCCAACCACTCTGGTGGTGTATTGGGCGGCATTAGCTCTGGCCAAGACATCATTGCGCATCTTGCGCATAAGCCAACCTCGAGTATTACGGTGCCGGGCAAAACCATTGATGTGAATGGTGAGCAAACGGAACTGATCACCAAAGGTCGCCACGATCCGTGTGTGGGGATTCGTGCAACGCCAATCGCAGAAGCCATGATGGCCATTGTGTTAGCGGATCATTATTTACGTCATCGCGGTCAAAACGCGGATGTGAACTGCACAACCCCAGTGATTCCACCTCAAGCGTAATTGATTGAACTAAACTTGTGGGAGGGTGCTTACGTGCGATAAGGGTATAACCCTCTTTCGCGCGCAAGCGCCCTCCCACAGTTGTTTTTAAAGAGTTAATTATGTCTCATTGTTTGTTTGGTTTTAATTTTTACGTATTGAATCATGCCTGCTAATGCGCAAGTGCCGTATTGGCGCCTGTCTTCGTTTTATTTTTTCTACTTCGCCTTATTAGGCTGCATCTCGCCCTATTGGGGGTTATTCCTTGATGACAAAGGTTTTAGCGCGCAACAAATTGGCGAGCTAATGGCACTGTTTGGGTTGGTGCGCATTCTTGCCCCCAACGTTTGGGGTGCCCTTGGGGATTACACGGGCAAGCGCATGCCATTGTTGCGCATTGGCTGTGCTATTTGTTTTTGTATCTTTTTAAATATTTTTTGGGTGGAATCCTTTGTTTGGATGGCCCTCATCATGATTGGTTACGGTTTTTTTTGGGCGGCGGTTTTACCACAATTTGAAGTGGTCACGCTTAATTATTTAAAAGATCAAACCGATCAATACTCCAGAATTCGTACATGGGGTTCCATTGGTTTTATTGTTTTTGTGGGTTTACTTGGGTGGGCGTTTGATTTTATTAGCGTCAGTTTTTTACCGGCATTTATGCTTGTACTGCTAGCGGCCATATTTTTTAGTAGCACACTGGTAAAGGGCAAAGAAATTACCCATGAACACGAAAGCACAGAAGGCTTTTTATCATTAGTGTTTAAGCCCACGGTCTTAGCATTTTTATTGGCAGCCTTTTTGAACCAAGTAAGTCACGGCGCTTACTATACGTTTTTTAGTTTGTATCTTGAGCAAGTTGGCTACAGCAAAAGCATGATTGGCTTTTTATGGGCCCTAGGCGTGATTGCGGAAGTGGGTATTTTTTTAATTGCCCATAAAATTTTTGCAAAGATAGATCATAAAACTGTATTAGTGGTGAGTTTGTTATTAGGTGGTCTGCGCTGGATTGTAACCGCTCACTATGTAGAGACCTTATGGTTATTGGCCATCATGCAGTTACTGCACGCCGTCACCTTTGGTGCCATGCACGCTGTGGCCATGCATTACATTCATTTATATTTTAAAGGCAAACACCAAGGGCAGGGGCAAGCCTTGTTTTCAAGTCTAACCTACGGCGCAGGCGGTGCATTAGGCGCTTATGTATCAGGCCTTGTGTGGATGCAAGACATGGGTGTCACCATGTTTGAGTGGGCAGGGTACAGTGCCTTGTTTGGTGCCCTGGTGGCTTGGGTGTGGGTGAGTAAAGGCCAAAAAATCTAATTCTGCTTTTTAAATGTTCCTAATTGGATCAATCTAAATCAGTGCCGGTGTTTTCTTTTATTGTCGTTTTTACCGCGCTATAGCTTGTTTTGTGATAACCCCATCCAGTTTGTATTTCAATCACCCTATCTATTAAAAAGTATCGATTGCGCATTTCCATTTGACGCGTCTGTATATGCGTCACTCGACGTATATCCAAGAATTTAAGGTCACATGACTGTGTATTAAGATAAACAGTCATACGACGTATATCCCCGAAACTGTGGTTGAAAAGGGTGATAATCAGAAAAGAGTACTAGTCACTAAAAAATATAAGTAAATGAAAAGCTTATGAGTGCACAAATGTTTTGTTGCGACGCAAAAAAAGGGACGGCATATTTGCCAAAGCGGGCTGGATGCCCCATGATTGCTGCCATATAAAAAATGAGAGGCGTGATTTGTCTCGGCAAACACGTCACCGATAAAAAGTGTCATGCGACGTTGAATAAACTGTTAGGCAAATATAATGGAAAAAAAAGTGCATGAATAAAGATGAAATTAAGCGCAGAGAAAAGGTAGCTATTGACGCAATTAAGTCAGTATATGGTGAGCCTGATCAGGAATATGGTGTGACAATGTTTGTTGAGCATCATCTCGAAGAATTAGAACCTGATGAATGGGTAAAAATTTGTGGTTCTTCTTCACCAAATGCGCGAGAAGTTTTAAACTCGTTGGTGCTTCGTGTGCATTGGGACAATGATTCAATATTTGATTTTACTTTACCAGATGACGTCACAAACTATGTAATTAGTGTTAACTTTGATGATAATGGAAAAGTCATAGAAGTAAGCATGGAAAGT
>Ga0115005_10001205_pt1 | contig 20317 bp, 12 predicted proteins | sample ArcOceMetagenome_FD_87163 | JGI IMG/M metagenome (GOLD analysis project Ga0115005, IMG submission 87163) | Marine eukaryotic phytoplankton communities from Arctic Ocean - Arctic Ocean - Greenland ARC118M Metagenome | ecosystem: Environmental > Aquatic > Marine > Oceanic | place: Arctic Ocean... | reverse complement strand
GGCTATCGCTTGCCTGCAGATATGGAAATGAAATCTGAGGGCGCGTCTCTGGATCTGGAACTGGTGCGAGCGGAAACCGGGTTTCTCACCAGCCCCTGTGATCAGGGCATAGCCGATGATCAGAAAACGGACAACCCTGACGGTGCTTATGACTATGCCAGCGATGATGCGGTGAAGCGGTTGGTGCCCGAAGATGGCAGCGCGCCGTTGCCGCTGTGGATTGATGAAGCCAACTTCTGTAAACAGCTGGCCAAGGTCCATAACAACAAAATGCCCAATCCCCGCGAGGGGCTTTTTGGCCCGGATTCCATGATGTGGAAACTGGATGGTTTGAGCGCGCCACCCGCCTTTGGCGCCGGTCGTGCATTGTTGCTACAGGTAGCACACCCCTGGGTAACGGCGGGCATTGATCAGCACTCGGAAGTGCGTAATGACCCCATGGGGCGGGCTCGTCGTACTTTCTATCATATCTCCAGCATGGTGTTTGGCAGCATGCCCCAGGCGATGGCCTCGGCGAACCAGGTGCGGGATATCCATGAGGAAATTGACGGTGAAATGACCGAAGAGGCCGGTGCTTTCCACCGGGGTTCCGAATACCGGGCCAACGAAATCAACGCCATGATCTGGGTGCATGCAACACTGTGGGAAACCATCGTCCACATGTACGAAAAGCTGGAAGATGACCTGACCCCGGAAGAGAAAAACCAGTTCTACGAAGAAACCAAACTGTTTGCCATGTTGTTCGGGATTCCGGAAAGCGCGCTGCCTAAAGACTGGGATGCATTCATGGATTATAACCGTGCCATGTGGGCAAGCCCGCAGCTGACGGTAACGCCTAATGCCATGCAATTGAAGGAAGACCTGTTTGACGCCAAGTCCATCTGGATGATCGCGCCACTCTGGGGGCAGAAAATCATCACCGCCGCCGAATTGCCACCGCGTATTCGGGATCAGTACGACATGAAGTATGGCTGGTGGCAGAAATTCAACTATGGCTGGATTCGTGGCGCCACCTGGACCGCCCAGGTGTTGATGCCGAAGAGCATGGAGCATCACCCGATTTATCATGAGGCACAGGCGCGTCTGGAAGGTGAACGGCTGGGCGGTTATAACCAGTGGTTGATTGAAGCCTTCTTCGATAAGGAGCGGCTGGTCAATTGAAGAGGCGCGGCATCAATCTGGTGATGACGGCGCTGTGGCTTGTCATGAGTGCGCGGGCATTGGCGATCAGCGGCTATGATGAAACCGAGTTTATGACGGTGGATGCGTTTTTGTCCCAGGTCTATGGCGAGCCATTGCCGGGGATGTCTCTGTTGCCGTTACGTGGCGGCCTGCGTGACCAGGTAGAGACGGCACTGGGACACCGGTATCGCGGCCTGCGTTTGCGTTACTGGCAGCAGGGGAACGTGACGACCTGGATCATCGACGAGAAAAGCAAGGACATGCCAATGACGCTGGCCGTGGCGGTGGGGCCGGCCGGCATTACTCACCTGAACGTGTTGGTATACCGCGAACCCCGGGGCGGGGAAGTGCACCAGGCGTTTTTTCGTCAGCAATTTTTCGGGATTACCTTGCAGGATGACCTGAGCCTGTCCCGTGAGGTGGATGGTATTACCGGCGCCACCCTGTCGGTGGATGCCGTCAGCCGCGTGGCGGCCATGGCCCTGCTGCTCCATCAACACGTCATGGCCTCACAGGCAGAACCGGCCACAGACTGAACCCCGGCCTTTCCAAACCCGCCCTGACGTCTCACTATCGAACCATTGACGCTGCCGACCCTCTAACGTTTATGGTTCGATTATCCTCGCGCATGCTTCGCCGCTGGGCATATGGCTTGTTGTTACTGCTGGCCAGCGTGCTGCTACTGATTCTGGTGGCGGTAGGCTGGGCCTATGGTGCAGGCGTGCGCGTCAGTGAACCGGGTTGGCAGCAAGGCCTGACACTGGGGCAGTGGCGCCTGATACGCGACGATTGTGTGGCCGCCCGTGGCACCGACCTGACGCTCGAGGGCGTCTGGCCGCTCAAGATCAAGCAGCGGGTACTTGCCGTCTACGATTGCAGAGCCGGGAACGCCCCGGAGTCATCCAGTGAGAGCTTCCCCGACGGGCTTCCCTGGACCCCGTCCTTCGATTTGCAGGTCGCCGAACTGGACCTGTCTGGATTGATTGGTACCCCCCTTCCCGTCATGACGATGCAACTCCACCAGCAGGGGCAGCATTGGCAGCTGCAAGCGTCTGCGCCGCAGGCGGCGCTCCAGGCGCAATACCAACGCGCCGAGGGGCAATGGACAATCAACAGTGAAGGGGCGCTAAGCGCGCTGTTGCCGGATTGGCAGGGCCACTGGCAACTGCATGGCGAAGGGCGTTGGCAAGGAGAGCCAGACGGGGAGATACAGCTGGAGATGCGCTCGGCCGGACCGGTCACGCAATCGCAACGGGCGGACCTGGTCGCGCAAGCCCATTTTCAGGGAGCCGACTGGCAGCTGCAGGCGGATCTGGCCCAGCCATTGGCGCTGAACAATGACTGGCAACTGACCGCCGCAGAGCCCCTTGAGGTGGCGGGCAACGGCCTCGCGCTGACGAACGCCAGGGGCAAGCTGCAACTGGCAGGCCCGCCGGGCACGGTGATATTGCAGGCTCATAATGATCCCGACGCAACCAACCCGGCGGGGCTTGAACAGGGCCGGGGGACGTTGCTGTTGCAGGGCGACAGCCTGGGCGGTCAGCTGGACTTTCATTGGCAGGATCGCGTGCTGGTGCTTGAGCCGGCGTCGCTGACCTTGCCGCAAAATCTTACCGCGCAGTGGCAGGAGCCACTGCAGATACCCATGGCCCGTTCCGGCCGGGCCGATCTGCCGTTGCGGTTGGGTTACGACGGCTTGAACGTGAAAACCGGTTCCAGCCAGATTCAGTGGCAACGGGCAGGGGCTGAAGACGCGAGTCAGCTCGATTGGCAGTGGGCCGGCGATCTGTCGCTGCAGGGCCAGTGGCAGGGCTACCAATGGCAAGGAGAGTGGCAGGGCGCTGTCGGCAGTAATGGGCTGGAGGGTGAGCCCGTCAAGCTCACGGCGCGGCAAGGGAGTGATCGTCTGAGCTTTCTGATGCCGGTGAATACCTTGCAGCAGGCCCCGTATGGTGCCGAGGCCAAGGTGAGCGGCAACATGTCCGGTTACCCGCTGGACGGCACCCTGGCTTTTGCCCAGTCCGGGGCCGGCTGGGCCGGTACGCTCCAGGCCAACACCACCTTGCCGCAGTTTGAGCGTGGTGGGCAGGTGACGGTAAAGGCCCCCTGGTCGTTGGCGGATGGCACGGTCAGCGTGGCGGCAGGGAGTCAGGCGTCAATTTCCGAAGGGCTTATCGGGCAGGCCTTGATCCGGCCGGTATCGCTGCGTGCAACGGGGCCGTTGCAGATCAATGGACAGGGCATCACCGGCACCGTGGCGATTCATGGCGGTGGCTTACTGGCCGCCCGCTGGCGCCTGCCGCCGATATCAGGAACGGCGACGATGAAAGGCAAGCGGGTGCAGGGCCGGTTAACCGTCAGTGAGTGGCAAAGCGAATTGCGGGCCAAGGGTGCGCTTGAGAATAATGGTGGTGCGAGTGGCACCTTGACCATGCGCAGCGCGCTGGTGCCTGCCATGGGGGTGGGCCTGGCCGCTACTCCACGGCAAGGTCAGCTGGAAGGCAGCGGCCGCTGGCAATGGCGGCAGACGCTGAAAGCGTCCGGGGATATCACGTTCACCGGTGCGGATCTGGACTGGGGCAGCGTGACGGCCCGTGGCGCTGCCGGGGTGCTTCATGGTGAATATGATCACGGCCAAGTGCAGCTTAGCAGCGCCGGCCCCGTGACGGTGGACACCCTGGATATCGGCACGTCGATCACCGATCTGGCTCTCACCGTGGATAGCGACCTGTCTCAATGGCAATTTACTGATATCCGGGCCGATCTGTTGGGCGGTTATTTGCGATCCCCGGCACTGGACTGGCCCTCCGCCCGCCCGCAACCGGTGGTGATCAGCCGTATTGATCTCGCCGAAGTGGCCGCATTGCAAAACCCGCCACCGGTGTCCCTGTCCGGGCGAATCGGCGGCTATGTCCCCTTGCAGTTGGGAGCGGATTTTCTGGTCATCGAACAGGGGCGATTAGCCAACGAAGAGCCTCTGTCGTTGATCATTCCTGCTTCGTCCAGCGTGCAGGCCATGGCCGACTCCAATCAGGCGGTGAAGTTGGCGCTGGACAGTCTTAGCACCCTGTTGATCAGCGACTTCCAGGCGCGCATGGCCATGGATAAAGTGGGTTGGCTGGATGCGGCGATCACCATTAAAGGGATAAACCCGCAAAGAAAAAGTCTGCCGGTAGTGTTTAACTACACACACCGGGAAAACGTGTTGGCGTTGATGCGCAGTTTGCGCATTGGCGATGAAATCACTGAACAACTGCGCACGGAGAATCGATGATGAAAAAACTCGGGCTGGGCACGGTGTTGCTGGCCGGCTGGCTGTTGGCGGCTTGTACGCCCACGGTGGCCCTGAAAGCACCGGAAGATCCCATCACTATTAACCTGAATGTGAAAATTGATCATGAAATCCGTTTGAAAGTGGAAAAGGATATCGATCAGTTGTTCAGTGAAGACAGCGACCTGTTTTAAGGAGTGGGTATGAAAATGTTGAAATCTGCATTGGCCATGGTGGCCTTGCTGCTGAGTATGGCCGCGTTTGCGCTGGATCTGGACGCAGCGAAAACCAGGGTCTGGTCGGTGAGCAGACGGATGGTTACCTGGGCGTTGTGAAAGCGACACCGGCGGCGGTGGAACTGGCGGCGGATATTAATCAGAAACGTCGGGCCGCTTACGAACGCATTGCCAAACAAAACGGCATCACGCTGGAGCAGGTGGCCAGGCTGGCGGGCCAAAAAGCGATTGATAAAACCGAAGCCGGGCAGTACGTGAAGACGCCGGGTGGCCAGTGGGTTGAAAAATAATTGTATAAAAAAGTTTTTCTGCCAAAGCATTGGGATGAAAGTTCCAGGTAATGTTTTCGTACTAGTTTAGTGTAAACCGTTGATAGTAGAGGGGTTAAATTTCGGTAAATTCAGGGGTCTGGCGCCTCTTTGTGGCTGCTTGTTTTCCTTTCCAGTGTTTAAATTCCCTAAGAAATTCGGGAACAACTGGAAAGGAATCTGCCATGAAAACCTTTTTGCGTATGACCGCTGCGGTGCCTCTGCTGATCAGCCCCTTTGCATTCGCTGGGGAAAATGTGCCTGACCAATACGGGTACATCGGTGGGCATGCCAGCTACTATACTTTTTATGACAATGACGTCATCGGTAATGGTGGTGATGGCTTGGACGATGTGCCGTTTTATGGCGCTCAGCTGGGTTGGCGTTTCGCTCCAAACTGGTCCGTGCAGGGTTGGTACGAAGAAGTAGACGGTGACGCGGAGAGTAAATACAACTCCGGTCGTCGTCTGGACATGAAAAATTATTACGTCAGTGGCCGTTACCACTTTGATGACCATGGCCTGCTGGGTTTCGAACCCTATGCCGGTATCAATGTGGGCGAGCAGCTGATTGAAAGCCTGAATAACCCCAACAGTGACGATAACGACGAGCTGATGACCGGTGTGGAACTGGGTGTGCAGCGCGCGTTCTTCAAACACGTGATTCTGGATCTGGGTACCCGTCAGGCATACAGCCAGGACCGTGAATACTGGGAAGGCCAGGTCTATGCTGGTATTAATCTGGCGTTTGGCATCAGCGATGACGACGGTGGCAGCAGTGACGATGAAGTGGTTGCTGCAACCCCCGCGGAAGTGGTGACTGGCGACAGTGATGGCGATGGTGTCAATGACGACAAGGACCGCTGCCCGAACACCGCTTCCGGTGCGGTGGTGGATGCGGACGGCTGTCAGGTCTACGAGTCCATGCAGAATCGTGAAACCTCGGTGATCTACTTCGGCTTTGACCGCGACACCATTCAGGGTCAGTTCAGCGATGAAATCAAAGGTGTGGCGGATCGTCTGAATGCGGGCGAGCAAGGGCGCATCCGTGTGGAAGGCCATGCTGACAGCACTGGTCCGGCCGATTACAACCAGGGCCTGTCCGAGCGTCGTGCCCAGTCAGTGAAAGACCGCCTCATGAAGGACTTCTCCGTCGGGTCTGACAAGATCACCACGGAAGGTTTCGGTGAGAGCAAGCCGGTGGCCGACAACAGCACTGCTGACGGTCGTGCGAAGAACCGCCGCGCGGATATCATCGTGGAAACCGAAGAGAAAGAAGCGCAGTTCAAATAAGCGCGTGATGTAGAAACAAAAAACGGGATGCTTCGGCATCCCGTTTTTTTATGCCGCTCTGCGGCCGCCACACGGTTCACGCAACAGGCAACACGCCATGAGCCTGCCGTTTTTCAACTTTGCACTTTAAACTTTCAACTCAACCGTTCTGCCAACCCCGACGCCCGCCAGGTGCGTTTTTTCACCGCACTGTCCAGTACTGACGGTTTGCCGAACTCCAGCAAGGTGAAGCGATCCCGTGCACGGGTGACGGCGGTGTAGATGAGTTCCCGGGTGAGGAGCGGGTGGGGGGCGTCCGGTAGCACCAGCAGGGTGTGTCTGAATTCCGAGCCCTGGGATTTATGCACGGTCATGGCATAGACGGTTTCCACCCCGTCCAGGCGGCTGGGCAGCACCCATTTGATGCGCCCGTCCGGTAACTGGAACGCGACGCGCAGCAGTAACGCCGGTTTGCCATTTCTCTCTTCCCGCTTTTTTTCCTCAAGTAATGGCAGGGTCAGCCCCACATCGCCGTTCATCAAGCCCAGCTGATAATCGTTGCGCGTCATCATCACCGGGCGGCCCGGATACCATTCCCGTTCCGGGGCCAGGTCCTGCTGTTGCAGGTGGCGGGTGATACGCTGATTCAGTTGCTCCACCCCAAACGGCCCGCTGCGTAAACCGCTGAGCAGTTGCTGGTGGGTGAGTTGCTTGAGCAATGCGGCCGCCCAACCATCGAACTCTTCCCGTTGTGCCGGTGGTGTCGCCACCGCCTGAAACAGGGCACGTAAACCCGAGTGATCGCCACTGCCGTTGAGCAGCAGGGTTTCCAGTTGCTGGCCGTCGCTGCGCAAGGGGTGGCGATGCAGGCTGTCATCGTACTGTTGAAAAGCTTTGCGCACCTGCGGCAGGTTTTCTTCGTTCACCGCACGCGCCAGTTCGCCGATGCCGGGGCTGTCCTTGGAGCGCCAGTTGGTGCGCAGCATGGCGGTCTGCTGGGCGAGTGCGTTGCCCGGGGCCTGTTCGGTTTCCTGATAGCCGCTGATGTCGGCGCCGCAGGTGTCTCTGACAAATTCGATGGTGCCTTGTTGATAACGCCCCTGGTGGGCATGGCGGCACAAATCACCCATCACAGCGCCGGCTTCCACGCTGGCCAGCTGGTCCTTGTCGCCCAGCAGGATCAGCCGGGTGTGGGGACTCAGGGCTTCCAGCAAGCTGGCCATCATGTCCATGTCGATCATGCTGGCTTCGTCCACCACCACCAGATCCGCGTGCAGCGGATTGTCGGCATGGTGACGGAAGTGACGGCTGTCCGGGCGGGTGCCGAGCAGGCGGTGCAGGGTGGTGACTTCCGTGGGGATGGCGTCACGTACTGCGGTTTCCACCTCGAGTTTTTCTACCTGTTCGCCGATGGATTCGGTGAGCCGCGCGGCTGCCTTGCCGGTGGGGGCGGCGAGGCGAATACGCAGGCGCTGGTTCTCCGTCATGGCCAGGCTTTGCAGCAGCCCCAGCAGGCGAACCACGGTGGTGGTTTTGCCGGTGCCGGGGCCGCCGGTGATGATGCCGATACCGCTGCGGCTGGCCAGGGCGCAAGCCACCTGTTGCCAGTCGGTCTGGTCGCCGGCGTTCGGGAATAATCGGGCCAGGGCGTCGCGCAGACGCTCGGCAGGCAACGGGCTGACCGTGGCCAGTCGCTGGCTGATGGCCTCGGCGACGGACACTTCCCTGGCCCAGTTACGGCGCAGATAAAGGCGGCTGCCGTCCAGTACCAAGGGTGTGCTGCCGTCCTGACTGACCAGCGGACTCTGTTGCAGATCATGTAGCCAGTCATCCGGTTTGCCGGGCAGCAGGGAGACCAGCTCCGGCGGTGGGCTGGTGCCCCACAGCTGGGTGGCCAGTTCCCGGTTTTTCAGGTCCAGACACAGGTGGCCGCTGGCTTGTTGGTTGCTGGTGAAAGCGGCAAGTAGCAGGACGGGGTAACTTGCCTGCGGACATTGCTGTTTAAGAAAGCGGGCAATGGCCACGTCCAGATCGCGCAGCAAACTGTTGTCACGCAGCAGAAGCAGGGCATCTTCCCAGGTGAGGGCGGAGAACAGGTCAGATTGCATGGAAAGCCTCCGACCCAGTTGAAAGTTGAAAGTTCAAAGTTGAAACGCGGGAAAGCCCTGAGCTGGCCGAGCAGGGTCTACGCCGCGATTGATATGTTGTGGGGCACTGCATTGCAGTGGCAGAAGGGCGTGTTCGCGCTTTTAAACTTTGAACTTTCAACTTTTAACTCTCCCTTGCTTCAAACATCACATCAAGCGCTTCAATCAATCCTGTCGCCGGTCGATCGAACACCGTTCCCGCCGCCGGGCCTTGCAGGCCGCGCAGGAACACATAGACGGCGCCGCCCAAGTGCTGGTCGGGATCATAATCCGGCAGGCGGCTTTTCAGCAGGCGGTGCAGGGCCAGCAGGTAGAGCACGTATTGCACTTCGTAGCGCTTTTCCAGCACCGCATCGGTCATGGCGTCCAGGGTGTAGGCGCTGTCATCCACGCCCAGCCAGTTCGATTTGTAGTCGAGCACGTAGTATTTGCCGTCGTGTTCGAATACCAGATCGATAAAGCCCTTGAGCATGCCGTTCAGGGTATCGGCTTCCAGTCGCGGGCGCGGATGCTGTGGATGGATATGCTGGCGGATCAGGGTGTCCATCTCAGCCACTTTCACCTGGTGGGCAGGGAACAGGAATTCCAGTTCCGGCACATAGGTGTGCAGGGTATTGAGGGCGATCCGGTCGTTTTCCAGCGGCAGGCTAGTGGTGACTGCCTGCTTCCACCAGTGGCGGATCACTTCCATAAAATCTTGCCAGCCCCGGGCCTGCAGTTTTTCTTCCACGCTGGTTTCAAACTCGGCGGGGTCGGCCAGGGTTTGCGTGAAGCTTTGGTTGGCGGCCTGCTCCAGCACATCGTGGAGCAGGGTGCCGGGTGCCGCGCCACGGGGGAAAGCGTGGATGGTATCTGGTAACGGCTCGGCGTCATCGATAACGGTGTCGTCCTGTTGCTCGGCCAGTTGATCGCCGCGCGGGTCCGCCGGGGCCAGGGTTTCCTGTACCTGTTTGAGGGCACTGTAGCTGGCAATCCACCAGGGTTGCCGTTGTCGCGCCACAGGAATTAGCGGCGTGCGCAGGGTCTGCGCTTGCGCTTTGGGTTGATAGCATTCCGGGTTGCTGTCTGGCGCGTTGATGATGGCGACCGCATCATGGGCCACCGGTGTTAGCGCGGTACGCAGGCCGTCGTTGGCCACGCCATTGCCGAACAGCAAGCGGCCGATGGCGCTTTTCTCCAGCTGGTTCTGTTTGCCGCGGCCCTTGATGTAAGGCGCGATTCCCAGGGTGCAGGTGTGGCAAGCGCGGGTCAGGGCCACGTAGAGCAGACGCATGTCTTCGGCCAGCCGTTCGTGGTCCGCCTTGTTTTCCACGGTCTCGTCCGGCTCCAGTGAGACATTGAGATGATCGTTTTCGTGGTAGCGCAGCGGCGGCTTGTTCTTGTCCGCCGGGCGGAAGCTGCAGATAAAGGGCAGGTACACCAGCGGGTATTCCAGGCCCTTGGATTTATGGATGGTGATGACTTTGACCCGGTCGTCGTCACTTTCCAGGCGCAGGATACTTTCCTTGCTACTGCCGCGGCCTTCTTCAACCGTGTCTTCCAGATAGCGGATCAATGACTGTTCGCCATCCAGTTGGGTGGCGGCCTGCTGCAACAGCTCCGCCAGGTGCAGCAGGTTGGTCAGGGCGCGTTCGCCGTCCAGGCTCTGGCTGAGCCGGGCGGGCACATGAAAATCCATCAGCAGGCTGCGTAACATGGGTAGCACGCCCTGGGTCTGCCATTGCTGGCGATAACCGTGAAACTGCTCCACGGTTTCTTCCCAGCGCACTTCATCCTGATTGAGGGCATCCAGTTCCGCGTAGGCCAGGTCCAGCACGGCGCAGGCCAGGGCGCTGCGTACCCGGGTATCGGATTCCGGGGTGGCGCAGGCGTGGAGGATCAGCAGCAGGTCGTGCGCTTCGGGCTGGGCAAATACGGAATCCTGATCGGACAGATAAACGCTGCGTACCTGGCGTTCCATCAGCGCATCGCGGATGGCTTTGGCTTCGGTGCGATCGCGTACCAGGATGGCAATATCGTTGGGATGCAGGGGCCGGAAGCTGTCGTCTTTCTGGAAGCCGGTGACGCCTTTTACGGCACCGTTAAGCAGATGGGCAATTTCACTGGCGCAGCGTGCCGCCTGCTCATCCCGGTATTGGCCGGCGCTCACCGGTTTTTCCCGCTCGTCCACCCAAAGGGTAATGCCGGATTTTTCGTTGTTGTCGATTAACAGAACGTCCTTGCGGCCGTTGGCCTTTACCGCTTCAAACGGAATGGCGTTATCCATCATGAACACATCGCCAAAGGTATTCTGGCTGTAGCTGAACAGATGGTTCACGGCGTGGACCATGGCGTCGGCGCTGCGGAAGTTTTTGTCCAGGGTGTAGTGGTTGCCTGCGGTGGCCCGGCGGGCTTTCAGGTAGGTAAAGACGTCGGCGCCGCGGAACGCATAGATGGCCTGCTTGGGGTCACCGATCATGAACCAGCCAGTGCCTTCTTGCCCTTCATAGAGTGCGGAAAAAATGCCGTACTGGGTCGGGTCGGTATCCTGGAATTCGTCGATCAGTGCCACCGGGAACTGGTCGCGGATAACCTGGGCCAGGCGTTCGCCATTGCCGCCTTTCAAGGCATCGTGCAGGCGGCTGAGCATGTCATCGAAGCCCATGGTGGCGGTCTGGCGACGGACCTGATCCACGCGCCGGTCGATCCAGGCGGCGGCATGGGCGAGCAGGTCGGTGCGGGGCAACTGTGTATTTGCCCGGCCTTCCATGACCGCATCCAGCTGCTGGCAGAAGGCAAAGTCCGGGCGGTGTTCCTGTCCGGCCTTGGTGAGTTTCATGCCCTCATGGGAAAACTTTGCCAGGGTGTCGTAGGCCTTGTCGTTGAGTCGCTCGCCGTTGGCGTAGCGCTGCAGGGTTTGCAGCATGCCGGGCAGGCTGGTGGTGCGGTAGCTGTTGCCGTTGAGCCACTTGTTGTCGCGGGCAGCGCGCACCCATTCGAGAAACTCCGGCAGTTCGTCGGCCAGTTGCTGGCGGGCTTGTTGATCCTTGTCTGCCTGCGGGCCGGTTTGGGTGAGCCAGTGTGTGACGCTTTGCGGTAGTTCTTCCGGATCGGCTTCTTTCAAGCCGAGCAGGGGACGGCAGGCCTCCAGCAGCGCATCTGGGTTGCCCAGGTTGTCGCTTTGCAGGGCATTGGCGGCGCTGACCGGGAATTTACTAATGATGGTGCGCCAGTAATCTCGCGCTGCCATTTGTTGTTCGTCGCTGGCGTCTTCCTGCAATTCCAGGCTGAACAGGCTGCCGGAATCGAAGGCGTGCTGTTTGAGCATGCGGTTGCAGAAACCGTGAATGGTGTAGATGGCGGCTTCGTCCATCCACTGGGCGGCGGCATCCAGGCGCTGGGCGCAGCGGGCGCGGTCGTCCGGGGCACTATAGTCGTTAAGCAGTTCTGCCAGTACCGGGTCGTCGGCTTCGGCGCTGCCATCGGCAAAAATGCGGGCAGCATCAGCGAGCCGATCGCGGATACGTTCACGCAGTTCTTCGGTGGCCGCTTCGGTAAAAGTCACCACCAGAATTTCTGGTGGTAGCAGCGGACGTGAAAACCCGTTTTCGTCTCCATGACCCAGCACCAGACGCAGATAGAGGGCGGCCAGAGTAAAGGTCTTGCCGGTGCCGGCACTGGCTTCGATCAGTCGGGTGCCGTGCAGCGGGAAAGTGATCGGAAGCGGACGTTCAATGTTCATGCGTCATCTCCCGGTTCACGCCATTGAGCATGCTGGTAGAGCGGGGCATAGAGTTGTTCGGTCCAGTAGGCGAAGGCGCTTTGGTCGCCGTGGCGAACCGCGAGCAGGGTGTCGAAGTCGGCCCAGGCGCGGGCAATGGCCGGTTCCTTTTCCTGTTCGCCGGTGTGCATGAAACCGGATTCGAACACCTTGCGGGCTTCGCTTTCCCCCCGCTCTTTTTCTTCCCCTTTCAGCCAGGCGAAGGCGGTGGCGCAGGCCACGGGCAGCGGTTCGCACAGGGCCTGCTGCCAGGCATGACCCAGTTGGTCCAGGCATTGCTGGGCGTCGTTGCGGTTCAGGTGGGGCAGGGTGATGCGGCCATCCTGTCCCTGGATGTGGGTGGTCAGCGGATGCCCGGCGGCGCAGGCGGCCAGGTGCAGGGTCCAGTCCCGGGTGAGTTTGTCGAAGCGTTCTTTCAGCTTGCCGGTGTGCAGTACCAGCCGTTGGGCATTCGCAGCGGAGCCGCGCAAATCCGTGAGCCAGTCTTCGATCTGCAAAGGGCCGGCGTTGAGGCGGATTTCCTGTTGCGGTTGCAGTGTGCCGCACTCGGCGAGCAGGGCAAAGTACTGCTCCAGTAGCTGCGACAGGGGCATCAGCAGGCTGTCACGGCTGCCCTCGTCAAAGGGCGCCAGGGGCAGGTCGCCGCTGCCGGCCAGGCGATCCAGAGTGTGGGTCATGGCGTCGCCGGCATGCTCGGGGCCGGCGCGCAGGGCTTCACTGAGCAACTGGTCCTGTAACTGGAAACGTTGCAGGCCGTCGAAGGCGAAGGGTTCGCTGTCGTCCAGGACCTGGCGTTGCTGTTTCAGGCGAGCTTTCAGCCGTTGCTCGAAAAAGTGCGCCACGGGTTGTTTGAGAAAGCGGCCCAAAGCGGCGCAGGTAATCGGCTCGTCGTTTTCCAGTGGCGGCAGGGGTTGGTCATTGCTGACCTTGTGTGCCTGACCATCGTGGAGGGCGCGCCATTCGTTGGCGTAGGTGTGTAGTGACGTATCGGGGACCGCATCCTGGTCGCTGTGGAAAAAATAGCGGGCGCTGAACGGTTGCAGCGGGTGCGCCACGGTGAGGGCATCCACCGGTTCGCCCAGGTCGGTGCGCCAGCGCTGGTTGATGTGGTCGCGCAGTTGCGCCACCAGCACCGAGGGCGGACGTTCGCTGTTGTCGCGCACGTTGCGACCGGTCCAGCTGATATAGAGGCTGTCGCGGGCGCTGAGCAGGGCTTCCAGAAACAGGTAGCGATCGTCGTCCCGGCGGGATCGGTCGCCGGGGCGATAGTTGCCCCACTGGCGCATCAGGTCGAAATCCATGGGCTGTTGCTGACGGGGGTAGTCGCCGTCCTTCATGCCCAGCAGGCAGACATGGCGGAAGGGAATGGCGCGCATGGGCATCAGGGTGCAGACGTTGATGCGCCCGGCCATGAATCGTTGCGACAGGCTTTCCGCATTCAGAGCATCGAGCAGGGGGCGGCGGGCCACAGTGAGTGGCAGGGGGCTGTCGAAGTCGGCCTCGGCGCAGGCCGCCAGCCAGTCGTTGAGGGCGTCGCGCAGGCCTGCGTCCAGGGTCTGGTCTGCTTCGTCCCCGGGGGCGAACAGGTCATCCAGCAATTGGGTAAAGCGTTGTTGCCACTGTCGGGCGCTGGCGTCTGTACGGCTTTGCTGCCAGTGCTGCTCCAGGGTGTCGAGCAGGCGGGACAGACGCCCGGCCAGCTCCGCGCCCAGGCCGGCCACTTCGTCCAGCGGCTCGATGCCCATCCAGGCCGGGCCGTCGCCGAGCAGGTAGCCGGCCAGCATCCGTTTCAGGCCGAAGGCCCAGCTGTTCTGCTCGAAGCCAGGCACGTCCAGGGTCTTGCGTTGTGGGCTGTTCAGGCCCCAGCGAATGCGCGCCTGGTCGATCCAGCGGGCCAGTTGCGGCAGGTCGCCTTCGTCGATACCGAAGCGCTCGCGCACCGCGGGCACATCCAACAGGTCGAGAATATCGGTGGCGGTGAAGCGCCACTGGGGCAGGTGCAGCAAGGATTCTACTGCCTGGGCCAGCGGGGAGGCGGCGCCGGCACTGCGGTCGCTGAGGGTGTAGGGCAGGTAGCGTGGATCGTCCCGTTCCAGTCGGCCGAATACTGCATCAATGTGCGGCGCGTAGGCTTCGATGTCCGGCACCATCACGATCACATCGCGGGGCTGCAGGGTAGGATCGTTGCTGAAACGATCCAGCAGTTCATCCTGAAGGATTTCCACTTCTCGCTGAGCGCTGTGGCCGATACGGAACTGAAGAGAGCTGTCCATTTCCAGGGGCGGACGTCGGTCCGGCGCTGGCAGCGGCTCCAGATCGAGAATGTCCTGCTGCAACTGTTGCAACAGGGTATGCGGCTCGCGGCTTTCAAACAGATCGATTTGGTTCTGGAAGGCGCTGCGATAACTGTCCGGGTCGTCGTGGTCGTAGAGCAGACCAATAAAGTCCCGGCCCTGTTTGCCCCAGGCGGCCAGCAGTGGATTGACCCGGTTTTCCGGCAGGGCGGTCAGGTGACGTTTGCGGTTGTCCAGCTGGCGACGCAGCAGTTGTTTGTCTTCGACGATATCCGCCCAGTAATGCTGGCAGGGGTTCTGTACCAACATCAGGATTTGGCAATGCTGGCTGAGCGCGGCCAGGGCTTCCAGGGCCTGCTGGGGCAGGGCGCTGATACCGAAGATGATCAACCGGCGTGGCAGGCCCGGCGGTGGCGTGCTCTGTTCCTGTTGTTGAGTGAGTGCAGCCATGAAATCACGGTGGATGGCGCTGCGGCTGAGGCCTTGTTTGCTGTCATCCATGTCCGCCAGCAGGGCACGCCACAAGTGCGCTTGCCATAACTGGCTGGCGGGAAAGTCATCGAAGGTGTCGCGATCCTCAGCCTTGCGCAGGCGGTCGTTGCCGCTTTCCCAATCTGCCAGCCAGTCCGCCCGATACATCTGATAGGCATCGAACAGATCCGCCAGCCGTTCGGCCAGCTGATGGCGTTTGCGGCCATCCACGTCGTCGGCGAGAAAATGGCGCAGGGGGCCAAAGTGCTCGTTGTTCAGCAAGGCAGGCAGCAGCCGGTACAGGCGCCATAGCAAGCGGGACTTGTCGAAGGGTGAGGTGCGCGGCACCTGGTCTTCACCGAGCACGGTGCGGTAGGCACCCCACAGGAACCGGGCGGGCATCTGGAACTGGAAGCCGGCACTGATACCCAGGGCATCCGCCAGTTGCAGTTTCAGCCATTGGGCCATGCCGTTGGACTGCACCAGAAAGGTTTCCGTTTCCAGTGGTGGCAGTGGCTCACGCTGCAGCCAGTCCGCCACCAGCTCGGTGAGGGTTTCCAGACGGTTGCCGTGCAGCACGATCAGCCCGTTTTGCATGGACATTCCTTGCGCGAAATTGCGTTTGTGCGAAAGGGCCTAGCCTAAGGGAGAAGCGATTGCCGCGCTACAACAGCTAGCCACATCTGGTGCAAAGGAGGGGATGCTAAAGGAGGGAGGTAGCCAGATTGTGTTGTGGGGAAATAATTGGGTGGCAGGGGCGAGTAACGAGTTTCGAGTCTCGAAAAGCAAAAACCATTCTTCGGTTGAAGGTTTTGACTTTCTCAACTCGCTCCTCGTCACTCGCTACTGAATCGCTACAGCACGCTCATCCACCAGTTAAGCCGTTCGCGCTTTTGCGGCTGTGGTTTTTCCTGTTGCTCTTGCGCTGGCGGGGTGTCGGCTTCACTGGCCTGGCTGGGCTGAATACCAAAGGTCGGATACAGCGATGCCACCAGCAGCACCGCCATGGCTCGGTTAAAGGCGCGCAGACGCTGCCCCTGATGCAGCCAGTTCTTGAGCACCGCGCCAAACAGGTTCCAGCTGCTGATCAGCGGTAATCCGACAATCAGGAAGGTGCCAGCAATGATTGCTGCGCTAAGGGTAAAGTTCTGCGGCTGGGTAAAGGTGGCCACACCGGTGAGAATCATCATCCAGGCCTTGGGGTTTACCCACTGAAACAGGGCCGCCTGCATGAAGGTCAGCGGTTTGGCGTTGTAGCGATTGCTTTTCAGGTTGCGGGTGCGCACCAGTTGCCAGGCCAGATACAACAGGTACAAGGCACCGCCCACACGCAGTGCGGTAACGGCTTGTGGGAAGCGGGTTAGTAGCTGACCGAGCCCCAGCGCTACGCACAGCAGTATTACCTGACAGCCGATGGCGATGCCCAGAATGTGCGGCAAGGAACGGCGGAAACCTGCGTTGGCACCGGATGCCATCAGCATCAGGTTGTTGGGGCCGGGGGTGCCGGTCATCACGGCGACAAAGCCGATAAGTGCCACAAACTGTTCCGTCGACATGGCAGTGATCCTTCTTTTCTGAAGATGGTTCAACAGACTAGGTGGACAGCGCAGGTCAATACAGATATAAAAAAATTAAATTGGAGCGGTACAGATTATGTGAGTAGCCATCTGTACCGCTTTTTTTGCAAAAAACTGTACCGGTAACAGGCCTTATGACCCTCTATCAAAGTCTGGCTGATCGTTTGCAGGGGCTGATCAGTGATCAGGTATACCCGGTGGGTAGCCGTCTGCCCGGCGTGCGGGTGCTGGCGGAACAGCAACAGGTCAGCGTGTCCACGGCGGTGAATGCGTGCCGGGAGCTGGAACAGCGCGGTGTGCTGGAGGCGCGCCCCCGCTCGGGGTATTACGTCCGGCAGCCGCCGGTGCTGCGCGAGCCTCCCAGGGTGGCGACGGCCAGCCGGAAACCTCGCAAGATCACCGGGCAGGAACAGGTTCTGCAGATGCTGCAGAACGTGAACAACCCGGCGGTGGTCAATCTCGGCGCGGCGGTGCCGGCGCCGGAATTTATGCCGGTGGCGGCCATGGAGCGGGTTTTTCATGGTGTGTTGCGTGAGCAACGGCGTCGTTGTGTGGGGTATGAATTCCCGCCCGGGGCACCGGAGTTGCGCACCCAGATCGCCCGTCGATTGGCGGGCATGCAATGCGCGGTGGCACCGGAAGAGGTGCTGATTACCAATAGCTGCCAGGAATCCGTGGCGATTGCCCTGAAGCTCACGACGCGCCCCGGCGATACCGTGGCGATTGAGTCGCCCACGTATTACGGCCTGCTGCAGGTGATCGAATCTTTGGGGTTGAAGGCACTGGAGATTCCCACCGACCCGGAGCAAGGGATCTCGCTGGAGGCGTTAACACTGGCCCTGGAGCGCTGGCCGGTGGCCGCCTGTGTGGTGGTGCCGAATTTTTCCAATCCGTTGGGCGTGTGTTTGTCTGATGCCCGCAAGCGGGCCCTGCTGACGTTGCTGGGCCGTTATCAGGTGCCCCTGGTTGAAGATGATATCTATGGGGATCTGCCGCTTTCCGGACCGCGTCCCCGGCCCATCAAAAGCTGGGATGATGACGGCCTGGTGTACTACTGCGCTTCATCGTCAAAAACCTTGTCTGCCGGGTTGCGGGTGGGCTGGCTGGTGTCGCCACCGGCGCAGCAGGAACGCGCAGAATATCTGCAGTTCATCAATACCGTTTCGGTGAATACGCCGGGGCAACTGGCCCTGGCAAAGTATCTGGAAACCGGGCGTTATGACCGTTTTCTTCGCCAGTTGTGCGGAGATCATGCATTGGGGGTGGCAAGAATGACGGAGCGGGTCACCCAGCTTTTTCCCCGGCAAACCCGGGTCAGCCGTCCGGCCGGCGGGTTCGTTCTGTGGGTAGAATTGCCCGACGACGTGGACACCACAGAGTTGATGGCGGCCGCGCTGGAAAAGGGCGTCAGCTTTGCGCCGGGGATTTTGTTTTCCGCGTCCGGGAAATTCAGCAATTGCTTGCGGCTCAATTGTGCCGTGAAGTGGGATAACCGGGTGGAGCAGGCACTGGTGACGCTGTCGCGGTTGTTGTAACGGTGGAATGGAAGGCTACTTTGTCGTTACGAGTTACGAGTTACGAGTTACGAGAAGCGAGAAGATAAAACCGGTTTTGCATTTCGCTTCTCGCAACTCGGATTCTTATGCCTTCGGCGACGTCGCCCGGGTTTGGCTTACATCATCACCGAGCCAAGCACTTCGCGCTTGTCGTCCTGCACTTTGATGACCTGGCCGCCTTCCTTGATCAGGGTATAACGTTCCTGCGTAGCGATGACCGAGATGGAACCATCGGCGTTATAGGTCAGTTCAGCTTCATTGCCCAACCCGTCGGTCACGGTCTCGGTGGTGCCAGCCACCTTGGCGCCTTCCTTGCTGATCGGGTTGGTGCCAGTCCAGAACTCGATGGAGTTAAAAATGATGATATCGCCCAGCAACGACAAGCCGTAAACGGGAATCCACCAGAAGGCAAAGGAAATCCCCTGATTGACGAACTTGTTGTTGGTGGCGTCTGCGTTCCAGTCCTGCACGGTATCGAACAGGGCATTCTGGCCAAGGCAGCCAGTCAGCAGAGCGGCGACAGATACGCTGGTGATGATCTTTTTCATCGGACTCTCCTCGGGTTTGGGTGAGTTCATTATTACTGTCATTCAGCCACGAGAAAAAGAGGGGAAGCAGTGACAGTGAATAATTAATCGTTAATAACGACGCGATTTAATCGTGTTGTTGTAAACGCAAGAGGCCGCACCTGTACTCCGGGCGCGGCCTCTTGCATTTAAAGTTAACAACGCTCTCGCGCGCCGTTATTCACTATTAATTATTAATTGGCGTTACTCGCTTTCCATCTCTGCCAGCTCGTCTTCAAAGAAGAACTTGTCTTCACCGAAGGCCGGTTCCAGGTGGTTCAGCCAGGTGGCGTCTTCGTTGTACTTGGCGAAGAAGGGGCGTTGTACCCAGTCGTGGTTGCGGCCCTGAATGAAGCGCAGGGCGAACACTTTCTCGCCGTTGATCTCGGTAACCCCCTGGATTTCCACCTTGCCCGGGTGGCTGGACATGCTCGGGCCTCGCGCGGTGCGGGCGATGCCGGATACCTGTTTCATGGCGTCGCGATAGATTTCCCAGGCCTTGGCCAGCGGCACTTCAAAGTAATGGCGGGCGCCGGTGTCGCGTTCCACAAACATGTAGTAAGGGATGATGCCCAGCTCGACCTGGGTCTGCCACAGGCGCGCCCAGTCGTCGGCGTTGTCGTTGATGTGTGCCAGCAGCGGGCCCTGGGCGCGAATCACCGCGCCGGTGGCGCGTACCCGCTTCACCGCTTCACGGGCGATGTCGGTTTCCAGTTCCTGCCAGTGGTTGTAGTGCGCCATCAGCGCCAGGTGTTTGCCGCTGGCGATTACTTCCTCGAACAGGTCCAGCAGGTCCTGGGCGTCGGCGTCGGACACCACGCGTTGGGGCCAGAAGGTGAGTGCCTTGGAGCCGATTCGGATGGTGCGAATCTGTTCCAGTTCCAGCAGCGGCTCGATATGAGCCCGCAGGTTCTTGGTTTTCATTACCAGCGGGTCGCCACCGGTGATCAGCACATCGGAAATTTCCGGGTGGGCCTGAATGTATTTCTTCAGCTGGCCGGCTTCCTTGGTGGCGATTTTCAGATCGTTATCACCGATGAACTGGGCCCAGCGGAAGCAGAAGGTGCAGTAGCTGTGACAGACCTGGCCCTGGCTGGGGAAAAACAGCACAGTCTCGTTGTACTTGTGCTGGACGCCATCGATCTTCTCGCCGTCCACTTCCGGCATGTTGTGTTCCATCTGCCCGGCGGGGTGCGGGTTCAGCGCTTCTCGTACTTCGGCGATGGTGGCCTTGATGACGGCCTTGTCACCGCCGCGCATGGCATCGGCGACCTTGTCGAAGTGTTCCGGGGCCAGCATGCCCTTCTGGGGAAAGGTGAGCTGGTAGATGGGGTCATTGGGGACATTGTCCCAGTTGATCAACTCATTGATGACATATTCATTGACCCGAAACGGCAGCACATTGGCTACCACGTCCATGGCAAAGCGGGTCTCGTCGTCCAGGCGCTTGAGTGGCTCGATCTTGTCGAGCTGGCGTGCCGTGTAGACCTTGAACCGGCGGGGTTCGTCGTAGCCGTGTTCAAAAGATTGAGCCAGCTTGTCGGTGCTCTCGCGAGTGTCCTGGTGCAGCGGAATAACCGTATTGGTTTCGGGCATGGTATCGCTCCTCATCATGCGCCGGCATGACGATAACGCCGTCAACACCGGTACACTGGTTGCCTAAACCAGCGGAATTAGT
>Ga0115005_10001203_pt1 | contig 20323 bp, 29 predicted proteins | sample ArcOceMetagenome_FD_87163 | JGI IMG/M metagenome (GOLD analysis project Ga0115005, IMG submission 87163) | Marine eukaryotic phytoplankton communities from Arctic Ocean - Arctic Ocean - Greenland ARC118M Metagenome | ecosystem: Environmental > Aquatic > Marine > Oceanic | place: Arctic Ocean... | reverse complement strand
TACTACCAAGTATTATACTACACACACTTCCAACACACACAGCGAGCGAATCTACTATCAAGATCTTCTTACCAGCAATGCTGAAATCAAGTTGTTTACTTTGAATCTACACTGTGTACAGTTGGATCATTGTACACTTCAGTTTGAGTCTGATGGTTGTGCAACACTAGCACTGCTTGCACTCTCGAATAGCGCCGCATACACTCCCCAGTTAATTGATTAAGAGTCTTTAAATTACTAACCGTGCTTTAACATATAATGCATAGTGTTGCATTAGCTGTGTCGCTATGGTTGTGCTATTTTAGGTTGTGTATGTGGGGTATAGTAGTTGTGTACTACTTGACATATTTGCTGTTGTAAACGCTAATTTTTGAGCAAAAAGCGTTTACCGCTTCGCGGCTGTTCGGCCTACTGATCTGACAGGTTGTTGATAAAGTTACGCAACTTGGTTGAATCAGTGTCCGCACGTACTTTGCCTATGCTAGCACCTGCACTTGGATCATTATCAGCTGTGCTAGTAGTGTTAGTACGCTTGAGACTATTAACAATGCTGTTGCTTGCACTAGGGTTGTTAGGACCTGTGTAGTCATCTTGTTCATCTTCATCTAGATCATATATGCGTAGACTGTCTACACTAAAGCCTAGATCAATCTTAGATCCTACACCACTTGATGAACGTGTCTTCATTAGCTGTATTTGATAGCGACCACGTTCACGCATTGCTCTCGATGTAAAGATACCAAACACGTTGTCTGCTGTTTGTATCTTGCTGAGTCCACCTGATATGTGCGAGTGATCAAACTCAATCTCTTCTACTGCTCCACGATTCAACTGTGCCGCTGTAACAAACACTGTGTTCAATTCCATTGCTAGGTTACGCAGTTCTTCACTTACGTACTTGTCTTTGATGTACAAGTTCTCTGCACTTACTTTAGCACCATTGGGCATCAGCAAATCCAAATAGTCAATCAACAGTACATCAATCTTCTTGCCTGTTTTAATTTCATACTCTTTGATATAGCTACGCACATCATTAGGTGTCTTACCTGAAGGCATATACTTAACTTGGAACGCTCCACTCTTCTTGCCAATGATCTTAACTTTAAGTTCAACATCATCAATCTGTTTGAATATGTCACGTGTGCTGATCTCTGTTACCATACTGTCAACACGCATACTAACCAATGCTTCACTAAGCTCTAGTGTTAGATACAACACGTTCAATCCCTGTTGTGCAAAGTTAACACCTAGGTTAGCTAGGAACAAACTCTTGCCTGCACCTGAACCGCCTGCAAAGATATTCAGTTCGCCTCTGTTAAAGCCACCAAACAGTTTTCTATCTACTGCTTCCCAGCCTGTGCTTACTTGTCCGTTGTTGTCTTTAATGGCCATAAGCCTTGCTCTTGGATCAGCAAAGTAGTCTGTACCTAGATCTTTTTGTAGTCCAATTTGCACAGCCTTCTTGACTAGTTCTTCTACTGGACCATACTCGCCCTTCTCAAGCAAGTCTGCTCCTTGAAGAATTGCTGCTTCAAGTGCTTTGTGTCTACTGAATGTTTCAAACTCTAACAACAGCCAATCATAATGATTCTCTTGCATCACACCCGGGTCTTTAAGATCACCCTGTGTTGCTGCATTAATAATGTCGAACGTGGGCAATGCGTTATGCTCAGTTACATAGTTTGTTAGAAACTCTGCACTCTTTTGCAAACGTCTATCAAAGACCTCCGGATTGAATACTGCTTGACATCTAACAAATGTCTCAGCATCTGTCATCATCATTTCTAGATATACCTTTTGTATATCGTGTCCGTAGTCTGTGTTCTGCCTAGTTGCCATCTTTAATTTTTTTCTCAGCCCGAGTTAATTTATTATTCCAAGTAATGTTACTGATACCAAGTTCGGGTGGCATAGGTTTAGTCTTGCCTACTTTTACCTCATTGGTCTTAAGCCATTCTTGCATTGCTATTCTATCTTCTTCAGATATTTTATCGTTGATTCCCATACTTTATTATACTACCTTTGCCACTGCTTGTCAAGTGTTATCTTGGTTTTCGTTTGTGCTAGTACTGCTCCTATACAACTACCCGGGTCACCTGGATTGTGTGGAACATGTACTTCACTCCATTTGTCTCGTATGCCGTCTACTGCTCTTCTGTTAAGGGCGCCTCCTCCTGCTAGTGCTAGGTGCTTACTACCTGTATGTTTCTTAGTCCATGCACTTAAATTGTTAACACAATATTCAAATACTTTTTGCGTAGCTGCTGCTATGTCGTTTAAATCTTCTTGACTTCGTAGTTCAGGTCTCCACCATTTACAACCACGGTGTAAATTTTCTATCATCATAATCTTAGGGTTCCAACCAACCCCGTCTGTTAATACTAGCTCGTTGAGTATCTTTATAAAATGTCTCTTAGCGTTACCCTTGTCACCCATCTCAGCAAGCATATACTCGTCACGTTGCGGCACTAGCCCTACACGTTGAGTCATAGCACTGTAGAACAACCCTAAGCTATGTGGGTAGCCTTGACTGTGTATCTTCTTTAGTTTGTTGTTCTTGCCATGCCATATAGTCAGGGTCTCGAACTCTCCAATACTGTCTATTACAATTACAGCACAGTCATCATGTGGCTGGGTGTAATACGCATAGGCCGCATGTGATAGATGATGTTGGGTATAACTAATAGGAGCATTAATATACCATTGCTTGAGGTACTTGTTGATGTTATTCTCTTTACCTAACCAACCCTGTCCAGCATAAAACTGACGTAGTGTTTTGAGCCCAGGACGTTCGTACCACTGTACAGCATCAGGCTTTCCAAACTTAGCCTCTGCTGTTTCAATCATTGGTGGATTGAAGTGTGGGTCGTTGGGTACCTTGCTAAAGTCTTTAGCAAGAGCCGCCCACAGTAGTTCTTCGTTTTTGAATACTGCTAAACTAGCATCGTGACTGTTTCCAACCATTCCCCAAGTTATCATTTGTTGCGATTCTCCCATTCGTCTTTGTCAACTCTAATATACCATCCTCTCCTTGGCTTACCAAGTGACTCACCTTCTGGACCTGTAGGCCACCATAGGTAAGGACGCATGTAATCAGGAAAGCTTTTACCTCCTCCTGCAAAGTTTGTTTTTACAAACACTCGTTTACAATACTTGAAACAATCATCTAGCCAGTACTCGTAATTAAATATAGTTCCGGGCACTAAACACTCTCTATCAAACACTGTACGTGTAGCTACAATCATATCATACTGTCTATCTAACTTCATAGGCTCGTTCATGTTAACGTACATTATGAAACGTTTGAAACCTAATAAGTCACAACATTCTTTGTACAAAGCACCTTTGTCTTTGCCATCAAAGAACTCATCTACGTCAGTTAGTTCAATATCGTTAACACCTTTTTGTTGCATTAGGTGTGCCAACATTCCCATGCCGCATCCAATTTCAAGAATAGAGTCAACGCCGTCAAAGTTCATGTTGTCTACACAAAATTGTTTTTCAAGCATGTACAAATCCCACTTGTGTATATACTTTGCACCAGGAGCTTTCTTCCAATGCTTACTAGCAATGTTAACAAGTGTATTTCGATATTCTTGCGTATTCATATTGTATTCCTTAAACCATTTGGATGCCGCTAGTAGTAGAGGTATACTGTTTAGCAATTTCACCTTCAGTCTTGCCCATACAAGTAACTGTGTTAGCATTTAGTACAAACTTACCATCTGGACTTACACTATACATAAATGGTGCTAGACCTAACCCTTTTTCACTTGCAATTAATACCATCGGCTTCTTTACAGTATATGTCTTTGCATCTTCTGCGTCAAGCCGTGCTACAAGTTCTTCACCTGTTGATAGCTTTAAACTAATAGTGTCGCCTACTTTGTACGGTACTTCTAATAACATTCTTTTCTCCTATTTGTAGATAAACGGATCTCGTTTTCTAAGTTCTTTTATTTTTTTGCGATATGCAAGTTCTTCTTTTATTTTGTGATAGGGCCAGGTAATCCATGACCAAATCTTTTTTAGGTAAACCATTTTTTTGCTCCTAGTCTAATTTTAAGCGGTGATGTCTGAGCGTGACTTACTATACTATGTAATGTAAAAATTCTACCATACCGTTCTACAGCATCGCCGATGTCGTTTATATCATTGTCCCACTGTGGCATTGAAACACCCCATCCGAAGTCAATAGCTTGTTCAACTAATTTTGAACCTGCATGATCTCTGTCCGGAACAACTATTACATCTTTACTTAACCTATTGATCAACATTCTTTGTTGATCTTTGGCTTCGCTTCCTAGTAGTGCAACTCCTTCTATATGTATAGCATCAATAGGACCTTCGCAAACAATAACAAATATTTTACGATATCCTTGATTGTCTAAGTTAAACACATAGCCAGGTTGCTGTTCAGACATGTACTTGTATTTAGAATTATCTTTTATAGTTCTAGCTGTCCAGCCTACTATTCGACCTTCAAAGTAAAATGGAATTATTAAGCGATCTCTGTAACCTAAGCTAGGTGACCAGTAATAAGTATAATCTTCTAAGAACAATTTTCGTTGGCTCATATACTCAAGTATAGCCATACTATGCTTGTTAACGTCTGTAATGTCTGATATCTTAATAGCATCTTCTGGCATAGGTACTGTATTGAATTCTGGCATTTCGGTCATTCTTAATTTGACCTCTAACCCTTCGTTCTCTTGCATAACAGTTAGTGCTAGTTTATTAATCACATCATCAGGAGTATTCATCCATTGCAATAGCTTACGCATTTTAATACTAAGGTTGCGCCCCTGTTGCCAACTTGCTTTATAACCGCAGTTAAAACAGTGATAGCTTACGCCATCCGGGTTAAGGATTAGTCCACCACGTAGACGAGTATCAGATGAAGTGCCATTATGATGACAACAAGGCGCATTGAATGAAAGCCATCCGCTTGGCGTTGTTTTCCGCTTAGGCGGCAGATATGTCAGAACTGTTTCATTGACTACACTCATAATACTATTATAACGTAGTTTTGTTAATTTGTCAAGTGTTTTTGATTAATTTCTTACGAGAATTTTGGTTATTTTATCTGTTGGATCAACAGTAGTTTTGAAACGTACATACGTGAACACGCCGTTAAAGTTTACCGAAACCGGCCATGTCTCAGTGCCTATTAGTGTCTGTGTTGCAACGTCAGCCCAAGGTGTTCCACTAGTAACTTGATTAGCTAATGTTGCTTGTACAGTAACAGTGCCTGCAAAGTTAACTGGATATATGGCAGCAGTATGTAATGCTTCATTGCCATTAATACCTGGCTCTGCACCAATTGGCTGTGTAACCCAAATCTCTGAGCTTGCATTAGTTTCAGTAAGGGTAGTTACTGTAATTGAATTGTTTGGGCCAGGTAATGCTTTTGCATTAACAAATATAGTTCCGTTGTTTTTAAAGTTAGACTGCGAATATGTAAGAACTTTGTCGCCGTCGGTTTCAACTAGGTAAACAATATAAGAAAGAAATTGTTGCTTTACATTTTTAAGATCGTTTTCGGATATTGTAAGTTTAAACTTACCTCTAGTAACAGTACTGCCGTCATCTTGTATTGTACAGTCTCGTGTAATAAGTAGTCTTCCAGTTTCATCATAAGCTTCAAACTTAGGTGTATAACCTGTGGCTACATTGACTGGCTTTTGATCTGCATTTAATAATCTAAACTGTAAGGCATTGTCTATACCTTTATATACTTCTATACCTCTATTATACACTGGTCTGTACTCCGTTATGAATCCTGCCACATCTGCGACAAGTGTGGTTGTATTATCGACTAAATATCTTGACAACAATTGCATAATGTATTTATAGGAATTAATTATCTATCCCATGTTAACAAAAGACATCGAAAATAACTTTCCATTTTTAAGTGTAGTAAATTACGGTGGACAAGAGTATGTTGGGGTAGTAATTAACCAAGATGCTAGTGTAACCAGTATGTACGTATACACAGAATTAAACACAAAAGTAGAACAACAACGGTTTCTCGAACTAGGCGAAGTGTGGTGGTGGGAGTCAAATAGAATGATTCCAATCAACATTTTTATGGCTGGTGAAATGAGAACATTTAAATATTGTATAATGACAATGAACAGCAAGGACGTAAAAGTTACTATAGGCCCTTGTGTTAATTTAAATAATCTAGCTGTTAAACGAATTAAAAGAAAGTCTGTACAATTAGTACGAAGACCTCCTAAAGACTAATCCTTATCCAAGTTTTCACAAATTAAATTCATGTGTACTACACATGCCATTGCATAGCCAACAGCATGTGCTTTCTTAAAGAAGTAATCACCATTAGTCGGTTTGATCCATACTTCCTTCATTATTGTTTCCCAATCCTTGTTTGCTAGATATCGTTTCGCTGGACGAATGATCGCTAGTGTCGCTGCTAATTGTTGTACCGAAGTAGGTTTCAATTGTTTCAATAGTTCGTCGTGCCCGTTCAGATGAAAGACTTTGTCGCTGAAGTCCTTGTGTTCCAGAAGTTGCCATAGTGGTTTCCTTTCCATTAGCTCTGTTAAATGTGCTTCGTTATTAACTTCCTTGTAAATGCTTACATTAAGAAAGTCTAGTTTAAAGTAGCCGCGTTCTTCCGCAGTCTTATGTTCTATTGTTGACAGCCCGTCAACTGGGTTATGAGGAATCTCGTTTGCATAGACTCCGGTGTTGTGTTTCTTTCCTGTATCTAATTTTGCCACACGATGTTTAATTTGTGCAAGCACAACAGTCCTGTCAGCAAAGTCAATATCAATATCAGGCATTTATATTATTAGCCTCAAATAGTTTTTTGTACTTAACTGATTTCCTTATTGCCATATCCCATTTAAGTTTACTACAACGATCTTTCATAGTAATTCCTAACAAGTGATCAAGTTCATGCAAGTAACACTTAGCACTATATCCATCAATCTTTACAGTTTGTTTTTCTAAGTTTTCGTCATAATACTCTGCAAGTATTTCTTTAGGCCTAGGTAGCCTTACATATACATGAGGAAAACTTAAACACCCTTCTAAGTCTAAAACAGTTTCTTCAGTATACTCTAACACAGTTGGATTAATACAAATGTTTGTATTGTCAGGCTTATCACCCATAACAAATACTGCTGCATCTAATCCAATTTGATTAGCGGACAGCCCAACACCGCTACTTGCTAGCATTAAGTCGACCATTTCTTTACGCAGTTCTTTTGGATCAAACCCTGGGTTTTCTAGATCAACCTGCTTAACTTTTTTATCTAAAAACTTATCTGGGTAATATAATAGTTTCATAATTTTCCTTGTTCTCTTAATTTAGCTCTAATTTGTGTAGCACTTATGTCATGTAGCTCTGTACCTAAATCATGTTCGGTAAATGTATAACCTACTCCGCGTCCATAACTAATGTCTACTATATTAGGTACTTTCATTATAACATACTCTGTGCCTCTTGTAAACCCCGCATTGTGTAGTCCTTCTTCAATGCCATCTACTACATAATCGTAACTGAAAGGATTATCGTCTTGTACAACTGTGCGGCCTGCGCCTGCATCTTCACCTACTATGAAACTTACATCGCGTACCATTATACATACTTGTCCAGTTTCAGCTAAAGCACGTTTGAATAACTCAGTATGTGCATCGTGCCACGGTTGCCATCTGCCTAGCATCTGTGCTGTTGGTTTTTGATTATTGAACATGTAACTCTTGAAACCTTTCTACAACTTTAGTTAATTGCTTATGGGTATCTGTAAACCATTCACTTACTATGTAGTCAGTTCGAATAAAATCATCAGTTGGCTTTTCAAACATTTGATTGGTATCTTCGTATTTGCCAAGTTTAATTGTGTCCATCCATACTGAATAGTCTGCACTAAATTCTTGTCTAGTACGCATTGTGGGGCACACAAAGTCAGCAACTGCAATCTTGCCGGCCATGACTACTCCATCAGATAAGTGGCGCATTCGTTGTGCTTGTCTTATTCTGCCTTCTAAGCTAAAGTCCCAGTCATCATATTCTGCTCTAACAGCATCAGCATTAATCCACACGCCTCCAATGTCTTTAGCAAACGGTTCTGCAAGTGTTGACTTACCACTTCCAGGCAATCCAAATATTAGTATCTTCATAGGCTACTCTCCTTCACTACATCTTTTACTAGTTGAACATCGCTAGTTTGTCTCTTAAACCGTACCCCCCAATGTTCAGGGTTTATCATTGGATAGATAATTTCCAATTGTTCATCATTGAACTTACTTAACATGTCTTTTCCGCTTGTACAATTAAGTATAAGCCACGGACTAATCTTGCCGTCCTTAATATGCCATACTGCTCTGTTCAAACTTACATGATGAAAATAATGATTCCATGGTGCTTGCGTCTGTTCGTCAGCCCATTCCATCATAGTCATTATACTACGTTCAAGTGCAGTTTCAACACCTTCTTTCTTAATTAGCTCAATTGCATAAGCTTCATACATTTCTTCTCTACACCAGTGATCTAACTTAACGCCACTAGTTACAACATGTTCAATATACTTTTCAGGATACAAAGGTTTTACATTAGATACAAAGCTACCAAACTTTACAAATGCATTGTAGTATGGACTCTTGTCAAACTCGTCATACGTTTTATCTTTTTTTGAACCTGCACTTAGTTTATAAAATTTATTAAATGCAATCAATCCTAACTGGATACGCTTTTCCTTACGCTGCAAAAACCGTCTCTTGGGCTGGCACATATGTACAGCTAATGTCTTTTCGCGAGTGTATCCTGAACCACAGTATTCGCATACATATGGTTTTTCAGAGTTTGACATTTTCAAAACCGTGTTCTTCTGCAAGTTGTTTAAGTTCTTTTTTTGTAGATATGCTAGCAAGTAATTCTACCTCTTTTAATTTCATATTAGGATATATTTTTTCTAGTAAAGCTGCACCTTTGCTGTTATTGCTAGTCTTCTTTTTAAAACCAATCCATTTGTGACGTTTGATTGATGACTTATTGTTATGCGTAGCACACATTAATTGCCATTGTAACTGCGGATGCTTTGCACCTAACACGTTCCAATTAATGTTATACATTTCATTTGTCATATGAATAGCATGTTCCTGTGCCGCTCTATCGCCTTCAACAGAACTAATCCATCTATTCAATAACCAGTGACTAACACTCTTACGTTGTTCAGCATCAAACTCTTTCCATAGGCCTTTACTATTTGTGTCAATACCTGCAAGCTGTTCTGCTAAAGGTAATTTTTGCTGTGCCATTCTACTAAGTCCCCTGGTGTGTTAATCTCTACGCCGTTAAATAATACTTTACCTAATGCTATTCTATAGCCAGCTTGTATCCAACGTAACTGTTCTAGTTTTTCGATATCTTCTTCAGGTGGTACGTTTAATCCATTGTACAATTTTAGTACGTGAGTCTTAAATCCATACACACCTAAGTGCCAACTTCCATATGCAAATCCTCTACCAAACCAGTTAGCATAAGAACAGTTATGTATTAGTTTAACACTATTAGGATCATCTGTCAAGCTCTTATCTGGAAAGTCGGCCCATAATGTTGCTAGTGAATCGTACTGTAATGTAAGTTCAATCTTCTTAATCATTTCTTGTGTAACGTCAGGCATGTCACCTTGGACATTAATAATTTGGTCATACTCTTGGGGAAGCTTATCAACTGCCCCACAGCATCGTTCTGTGCCGTTAGCATAATCAGTGTAATCAACAATCACATTACCTTCTGGAAATAAGCTTGCAATACGCTTGCTATCAGTAAGCACAAAGGTGTCTAAGCCCGTCATACAGCAACGATCGTACACTCTACGTATCATCGGTACATCGTTAAGCAATGCTAGAGGTTTATCAGGAAACCTAGTTGAAGCTGCTCTCGCTGGAATTAGTATAGCTGTATTCATGTATCTCTCCTACTACTTTATCAAAGTCTTCTATACGAAGCATATTTGGACCATCACTGGGTGCGTTGTCTGGATCTGGATGTACTTCTAAAAAGAAATTCCTAATGCCCAAAGCACTGCCTGCACGACATAGGCCAGGAACGTAATCCCTATTGCCGCCGCTACTGCCTCCGTTGCCGCCTGGTTTCTGTACACTGTGGGTGGCATCCAAAACCACAGGATAGTTATAATTATTAAGCATGTAATCCAAGCCGGTAAAATCCACAACCAAAGTATTGTATCCAAAGCTAGTTCCTCTCTCGGTTATCCAAACCTCTCTAGCACCTTCAGTCTTAGACAGTATTCCCTTCATATCCCAAGGTGCTAGGAACTGTCCTTTTTTAATATTAACAATCTTATCAGTTGCACATGCCGCTTGTAGTAAATCAGTTTGTCTACAAAGGAATGCGGGTATTTGTAGTACGTCTACTGCGTTGTTATAGTAAGTTGTTATGTTTGTAATATGCTCTACTGTATGAACGTCTGTGAGCGTCTTACACCCCACTTCGCCTCTAATCTCTTCAAAGTCATGTAGTGTATTTGTAAAACCTACACCACGCTTGCCTTGCATACTACTACGATTGGCCTTATCAAAACTAGCTTTAAAAATATACTCTGCGCCATACTTGTCACATATATCTTTACAATGCTTTGCAATATTCAAACTGTGTTCTAAGCTTTCGTGCTGACACGGTCCTGCAATTATTGTAATCATTTCTTTGTTTCCTTTGTCATCAAGTATATGTCAAATATCTTATTTAAATAGACAGACAATGTCTTATGTGTCTTAGCCATTTCGTTTATGTCCTGCCAGTCTCTGTATGTGAACAAATCGCCCTGTTCTTTTGCTGTAGCACGGTCCACACCATCTTTGTCACCACCAATGATCCAACGAGGTATTTTGTTATGCGGGGGGTCTCGATAATGAGCGAACACAACACCGTTGGCCCGCTCATATATCAATGCTTCTCCAGGTATCAATTTACCCTTGATCGCCATCAGCTACTCTATTTTTGAGATAACGGAGTAATACTCCATAAGCTGGTAGGAAGATTATTAAGCCTACTGCAATTTTAATTACAACTTGTGAACCTGCAATTTCCATCCAATTTGCTGACATGTATTCATCTGCACTGTTTGCAAACGCAACATAAAAGAATGCATATGTATCAATAATGTTTGCTGCAACAGTTGATACTGCTGGTGCAATCCACCACTGTTTACTCCAGTTTTCTCTTAAATACTGAAATACATATACGTCAAGAAATGTACCAACGCCGTAAGCTGTTGCACTTGCAAAGCCAATACGTAGTGCTACACTAGTCGGCGCACCTTCTAACATTACTACAGCAATAGAACCAATAATTGCTAAAGGATATGCAGCGGCAATTGTCGACCTTGCAATACTCTTACCTAACAACCTAACTGTTAAGTCAGTTGCAAGAACAACTAGTGGAAACGTAAATGCTGCCCATGTAAGTTTAATTCCAAATATTTCTACTGGAATACCTACAAGTGCGTTTGAAACTGTAATAACAATAACATGAAGTGCTACTAGTTTCATAAGCATACTTCTGTCTACGTTTTTAAAAATATTAAACATCTATAAAAAATCCTTCCTGTTTATATTGTTAAATTTTTGTACCAACAGTTCTTCTCACTATATCGTTGTGATTAAATTCTGCCCAGTACAATTCAAAAGCTACTCCATCTTCGAGGCCTTCAAATTGGTGGATCTTACCCGGTTTAACTTGAGTAAAATCCCCAGCACCAAGGATGGTTTCATCAACGAGACCACCTTGATCATCTTGCCAAACACGGACAATCATCTTGCCCGATTCAACAAAGAATCCGTTCCATTTGAATTCATGTGCATGTTCTGAACACTTGAATCCTTTATTAAATTCAATACGGTGAAATTCTAGTACACCATTAGCGTGGATTAATTCTGTTCCACCCCATACTTTTCCTGCTTTAATTCCCATCATATCTCTCCTATAATATAATCTTTATACACTTCACATGCTTCTTCGAATGTTAAGTGTGCTCCGTTCCTAATGCCCCAACTACCTGGGACAAAGCATAAAGTCCATCGTCCCTCTGTTGGGTGAGGGTTGTATGTTGAATGCAGTTGGCCTGCATTTACTAAGCTAACAATATTAGTATTAGCTTCATGTACTAATGTACAATCTTCTTTTTTAGCTAAAATATTTGAATGTTGTCTTTTTGAAAAATCTTCGTCTGGCTGTAGTTCATCACCTAACATTTCTTTTGCAGAAGCTAAGTCAGTAATAGGCTTTGCCTTATCTGACTTCCACCATCTAACAGTTCCTACACTTGGCCCCCATGTGACATTAATTTTTGCTCGGTTATCGTATGTCGCTTCGTCAGTATGGATAGGTAATTCTCCGCCGTTAGGTGGGGTGTAGAATACTTCAGTATGGTTTATAAACAACCCTAGTTCTGTATGAAGGGCATCTATCAAAGGATCTCTATATGGATTAATATCAACATGTTGTACACTGTCTGGTATAGTATCCATTAACAAATGATATTTCTTTATACCGAATGGAAGTTTTAAATGTCGGTGATATATATTTTCACCTTCTAACTTCTCATTTTTTGATACCCATCCCATAATAATCCTTTCTATATTAACTTTGAATATTCAATGACTTCGCATTGTCTAGATATGTCTTTAACAAAAAATGCACAAGGAGGTTGAGATCCTTCTGTAATAGGTACAGTTAGTAATTGGCCGTTTTTCATTTTAGGAAAATACCATTTAACATCTGTGTAAAAGTTAATGATATTTATTGGTGCAAAGTCAAACTTGAAGCCCGATAGTGGATTAAACAAGAATGCTTCAAAGCCTCTATCGTTAATGCTAGTTAATGGAAGTATTTCAATATCCATACCGCTTTCAGAACATCCTACTGCAATGCTCCAATCTACCGGCATAGTTATTTCTTGTCCGCCAATTTCTAATACCATAGCCGGCGCACTAAAACTTTCTAGGAAAATTAAAGGCACAAAGAAGAAGTCTGGCTCTTTAGGATCACTGTTGTCTAGTACACTAAAGCGTACATCATCATCAATTTGATCTGGAAGGTCTTCTAAGCTAAAGCATTTATCGTCTAATGTTAGTATTCTCATATATTAATTCCAATCTACCTTTTCTATGGTGAAGGGGTATTGAGCCTCCTTGTAGAACTTCTTACGCTGTGTCAAATGTCGCTTCGCAAACTTGCACGTAGAAGTTAAGTCCCATATTTGAACGAAGTCTTTGTCTTTTGCCTTACGGACGCCTCTGCCTATAGATTGGATAACTCGAACAAAACTCTTACCAGGTTCGAATAACACAAGATTAAAAATACGAGGAATATTAATTCCTACAGCTGCAACACCATATGTTGCAATAATAACCTTGTTAGTTCCTTCTTTAATCTCATCATAAGTATCTTTTCTATCTTTTACTTTTACTGCACCACTAACAAACGTACTGTCTGGAATTAGTTCTGCAAGCATTTGTCCTGCTGAGATTCTGTCTACTAGTATAAGTGTATTGCCTGATTGTGAGATTTGATGTAACATGTTGCCTATATAATCTATCCTGTCTTTGTTAGTAACAAGATATTTTAATTCTTCTTGATAGTTACTGTGTGCTACTGTGTCAATTAACTGTACTACATTAACGTGACAATTAGATAGCACTCCTTTGTCTTGTAATTCTTTTGCTGTAATGTTTCCGATAACTGGACCTAAGCTTGCATGAATACTTTCAAACTCAAACTTCTCCTTAGGTACAGTACCAGTTAGTCCCCAACGTATTGGAGCGTTACGTAGGTTGCGAGTAAGCAAGTTCTTAAGAACTTCTGCTTTCGCTTGATGTACTTCATCGACGATTATAGTGCTTACACCGTCTAGGAATTCTGCTAGGCTTAAAACAGCCGTGCCATCCTTGTGCTTCTTGTCGAGTATATTTAAACTCTGCCAAGTGCATATAGTGTGAGTCTTACCTAATTGCTTTCGATCTCCGAAGTACACTCCTACGTCGAGCCCACAGTTAATATAGTCTTCTTCTGTTTGTGACACTAACGATTTGTTAGGTACAATCACAAGTGACCGACCGTAAGGCTCAGCTATGTGTGACAGTGTTGCAGTTGTAATTGTTTTACCTGCACCTGTTGCAATCTGTTGTAAACTTTGCGGATTAGCAAGAAAGTTATTAATAGCTTCTACTTGGTAATCACGCAATATAATATCTTCGCCTGCTGCTGGATGGCCTTCGGGCCAAACAACGCCTAGGTCTTTCCAGTATGTTTCTGTTACTGGATTAAAGTCTAAGGTAATAGGATGCCTGTTGTCTTGTATATCAACAATCTCAACATTATTTCGTTGTAGAACATCCACAATAACATCAAGATGATTAACGTAGCCACTGCCGCCAATACCAAAAAAAGCAACCTTACCATCCCAACGTCCTAACTTATACTGAGGCATGTACTTTGCATACGGCACTTCAAATTTAAGGGCATTAGCAAGTTTCCTACGAACATCTACTTCAAGTCCTTCGAGCTTAATGTTTACTTCGTCTTCAATAATTAATTTGCAACTAGCCATATATTTTACTGTGTCTCCTGAATGGACTCATGTATTCTTCTCTAAAAACAACTAAGTCACAAGTGCTTGTAATGTAAGTGGATACAGTTCTATCTATTGCACTATCAAATGCAATGCATGTATTAGGTATCCACTCACTATTAATAAGTAATTTTGGTAACTTACTCTTACTAATATACACTACTTTAGTTGTTTTGTCAACCCAATTGTTGAGTTTTCTGTCTTTAATTAATTGATTAAATGAGTCACTTTCAGTCTCTAAAGGTGTCGTCTTGTCTAATCTAAATAATACACTCTGCTGTTCTGGGTTTAAAATATCTCTATAAAAGTTTAACATACTGTGCAGTTGCTTCTCAGCATGCATTTTATCAAGAATTACAACTAACGGAAATCGATCTAACTCCCAGAAGTCTGATAATAACAATTCTAGAGTCTGTTGTGACGGCTTATTATTATACTCTATTCCTTGCCTGCATGCTAATTTTTCTACACTAGTCATTGGATCAAAGGCGTCAATATGTTCTAGTCCGTATTTAAATTTTCTGTCTACGTACTTTAAGAAAGTATCTTTACTTAATGGTCCTACTTCAGCCTCCATTAATAACTTCATATTATCATCTACATTTTGTAATTCCATATCGTAAATACCAGGAACATATAGATGCTTATTACTACGTATTTCAGTAATAAGATTATACACTTCAGTTAACTCCTTGTCAATTTCAAATAACTTATCTTTAAATCTGTCTAATAAATTTAATACGTTAATTTCATTGTATTCAAAGAAATGTTCATGCGATCCTTTTTGATGCGTATATCCTTCTGCATTCCATGACTGGTGTGATAACTCATTAATCAACATAATATCAGATTTTTTAAAAGGAAACCTAACTTTGATTTTTGTATCTTCTACCCTAATATACTTTTCTCTGTTTATACTACGTAGTGGAAGTCTTAAAGTTTTAATACAATGTTTAAATGGAACTTCGAATACATCAAATTGTTCTTGATACGGAATTAGCTTTGTTTGCATTAGTGCAAATTGTCGGTCAGTCAATGCTGTACCACGAAAAGTTTGTCGAGCTATACTATGCATAATAGTATAATCTTCTTTGTTCAACTTGAAACTAACAGATTCTTTGGTGAATCCAGCTAGTGCTTCAAGGCAATCTTCTATAGTATCTATTCTAAGCATACTATATTATAACGTATTATAGCTTAGATGTCAAGTGTTTTAATGGTAATCCTGCAGATATTTCTGAGAGGGTGTATTCTGTATGTGCGTAATCGTTAAGCCACTGGCGTCTATCAGGCATATAAGGATTACCTATATCGTGCATAAAGGATATATCGTTGCCGACATCGTACGCTAATGAACTATTACTTACAAATGCTGGAATTCCTGCAATAATACTGTGTGAGCCAGGATTAGAACTTTCGCATACAGTAGCCCATGCATCTCTTACACCAAAATCATAATCGTCATATGTGCTTTCTAATTTGTTAGGCGTTTGTCGTATAACATCTTTAAAGTCTTGTTCTACATACTGTACTGGATATCTAGGATGAGGCCTCCAAACAATATCCATATCAGTATATTGTCTAATGTTATTAATAGTATTGCCTAACCAGGCAGTCATATTAGGCATTAGTTCCCACTGTTGACTTTTTTCATGCTGACCACAAATAAGGATATATTTTCCTGTTGTGCGCCAAGGCTTTAAAGATAACCCAAGGTTATCAGCACGTACAGAATCATTACCCACAGGGCCAAAATAAGCGTCCCTATTAATGCCATTTAATCCTACTTTCCATGTTGTTCCGCGTTGTATGCCGCCAACTTCTAATACTATAGTTGGTTTTTGTTTGAGTTTGTTATCTTTCCAAATACGTTCGTTTCCAGCCATACGGCCATTCCAAAGAACACTCCAAATAACATCAACATCGCTGCTAATATCATTGTTAGAAACAACATGACCAGCATCCAGCAAACTAGAAGCAAAGGCATCAAAAACTGTTCTACTATTGAGTGCGCCATACTGTCTCCATAAACTAAACTTCATTCCAATACGCTTCCTGCCGGCGGCTCATAAGATCCTTAGCTTTACTCCGTCCTTCAGTTTTTCTTGCACCTTTTAAGTGGTCAATCCATTTGCCTAAATCAGAATTAATTAAAGGATGTCCGCCTCCACCAGTCTTAGCTGGGTTGTTATATATGTTAGCACTGTAATCTAATACTGTTGGAAAGTCTTCTTTCATTTTATTTAAGATAGTTCCAAATACAAAACTATCATGCCATTCTTCAAGTTTAAAGATACCGTCGTCTGCTTCTTCGTATACTCTTTCAAACTCTTTAAGGAACTCGTGACACACAGGATGATTTAAGTTTAATCCGTAGAAGCCACACTCCGGCCATGTCTGTGATCCTTTGCCTCTGCCTACATAAGTGATCCAAGCATTGTCTGGTAACTGTTTTAGAAAGTCTTCGTACGTCCATGTGCTATGTACAAATGTATCAGCATCCATCCACACACACCAGTCCTTAGAGCGTTGTACAGCGTCATACACAGCATATGTCTTATTAGCGAAGCGTACTGCGTCCCACTTAAATTCCTTGTGCCAGTCGCGTGGTCTACGTGCTTTAATATCATCTGGTGGAATACCATTTGCTTTTGGAACTGCTCCCCATCTCATTTTAAACGCAACTAGCTTAGGTAACACTTTCTTTGCATCAAGTATTGTAATCTGTTCTGGGTCTGGATTTACTGGTGTACAATCTTCTGCATATACTAATAGCTTAATACGCTTGTCAATGTTAGTTGCAAAGCTATCTAAAAACCGTTGTCCGTATACATCAAGACCTTCTTGATGAAATGTTGTTAGTACTGTTATATCTTTCATAGTGGTTTGTCCGCCCATTGTCTAAGGTGTTTCCAAGCTGTGCCGGCTTTAAGTTCGTCAAGTGTCCAATGCATCATTGCCATCTTTTCAATCCAAGGCTGTCTATCAAACTTTGTTATATTTTCAATGTCAGCAAAATTATTATGTGCTACATCCTTAGCTTGGCTTCTATCTGGATCTGTTAAAAATACAGGAATTCCTTCAATAGCAGCTACTACTCCTGGACTTGAATTATGATTTACTAAGCAATGTGCAGTTTGTAAATCATGCATAATACTTTCTGAATTAGAAACTCTAACATTAGGCAGTCTGTATCTAGCAATAGATCTTTTGTGTTCTATTTGATTTTTGTCGCCTGGGTGAAATCTTACTACTATTGTTCTATCTGAATATTTCCTAATATTTTGTACTGTTCTTACAACCCAAGGAAGTAAAGGCTGTTCGTCCATACTCCAGCCACCATCTCGTTGGCAACATAATAAAATAACGCTTCCGTTTGTCTTCCATGGTTTTAACTCTAATCCAAGTCGGTATTTAATTAATTCCCATCTTGCAGGATCAGGGTTGCCGTTACAATACTCGCCAGTAGTAGGAAAGATTCCATCATAACTATATCTTAAAAACTTATTACTATTACCAGGATCTGCATATAAAAATAAATTAGCATCAACAATAAGAGTGCGTTTTCCTCTTTTTTGTTGATGTTCCATTACTCGTTTTCTAAGATCTAAATGTTTTGTATTTTTACTTCCAGGGTGAACAAAGCCTTGCATTACTGCTACGTCACAATCAACTACATTGTAATCTGTTACTATCGTGCCGTTGTCTCCAGCTGCCCATACACCTTCAATGGCGTTAACAATAATAGTTGGCTTTTCAGAATTAGTGTTGCCTGGAGGTATCCCCATCAAGTAACTTGCTACTTGTATTGTCATTGGATTTCATACTCCTTTAGCATAGGTAGCACTGTTCCAGCCACCATCTCTTGCGGGTTAAATTGACAATATCCCAACCAGTTCTGCCAACCAATTACTTTTTCTTCTTCTACGTATAACGGCGTCTCAATTTTACTTAGGTCAGTTCCACATGCAAAGTCAGCAGCATTTGGTGCTAATGTAAATGCCGGAATGCCATAACCAATTGCTTCAGTTGCAGCAATACTGTTATATGTTACAACTGCAAAAATATTATCTTCTTCGAACTGCGAGTATATACTATGCGACCTAACTCGTTCTCTTCTAAGTCCTTTATTTCTGACAATTACTTCTCTGTCAGTATATTTTTTAATTTCAGCAACAGTTTCTTCTATCCATACATCTCGATCAATTCCGTAAAACGAACAAGGCTTGCCGGATGGTGTTACTAGTAATATAGCACTACCATTCCGGCGCCAGCCTTTAAACCTAATATCTTGACTGTCAATACACTTATCGAATCTATCAGCAGGTAAATCAAATCTAGGGTTACTATGTTGCATACCATTAGGCACAACACGATGCCAATGTTTTTTCTTATTTAGATTTCCAATATATCCTGTGTCGATATAATAGTAAGGGCGGTTTTGGTATTCGCACATTTTAACAGTTTTACGCTGAGACATACTACGAAATACAACTGGTATTGTAGGATCCAAATTATCAAGGTTTTTCCAGCCCTCGATTTCTTCTGCTTGAGTACCTTGTGCAAAACAACTTACAATAGCATCTCTAGTATCAATTGCTAACATCTTAGTTTCCGTCATTCATCATATCCTGTAGTTCTTGTTTCCATTCTGTATGGAACTCGCAGTTTCTATAGTTTTCAAACCACGGTCCGCCTTCTGTGTAATGCAGTGCCTTTGGGCTACCGCCTGTATAATGTCCAACTAAGTAATTCCATTCGTGACTTAGTTCTCCAACCTCTTCGTCCATTAACCAACTGAAGCGATGTAAGTACGCTCCGTTTATTTCTGGTTCATTAACTAGGTCCATGTCAAGCCTAGCATTGCTAGGATGTCCGCAGTTAAACAACATAACACTTGACCAATTCTTACGTGGGTAAACTGTTTGTGTCTGTCCATCCATCTTAATACCTTCTTTAGGTGCATAGTCATGCTTAACACACATTACTGCATACTTGTCATCTGCTTGATCAAACAGTTCTTTGACATCTTCTAAAAAGATAATATCACTATCGCAGAACAATGCCCACCCATTAAAGTTAGTTAGTTCTGGTACGAGGAATCTTGTAAATGTAAATTCGGTACTTGCAAGTTTATCTATAGGACGAGTATACCAGCCTGATTCTCTAAGCTCTGCTTGCTTCAAAGGCTTTACAATTACATCTTTATTACGTGCTTCAAGACTGTGCTTGCATACTTGGTATGCCATGTCTTCTCTTGTGTCGTAACCTACAAATACTTTCATTAATCTCTTCTTTCTATATCTTGTTCTGTAAGTTCATCGCCCATCCAAACTTCTATAACCTTTGCTGTTTCTTGACCTACATTAATTGCTTTGTGCCATGTATTAATTGGAATATCAATACTGTCGCCTGATGTATGAGTTGTGTATGTTATGTCACCGTTTTCATATTCCAATACCATTTTTATATTACCTTCAACAACATGCCAATGTTCACTACGCTTAAAATGTCTTTGATCGCTTAATTCTTTTTTAGAGCCAAATGCAAGTTGTTTAACTTGATAGCCTTTGCCGTTGTCTAACACAGTGTATTTTCCCCAAGCACGTTCTGTACTAGGATGACTCCATTCTTTAAGAATCCAACTGCTGCTGTTAGCTTTATTACCGCCGCCAACGCCAAATACAAACTCAACACCT
>Ga0115005_10001202_pt1 | contig 20323 bp, 21 predicted proteins | sample ArcOceMetagenome_FD_87163 | JGI IMG/M metagenome (GOLD analysis project Ga0115005, IMG submission 87163) | Marine eukaryotic phytoplankton communities from Arctic Ocean - Arctic Ocean - Greenland ARC118M Metagenome | ecosystem: Environmental > Aquatic > Marine > Oceanic | place: Arctic Ocean... | reverse complement strand
GTTCGAAAGTTTGGCATTGAGAAAGTTTTCAAATTCCTCGTTGAAGAATGCCTCCCCTCGGATGAAGAATGGGCTGCTGACACTCATAGCGGTAACCTTCCACTATTTCTGGTAGCAGCTTCGTGCGATAATTGTGCGGCGTCAGTAATTTATCACTTATTGAGGAGGAATGTGCATGATGTATTGTCAGGAAATGATGTTGGCGTCAGTAAGAAGCGCAAGCTTGTTAGCTCTTGAATGTGGCGTCAGCGACTGATCATTCATTAGTGTATAGTATTTTAATAATTAAATTCATAAAAGTAAGTTGAAAGTATTTCGTATTTCTAAATATCTAGTACGTGTACTGTACGAGAGTACAAGAGAAGTCGAGGAACAAGAACCTGCTGAAACTTGAACCGATCACCTACCGAATGAGAGTGATGCAACAACAATTTCAAGAAAAGTTCATTCCTTGGGCAATAAGAATGTGTGGGGAAAGAATGTCAAAGTCTAATAGGAAGCCTGAAACGGATTAGAAAAATATTTGTAATTCATCAAGTGAAGATGCCATGTTTGAGTGTCATGACCTGCGTGTCCTCTTGTAGGGCACTTTTGGTAACAGTTCTCTGCTGGAAACGAATCACTCTTATTGTTTGAAAGGAACAGATTCTTGAAGGTGCTAGTAGACCTGATTGGTTGCAAAGCTAAAGAAAATGAAAATAACAGCTATGTATGCAAATGTTTACTTCTTAGGGCAGAGTTGATTTCCGATTTCCTTTATCGCTCGTCTGGTCTGGGTCCATTTCAGAATTGTTCTTTGCATCATAAGACGTGGCTTCAACAACCAATTTGTTACACAAGGTTCAAAGCATGCTCCTATATTATAATTTGTTTATTCTGTTTGCGATTCGGAAGGTTTATCTTCTTCTTCTGCTTTCTCCTCTTCGTCATCTGTCTCGAACCACGGGGCAATACCAGCTTCATCAGGATCAACGCCTAGTCTTTTGCATTGCCACTGTCCAATGACACCCGCAGCGCTAATCGGGCTCCACCCTCTAACGGTCCCCTCTATAAAGTAAAAATCATCAACAGTCCCACCCCAGATCTTCTTCCCAAACCATCCCCCGAACGTGTCCTTGGAAATACTTAGGAACTGACTTGCAGCATCGAAGTTCCATGTTCCCTCGGAATTATCTCCCCAGATGGCCATGAATTTACCATCGTTTACAACGAGACGGCACCATGTTTCGTCAATCTTTTTTTTATTTTCCATGACAGTTCCAACCTTCCATTCCGATCCGTAAAAGTCACTTTCGGTCAGAAATTCGAATTCTTCCATTTCATATTCTTCATCATCGTCGTCATCAGATTCTGCCAAGGATGAGTTTTCGCCTTCTGATAAGGTAGCTGCATGAATAGAAGATGATTGCAATTTGTATGCTGGAGCCGCAGGCGTGTTCTCGACGAGTTGTGATGGAATTGCGAACCGAGCGATATTGGGTTGTGACAGAAATGCCGATGATATTGTCAGTAAAGTCGATAGTATGCAGATATTGTAAGCGAACATTTTGGGGAGCTAAACGTAGGTAACTGCAGTTTTTCTGATACTCGAAGTGCAATGTTATTGGTGTTGGGGGTGGTTGGTTGGTTGGTTGTTTTGATCAGTCTGATGCGAAGGTTAGGTGGTGGAGGTTAGGTTGTTGTTGGACAACGATACTACAACTGCTACTTGTAACTCGCGCTCAGCCTCTGCGTTGGAAATCTTGTTTTGATTTTCGCTTCTTGAAGTTATGTGTTGTTTCGGTAGACGGACGGACGCTTTCCAGAGGAGTACGTTTTTGAAGGGTGAAGACTTTTTTGTGGTGGAAAAAGAAGGATCTGCTTCATCTTCTTCGACACGACAATACAAGATTCAACAACGCAGATTCCTACCATAGTAGCGTACCAAATCTATCAGCTACTTCACGAACTTCAATCGCTTTCCTTTTTAGATTAATTCATCCTTTGCCAAATCCTCCTAAAATCCTTTAGATTGTAACGCTAAAATTCCCACAGACTAGATGAAGATGAACAAGTGCTCATTATTCTGTCTGTTAGCAATAGCGTCAACTGCTGCCGCTTTCACTCCAATCTCCCCTCTCAATAAATTTGCCCATGCTACATCTTCACCATCAAGTATACAATCAGCACACCTTTCGATCTCTCCTGCTAAATCCAGTCATCGAAGAAATCAAAGTACAAGCAGTACTAAAATGAGCATGATGGCGCCTGCAGCTACTGGCGCTGGTGCAATGATGGGCGTTGTATCGGGTGGAATACTCGGTGGTGCTCTCCATGCTATTGCAGGTGAGTTTGATGTGTTTTCAAGTTGCTCTCTGAGAGTGTTCGAATGAATGAATGATGTTTCTTTCCATCCCACGTCATGCTGTGCGCAGACTGGTAGAATTGGCACTTTATACTCTTTGTTCTCGCGACATTGCAAACACAATATTATGCCATTATTCCAATCTGATCCATTTTATGTTTCGACTTACTTTATCCACAGGACCTGATCATCTCGCAGCCCTTCTGCCAAAATGTTGTGGACAAAAATGGTATAGAGCAGGACGCATCGGTGCCCTGTGGGGCATGGGACATGGCGTTTCTGCAACTATACTCGGACTGACAGCGTTTGGGCTGAAAAATCGTATATCCTCCATGCCCGGTATCAAAGGAGCCCTCATTGGTGCTTCTTCGGCTATGGAAGTTGCAGTAGGAGCTTCACTTATTTTTATTGGATTGATGGGATTTAAAGAAGCTAGAGAATTTGGTGAGGAGGAGGAAGAAGAATCGAAAAAGGTAGATGAAGAAGGAACGGAAAAGGCACAGAAGCGTGCTGTTATTTTTAATGGTATTTTACATGGGTTCAGTTGGGATGGGGCACCATCGTTGGCACCAGCTCTTGCTGTTGCTACTTGGAAGGGAAGCATATCATTTCTTCTTGCTTATGCGGTGGGGACTATGGGAGCTATGTCTATTACAACTACACTGATTGGAGAATCGACTCGGAGGGCGGGTGAAATCTTTAGTCGGCCAGATCTTCCTCAAAAGCTTAGTCTAGTTTCATCAGTTATTGCCATGGCTGTTGGTGTATTCTGGTGCTGTATTGCATTCAAATAAAGGGTGACGGTATGCCTGGTAAAGAATAAAGAAAAAGTTGTGAAAACGAGCGAAACTCTCGAAAGTCATAGAGGATACAACAATCGCTACATGTATCATATTACAGAGTAGTTTGAGGAAACTCGTTAAGTCTATGTGAACTACTGTAGGAGAAATGATACATGATACTACGAGTAATGTCCCCCGATCCTTTTTTGGTTTACCCCGTGTACACATACATACCTTGCATACTTGACAAATTGCTAATTGCATAATATTAAATTTATCAGTCTTCAGTGAATTATCATGAAACAGTGCATATGTAAAACTGAAATCATCCTTCTTTATTTGAGGTGGTCGGATCGGTGGGTGGGTTCGGTTGACGCGGCCATTGAACAAAGATTAGAGCCTTAGGCTCTATTTCAAAGAATTGCATTCTGAATTTCAAATTCAAGAATTCATTATTTGAATTATTTTAAGTACACTACACCACGTACTGTACGATCCCCTGAACAAGCAGCGCATCCTACAAAGTAACTTTAATTCGGCCCACCACTATATTCTAATGTGCCTCTGACGGCAAAGAGAGTGGGCTTTCCTAGTAAATGCCCATTTTTTGCCAACCACAAAAACATTCTATATTATTATCCGCAACCCAAACGAGGGATCCGAGAAACGGCTGTGTGTGGTGTCAGCTTGGTGTCAGCCGAGCCAGCCACTTCGCTTGGTTTGAAACACTCTATCCTTATCTGATACGGATAACATACATCAACCAACGCGACAACGCAACGCAACGCATCATGCAGTTTTACAGTAGATTTTACCCTTAACGTATGTCCGTTGGGCCGTTGAATGACTTTTTAATAGGCTAAATATTTCAGATTGATGTCTAAATGTAATATTTTTTTCATACATTCCAAATTTTCTCCACGAAACTCAACTCGACCCACCCTTCATTCGAGTTGGATAGAAGACCAACTTCAAACTACATCACACCATGTTGTCTTCTAACGTCATGCAACATCAACATGTAACCTCCTTAGACGTCACGATCTCGGTAGGCTTTGTGAGGGGAATTGTCATGAAAGAAATGGCGAAACGTCGCAAGGATTGGAATACAAGGTCAGAGCTAGATTCTGTCAAGGTAGTCGTTGCTGCATTAGTCCCTTCCACTGGATATCAAGCTGAAATTTTTCTATCTAGCGCACCACTAAAATCTCCCAAGGAAGTGGGTGATGAGATACAATATAATGCTGTGTTTCCTTTAAAGGGGAGAGATAGCAACGGTGCACCAACAAGAATGATAATGCCCGGATTGCTGCAGAGAGAGAAAGGTAGTGATCCCCACGCTCAGTTCAAGAGGCAGACCGTTGAATTGTTAATAACTTTGGTTTCTGGAAATGAGGCATTTACGCTTGGAAAGTCGACACTTATGGTGACTGGAGAAGAAGTGAAAACTAAGCAATTTGATTTGCCTGTTGATACTACCAAGAGCACTGTCCTGAAACTTCAAAAGAAGAGTACCTTTCCCATGAAAAGAACATCTTCATTTTCTTCAAAAATGAGTGGTCGTTCAAAGATAGGCCCAACGTCATTCAAGTTTGATCGTCGGCGTCGAAAGTATCAGCTTGAGAAAGACGCAGTTCTGCGAGTTTACTTGAAAGTATCGCCTTCAGAATCCTACCCTCGGCATCCAAATGGCGGTGGAATGGCTCCGGTCTCCAGCAGATACGGCCAGGAACCTCCTTTAGCAATGGAATCTAATCACAATGGAATCCCAAAAGTCATCACTCCAAGCATGGGGTTCGAACCAGAAGGCCTTTCAACACCTTCCTTAGGTGGTTACCCACCAGGTTCTTCTGCCGTTGTTCGAAGTCATAGCAGAGGATTTTCCTCACCAATGCAAGACTACAGGGAACAAAGCGGGCACTCAATGAGATCTCAATCGAATCCTAAATCACCGATGCCTCAAACTATTCAAGTGAACGGGAGCATCTACGGTGGTAGCGCTGTTCAAGGAGGGAACCCTGCTCCAGCTTACACCGGCATGCCACGAACAAGATCACAATCGATTCCAAGACAGAGGGCAAATAGTAGTTATGGCGGTCAAGGTGGAAGTGCCTATGGCGGCAGTTCCTACAATAATGCTGGATACGGAACGAGTGGATCACGGGGAAGGACACCCTCCAGGGCCCCTAGTCACAGCGGCCACCAACAGTACGGAGGCAGCTCATATGGGGCTCCAAGGAAACCCCATGTGAGTCAGGGAAACCAGTACGGTGGTAGTTCTTTCCAAAAGGCTGGGAGTAGCCAATATAGGGTGCGCTCACAATCGCCACATGTCTTGAATAGGAATTATTGAAATGGGAATTGCCAATACAATCCACGTTCATAATTACCGAATTTTTCAATTTACTATTGAAAGGGACACACATCAAGTCCGCACATTTAAGAGGTAAACTAGTATGAGAGTGGATATTTTAACATTATATGAAATTATTAATCACTGATACGTGTGTACCATACATAATGACATTTCTCCCCATCTAATCTATGAGAATGTGTTGCCACCAAATCTCCAATGCCCGAAGTTAACAATGTGTGCATTGAAAAGTTCGTTGCCGGTACCTGTAGATGTTGATTGGAATTTCAAATTGAGTTGCATAATACATCAACACTTTGATTCTCCAATTCTCCAATTTTTTCAAATTCTCCAAAGTCAAAAGTTCTGAAAAAGTGAGGTGAGTCCCGGCAGGAGCGCTCAAAATTAACTGTGACTTTGGTCCAGGAGAGGGAGGGAAACAGACAACAACAGGCAACACTGTTAGACAAACACAACAAAATCTACCACCACCATGACGACGATCGGAAATGCAACGACGGGCAATCCCATGGTCGATGCAATCGACAGGATCTGCCACAACATGCTGATGACTTCAAAGGATCTAATTCAGAAGTCTCAAAGGCTCGCAGTAAGTAGAATGACGAAATTATAATAAACTTTGAACTTGATTGGGATGGATTCTTTGTCATTGAGTCCGATCCGAACCGATTTGCGTTGCGTTGTTCATAACTAAAAAGATTGCATCCTCTCGTTCTTTTCGCTATAAATGAAGTTCTTTTCGGAAATGTTGGTCAAAGATTTTTACAGAAATAAGCAGTATGGCAGACATTATTGCGTCCTTCGATGCGCCGGGATGCTTCTCAATACGCAAGTCTCTGCTCATGGAGGTGGCGAAACGATGACCCCAATCGCGGAATACGATGCCCGATTATGGGGGGAGCTCTTGACTACACTCGCGGAAATAAGAGACTTGATGTTGAGAAACGATGCGAATGCTCATCACAGTGGGATGGAGGATCCTTCCCGAAACGAGGAGCTTGCCAATCATAACTTATTCAAAGATCAGTATGATCTGGTGGTACAAGCATTTCAGTTTCAACAAGTAGTGAGTTATATCCTGCCTTTAATCAAAGACGGAAAGGAAATTGATTTAGAGCACCTTTCGGAAATGCTGTAAGTTTCTCTTGTCTTATTTGATAATCGTTCTGGGTTTGGAACTATCTATTATATATATTGGCTCATCTCTTTCCTGCTATCATCTATAGAGGCTTGATCAAGACAAATTTCAAAGAGAATAATGATTATCGCAGCTGCCTATTATCACTTTTTGAAAGTACTGAGAGTGGAAAGACCGTTCCAGAGCTCAAACCAATCGATGATCTAAAGAGTATCTTGAAGAAGAGGAGAGATCTTACTATCGATCGTTGCGTAAAGAAATGCCAACAGTTGATACAGAGTTGGTACGTCTTTGTATTTCCAGAGTCGCGAAACAAATTTAGTGATCCAGCCAGTGAGAAGGGGATGGTGGAGGAAGCCAGGATAGAAAGTACTGGGGATGGCGATCATGATGAAGAAGAAGAAGATGATGATGATGATTTTGAGCCGCCTAAACCTCCTCGACAATCACTGCGTAAAAAGCGAAAGCAAGATAAACTTGTCGAGAGTTTTAGGCGATCACCTCGCAAAAGAGAGCAACAAATTGAGGATAAACCAAGACGTTCGACCCATAGAAAGAAGGATGATGAAGATGAGGATGTAGATGAAGATGAACCTACCAGAAATGTTCGTCGGTCACCACGCAATACAAAGAAACAAAGTGAAGATGAGGATGAGGATGTGAATGATATTCCTAAAGATTTTGAAAAAGACTCTGAGTTTGACCCAGATGCGAATGCAGATGATGCCGAGGAGGACGACGACGACGACGAACTTGAACCTTTAAAACTCGTCAGACGATCACCTCGCGTCCTAAGAAATCAACGTCCAGGTTCCCCACGTAAAAGGGTGAAAACAGATAGATACAGTCCTCAAGATTTTCTCTCGCAAAAAGAAGCAAAGTCCGAAGGATCGAAAAATGATGACCGCGAAATGGAAGAGGTCAACGAAAGTGATGAAGCTGAGTTTGAACATGGAGATGAAAATGAAGAGAATGACAATGGCAGCGGTGGTGTTGGTGGAAGTGAAGAAGAAGGTGATGAAGGGGATGCTGGGGGTAAAGCAGCTGCCCAAGGACCATCTACTCCCAACACTAGACAAAGTAGCGGGTCGGGAGCCTTGCGTGAAATTTCTTCCGCTACTACGTCGATTGACAATCAAGAAAGGCCAAGATTGCGTACTCCGCGTTCGGTCGGTGTTTGGAGGAAGATTCCTTCGCCGGATTCAACCCCTCCAAAGCCAAAGAGGGGTCGAACAAGAAAGGATTGGACTGAAGAAGAAAGTCTCTGTGTAGAGGTGAGTTTCATTAATTTTGTGATCGTCTATATGAATGAATCTGTTCAACATGTTTGTCTCAAATGCGTCAATATTGAATATGATAGGAGGGGGTCGGAAAACTTGGCATTGGTTATTGGGCGGAAATTAAAAAAATGTACAAGAAACAATTGAAAGGTAGGACAAATATTCAGATTAAGGTACGATTGACGAGAGAGACTTCAATTGATTATTATTTTCTCTAAACCATGGCACTTAAACTTATATTTCTTCGAAACTATAATAAAAGGATCGCTGGCGTACTATTAAAAGTAAGAGAATGAAACAGGAAGGAACTGATCAAGACTAGTGAGATCAAGGATTAGAGAAAAACTATGTGAAAGTAATAAATTCATTATATTGAAAACAATTTTATGGGATAAACATAAAATGTATGTATATTTGTCATTTATGCACAACTTCCCCTGGTGCATGGTATAAACACAGTCGCTTGGTAATACATCTGTGAATGTGAAAAAGTCTACATACCAGACAAATCACAACCTAGTGGTAGACTGCCTTCACCGTATTCAACATCACTTTCGGAAGAGTAGTAAGATTCATCATCATCTGTGAAAAAATCGTCGTAAAGGTCATCGTCATCGTCGTCCTGGCTTGCGTCTCCGAATTTCCTTCCCGAACTTTCATCCAGAGCATCCAACTCAGATTCTAGTAGGGAGGAATCTCTTGCGAAAGGATTGACACTTCCTTTACTGAGAGGACTTGGGTTGTTTTGTGTCCGTAACGACGAGACATTTCTGTTGGACCCGTAGCTCTTTTTGTTTTGTTTTCCTTGTGATTCAGTGCTTCCAACAAACGGAATGACGTATTTTTTGTTCTTCGAACGCCTGCATCCACTCCTGACAGTCAATGTCCTATCGCGGAGACAGACCATTGCTTGCCAATCTTCCAAGACATCCAGTCCAAGGAGCATATCAATAGCATCTCCACCCATGATACCCCCCTCCAATATTGTGATAGGGGGAGACTTATCAAGAACATCATCCCCATCTCCCACAGCAAATGACACGGAATTTGCGGGGACGCGGCCAAGGACGCGGCATGAAACCCCAGCGACTCCAGTCGCTTCACCAGCATATCTTGTATCGATAAGATGAGCGATGCCAGCTCTTTTTGCCGCATTGAGGGTCATTATAGTGACTTGAGCACCTGTATCTAGAAATGTCGATATTGGCACAGCACGTTCAGCACCACCGTATCCATCTTTTTGGAGAGTTACAGAAATTGGGATCTGGAGCAAACGGCTCTTTGTGGGCTCCGTCGCTAGGGACTCAGTCGTAGGCTCGTTTTCTCTGTTCGATGATAATGAATTGTTTGGAAGATGTGAACGTTCTGTTTCATGGTGAGATGATTCCTTCTTTCTTCTAGAACTATATATATCCCCGTCATATTCAGTTGAAACAGAAACCTGTCCGCCCCTGCTTTTATGATGCTTTGATGAACGCGACTTTGAGTTTGTTCTAGACACAAAGTTACCGTTGTTTTCGCGACCACGAGAGACGCCAAAATGAGCCTGCTTGGACGACGCTGAACTAGTGTGTTGGGCTAGTAAGCCGTAAAAGATGATTAAGGTAGATGCTGCTCGCTTGACTGTCATTGTTTTGGCTATTATTATGATATGGGTTTTCTGTAGTGAATCGCGTTTCGTGAAAAGTTGTGAGTTGTGCAACTAGAGAATCGATTCCTTTTCGTTTTTCTTCTTTGAAGGTGTGAGAAAGATGAATTTCTGAATCGGAAATTTTAAACTGAAAAACTTCTTTTGGAAACAACTGATTTTTTTAAAAATCTGTGCCATTGCCGTACATTTCCCTGTAGAAACACAGATAATTTCATGGGATCCGTTGGGTAGTGTAGGTGGTGTCAACTCTATGCTTTCGCGGTCGGTTCGAGAAAACAACGGTGAAAGTTTTGGCCTTGAGAGACCGTTAGATTAATAACAGTCCTAATGACGCATTTCTTCCGTGTGGTGTCAAGAAAGTTCAAAGTGATTTGAAGCCGGTCGGCCGTCCATCCGTGGTCCGTCTGCATATCCAATATTCAATATTATTATGTAAGTCCCGTGTGACATAAATTCTTTAACCAGATTCATTTTCAATTACGCCCCCTCATTTGAAGCCTCCTCGCCAAAACCATCCTGGCCATACCAATTTGTTTGCCAACTTTCGAACTTACAGTACTGTAGATTGATTCATTCACATGGAATAAAACGCACCACGGCATAATAGTTCCAAGAAGATACTCACCCACGGCATAATAATTCCAAGAAGATACTCTTAGTTTGCACCCAAGCAAAACTTCATCAACGCTACGTAGTCTACGAAAATAAGGGCAAAAATGCTTGAATCAAATGAAGTCATGGTAAAGGTTGCGGATTTACCCAAAGCCGAAAGGGCAGTTTCAGACAACGAAAAGGTTGGCAAAAAAGGCAAAGGCTTAGCAACAGCTGATAATAAAGGGATAAAACCAGTAGCTGACAGTAAAATTGAATTGCTAGAAGAATCCGATTCTGAAGATGATGATGATGATGATGATGATGAAAGTGACTTTTCAACGAAGAATTCCTACAGAACTGAGGTCAGTGGAAGTGAGCTTGGTGCTTCGCATTCTTGGTCGTCTGGAGAAACAAACATAACTTCTTCATCACAGACGATCGTTGACGAAAACTTCTTTAGTGGGATGCTTGGAGGTATTTCAGAGATGCTGTACGGGTCTAAAGGGTCTCTGAAGGACGACAATTCATATGACGATGAAGAAGGAACATATGGTACCGGTACAGATGATGAGTCAAAGGTACTTGGAACTTTATCAAATCATTCCAACAAGAAGAATAAGGCAAAGAAGAATATTGCAATTGGAACAAAAGAGCTGTTGAAGGATGATACTACGTCGGTATTTTCCGCCATAATGTCTCAAACCTTTGATTCATCTGATTATAGTTTGGGGCAGGAAAATGTACCATCAATTGATCCCAACGAGGAATTTGAAAAGAGTCTCTCCGTCACTTCATCTGGGCAGAAAATTAACTACAACTCTGACATGGCAAAGCTGTACAGAGCAATTGATACCAAGAATTGGGACAGTGCAGCTTATCACCTAAAGAATAATCCAGAAATGGCAAAATTGTGGGTGTATCGGCTCTCTGCAAAAACGGATAGAGTCCAATGGGTCTTTCTGCCAATTCATGCTGTTTGTTTCTCAAATGCGCCTTTCTATCTCGTGCGTGATCTGATTAGCGCCTACCCTCATTCTGCGAGTATTGCTGCTGAAGGGCAGAAGCTCCCACTTCACATTGCCTGTGAAACTGGTGCTGATCATGAAATTGTAAATAACCTTGTGAAGGTCAATCCAGAATCCCTTTATCACGTGGACAGTAGTGGAAATACCCCACTTCAACTGTGTGTCTTCTCTATGAATGGAAAAAATAGAGCAAAGGTGATGAAGATATTGACCAAAGCGGCGGCAGGGGGGCAGGAGGAAAAGCGTTCTAAATTTAAATCTTTCCTCGGCAGAAGGAAACAGAAGGGAAGGGCTAATGGGAAATAGTGCCTAGCATGGAAGGGATAGTATTATCGTACCGGTTTGTTTGAAATATATTTTTTTTTTAAGTTTTGCCAAGGGAGATGGCTATTCATTTGCATCCAAAGAAATTACGACAGAGTCTTCATGATCATAATCATATAAATGTTTTGTTGGGAATTTCTTCTTACGCTGTTACCTTTCAATGTACCCCTAATGTACCACCATTTTCAGGCAGCAATTGATCTCTATCGGATTGTCAAATACCTCACGATGTAATATTATCTTCTGCATCGTTTCTCAGCAACTTCTCAGGAACAGAAATAACTATTCATTTGATTGTGAGGTTATTCAAAGTCAGATTTGGCATTACTTTTGTTTCTAATTTCTTCGCCCCGCTTGGCAATTTGTTGCAGGAACATAACATCTTTATTTCCATCGGCTACAGATTTGTCAAATGGAATAAGCATAAAGTTCTTTTGTGCCATTGCAGCATTTTCAAGATTTTCTCGAGGTGATGATGATTTTGCATTCTCAATCATCGCACGTACCAAGGACTCGTTGTGCGATACAGTCTTTCCTTCATCGTAAGAATAATTCATGCTCATGTTCGCCTGTAGAATTCAGGAGAGAGTCAATCGCTGCCAATGAAAAAGCATGTGGGTTTACACGAAATGCAAACACTCAACTGGATTTTGGGGAAGATCTACTATTTATTGTAGCACCAGTACCTTCTGTAATTGATTCACGTACCTCCCGTTTCCTGTCAACGATTTGCATCAAACCAAATCCAAAGAGGCCTGAAGACAAAATGACGGCTATGGCTACCTTCGGAAAATGTTTCGGGTTTGATGCAGCTGAAGCAAAGCTTGATATATTTGTATTCATTGAACTGAACGCCTTTACAGTTTTTGTTATGGGATCAGACATGGTAAGTAATTCTGAAGAATACGCTGTCGGTGGTTTCGTCCTTACTTCTATTTTTAATGGTCCCCAAGTCTCAGCACTATCGGTACGAATGAGGTTTGGTTGTGGGTTGAGTTGGGAGGTTGTTTTACGATGTTTTATGTTTTCTGCAGAAAACACAGGAAAACATTCAAACATCATCAATTTTTTTTACATTTTCAATTTTGAGAATATTTTGAGCCATAATTCAGCCGCGCAGAAAACACGCGAAAGCACCCGAAAATCAAGCTATGCCCACTTTTACAAGAATAATCGAATCACATAAGAAATTGTCTAAGACGCGACGTGTAGGACTAAACACGTTGGATACCATTCTCAGTCTGTCTGCCGTGGATGTACAGTACACTATTTTGGATTGCATCCTTACGAAAACGACATTCCCAGCGTAGCACCTTATTGAAGAGCCAGAAACCATGACTTCAAACTTCCCAATCGTTACCACTGAAGAGGAATTCAAGTCTTCGAATCCAGGATACTGCAATGACGTATGGACAGAACTTATCATCCAAGCCCCTCCCGCTGTAGTTCGGGCTACAGTGTTGGATTTTAAAAATAGATCCAGCTTCGATCCATTTTATCGTCACATTGAGGTTGTCAAAGGTCAGCTAGATGATTTGGACACCAAACCAGCCATATCTCTAACATTTGATTTTGACATGGACGGCAAGAAGGAGATGACAGTCCCTTTCCACCCTACTATTTCAAGAAATGATGAGGAATGTCTAGTGTGGGGATTTAGAGTCTTGTGTGGTTGGTTCTATATGGTCGATCATGTACATGTGTTTGTGCCCATTGATGATGGCAAGGCGACTAGATTGGTGAACTATGAGCGTATATGTGGTTTTATGAAGTACTTCACACCTACGAAAACTTTCTTCGCACCATTCCATGCCAGTAACGCAGCCCTCAAAAAGGTTTGCGAAGAAAGAGCCAAATAATTCATTTTTCTGTCACTGGAAACTACACGTGCCGATGTATTGAATATGGTCAAGTCTGGTTCTTGGCTTAGATACATTAAAAACTTTCTATAATGTTTGAAATTAGTACGCGATTCAATTGGATAGAATGGTGACTAGCAAGAAATGCTCGTCCCAACCCACGCGTAGACGAAAGAGGAAAAGCAACTAGATTATTCTTTCAAGTGACGCCTCAGTGTAACGCTCTCCACAGTGAAGAAAAGTGCCGGATGCATTGCATTTTCAAATGGCCAATAATGACTTCCTACATTTATGATTTATATTCCTACCGGTATGGTGGTCATTCACATCAGTACATGTATCTATGTTCATTGAAGATCTGTAGTAGATGGTCGAAATTGTTTTTGTTGTTTGTTCTATATTCTATTTCACCTTCGGTATATGCATTTCTATTTAGGAAATCTGAAGCAGTTTCAATGTCCAATCCTCACCGACCCATTTGGCAAGAAAGGTATTTCTGATATCGATGAAAATTTATTCCTGCACTCGTCGGACTCTGTCAATAGATTCTTCCTCACCTTGCTTTGATAATGGTGATAAGAAAACAACAGCAGATGATTCGATCTTTGTGAACCTTCTCTTTTGCAATGCAGTTGGTCGTAGTGCTGTCTCGTATTGCTCATTGTGTCGCTACATAGCAAAAAGTTGTTAGTTTTTATCATCTGTGGAATAGTTGGAATCAAGATAGGGTCACATATAGATAGACTCACCTCTTTTTCCTTTGCATAAACTTCCCAAGCTTCAGAGTATTTTTGTTCTTGTTCCTATAGCATGAAGAATTGAATTGAATCACAGCAATGGAAGAGCACGGAGGTTAGATTATTCCCATCATACCATCATACCATAAATTCATCCTATACCTTTCTCACCTTTAATCTACCTTGGTGTATTGATTCCATCATCGAATAGCTGCCTATAAAAGCGCATAGCATCGAGGCGCCTAGAACTTTGGGGAAATGCTTTCTAGAATAAAAGATACTTCGGATTGAGCTCTTGATCTCGTAGGCTGAACTCATGACTGTGATAGCTTTAGTGATTCGGTCGGTCATTTTGTTGTGTTGGTTATGGTCCTGTTGTGTTTAATGATTGTACTGTACGCTAATTCGATTTGAATGGTAGATGTGGCATGTGGTCATGGATGGATGGCGAAGAAATATTTGCATTGGAACTTGTTCTTTAATCGTTTCCGCGTCCGTTGGAGTGCGATGCTGGTGGTTTTGCGAGGACACGGTCCGGTGCGTCATGATGGCAAATAAAAAGGCGCGAGTGACAACGTGACGAAAACTGTCTCTTTTCTTCTCTCTCTCTTTTCTTAGTCTTTTTATTAACCTCCGGGTCAGCTGTCGATGAGTGAAGTGGTGGTTCAGAAATAATCCATCACCATTCACGCAGACAAACACACTTGAGGAGGGTATCTTCAATCTGTGTTCTTCTTTTCTGACGTAAGACCACCGTAAGAGACAACGAGAACATGGTGAATGCATGAAAGACTACTAATTCTGTTCCATAATTCCACCAGTTAAATCAAAGATGAAGTACACCGTCGCTCTTACCTCCGCTGCTTGCATTGCGTCTGCATCTGCTTTCGCTCCTTCCACTGGAGCACGTTCTTCCACTCAGCTTGCTGCTAAGGAGGAGGGCGAGAAGAAGACTTTGTTCAAGACTATTTTCGACATGGACCTCTTCGCACCCGTCAAGACACAGAACGACTACGGTGCACGTAATAGCAAGAAGGTAAGTCGGCATTAACTTTCTCCAAGCATCAATTCAACATGATATTGTTGTCTAATTGATTACTTGCTTTCTTGAAATACAGCTCGGAACTGGAAAGTTGAGTGCTAAATCCTACGTACCTGATGGTTTGACCTTGGCTCAGTACGAGGCTCAGCGCTCAAAGGAGACCAAGGGTAAGGCAGACAACTACCAAAGGAACGTTGCTAAGGCTGGAAAGTTCCTTGACTACACCCAGTTCTACATTGACCGTGGAACTGATACCAACGAGAGCTGGAACAAGGATATCAACAAGGGACACAGAATGTGTAAGACTAAGTATGACTGGTCTGGAGAGAAGATTGAGGAGTCCAAGGGATGGTTCACCAAGGACAAGAAGAAGTAAAGTGCCAAATACTCATCGCCCTTAATCCGGTTAGGTTTTATACGCCATTGGTTCCTTCGAGTAGTCAGTGGTTTGAGAGTGTTTTCTCCTACGATGTTCTTTCCTTTATGAGGGATTATCTACATATATAAGATAGTTTAGAAATAATAATACTGGAGAATTCTCTAATAAGGTACATTTTTTACCAAACCTAGTTTTCTACATAATTACGCTTACACACTACAGAAACTTTATTCAGCATGTCGAACTGTATCAGATGAATTGACCATTTGTACAGTGCCGGCAGGCTTGTAAGAGATGTTTTGATGAGCCCTTAAGGAAGGTCAAACTTCCGGACCTTTGCTGACACAGGTGACAGTGCAACGGGCTGAACAGGAAAAGTACGCCACTTATACAAATCTCAACCCACTGACTACCCACATCCTTCTTTGTAAGAACCAATGGCGTATAAAAACCAAGCGAAATTTGGGGTTGACAAATACGGGTATGTGGCACTTTCGTGTATTTCCTTGAACTCGTCAATCTCCTTTCCAGAACATGCTTTTCATTCACAATCTTTAAATTATATTACAACTCATCATCAAATCATTTATTATTAAAATAATAAGATTTTTTTAAGCATCTAACGAGTATTCAAACTCCAAATTCTTCGCGTAACCAGTTCCTGGTGTTCCATAGAGAATTCTAGAAGATAGTACATCGTCCAACATTGTGATTTTCTCCTGGACTTTCTTAAACGATATAACATCGCTGTGCCCTGCAGTATCGATATCCAATACATTATAAGCGTGCTTGCTGGAAGATATTCAATTGGAATTTACCAAAGATTTCAGTAATCTTCCCAAACATACCTAGCGCGTTCTTGTTAATTACAGTCATACCCAGTCATACTTTTATTAGTAAGAAGATTTTAATCTATACAAAGTAATTACCTTCCAAATTCTTCGCGTAACCAGTTCCTGGTGTTCCATAGAGAATTCTTGAAGAGAGTACACCGTCCAACATTGTGATTTTCTCCTGGACATTCTTAAACGATATAACATCGCTGTGCCCTGCAGTATCGATATCCAATACAGTATAAGCAACATCTCCTCTAGACTGGTTGACTTGCTGGAAGATATTCAATTCGAATTCACCAATGATTTCAGTAATCTTCGCAAGCATACCTGGCGCGTTCTTGTTAATTACAGTCATACGAATGGATCCCTCGGGACGATCAGTAAGAGCGGTTGCTGGAAAATTAACACTATTCTTAATGGTTCCGTTCTCAAGATAGCACTTGATGGTCTCAGCAGCCATTGCTGCAGCGGCATCCTCAGCCTCCTCAGTGGAGGCACCCAAATGAGGCATGATTATAGCATTCTTGTGATCCCAAAGCAAATCATCAGGGAAATCAGATACGTAACGTCCATCTCCATTGTCCAAGAATTCCTTCATAGCTTCGGAGTCTACAAGCTCGCCACGTGCAAAGTTAAGAAGAACAGCATCGGATTTCATTTGTTGGATTATTTCCTTGCCAATGATTCCGTGCGTGCCGTTCTCTCCCTTGATGTAAGGGATATTGACGGAGATATAATCAGCATTTGCAACGGCCGCTCCAATGGAGTCTTTCAAATCAATTTCATTTGGCAGCTTAAGAGCGGAATCAATGGAAAGTCCAGGATCGTATCCAGTGACGGTCATACCAAGAGCAGCAGCATCACGAGCAGTGGATGCTCCAATGTGACCTTCATTTTGAGACGGTCATTACACTAGTAATGTGAGAAATATATGTCTATGCAATTTAATAACCTTCATTTCAAAATCGAAAAGAGTATACGCACCAAGTCCGACGACAGCCAAAGTCTTTCCCATGATTTCACGACCACCAAACATGCTCTTGTCCTTCTCAACACGCTCCTTTGCAAGACCCTGACTTCCAAGATCCTTCATGTGATTGATTCCGTCTACAACACGTCTACTTCCAAGGAAAAGTCCAGCAATAATAAGCTCTTTTACAGCATTTGCGTTAGCTCCGGGAGTGTTAAATACAGGAATTCCCAACTCAGTCATACGTGCTACAGGAACGTTATTAGTTCCAGCTCCACACCGAGCAATTGCACGAACAGTGTGCATTATTTCCTCCTCCTGGAGCTTGTGAGACCTGAGAAGAATAGCATGTGAATTTCCAGCACCATCTTCTCCAGTAGGCCGAACATCGTATTCCTCGTTGCCAAAGAGTTTCAATCCCTGTGGACTGATCTTATTGAAAGTTTGAATTGTGTATTTTCCAGGTGTGTAGTTTTCAATATCACCATATGTCTTCCACTCTGCGCGGTAATTCTCTAATTCTACGCCAGGACCATCATTAGATGAGAAAGATCTGATGTTATTTCTGACAGCGGCACTGTGCCTGCGGATATTTGCTGCACTGATACGTCCTAGCATTGTTGTTTCTTTATAATGATATGGTATAAAGTTGAAATTATGAAATGGATGGAGGTCAAGCACGAAGCATCACGAGAACTCTACTCAAATAGCCCCCTCAATTCCAAGAAAATCTTTTCAAGGCTATTATTTCGTCATCTAAGTTTGAAAGTGCGTTTGTCAACCGTTCAAAGCTCTCTTCTCCAACCGTTGTCAGCCCCAGGCCAACAGAGCCTTGCGCATCGTCATTGTGACTTTGTCAAAACTTCTTCGCCTTCTTCGAGCCATCCATCCCCAAGTTAGTTTTCGTCGAAAGATGCAGAAAGAACCCTTTGTACGATCTCCATAATGTCTCTAGCCATACGCCATACCATCAGCATACTTTTAATATGAATTCTCTTGCAACATTAGCTCTTCGCCGTACCAGAGGTAGAACTATCGGACAGCAAGTTCGTAACTTGTCTGGATCTGGTATTAACGTCGATGTTGATCATTACACCTCTGGATGGGTTTTTGAAGATGTTCGTGACTTCACCAAGGCTGGAAAATACCAGATTCAGACCTTCAACAAAATCTCTGAGAAGGTGCGTTATTTTATTGCTTCTGTGCAATGGAAAGCATGAGGGTTAGTGGATGGCGAGCTGGCATCTATAAATGAAGTCAATCTCTACACAGATTTAGATCTTTTGCATGAATCTACAACTTTGATGAGGATCTTTTTGTAAAATTTGAATTTTAATACAAATCATTATGCTCACATTGCCAGACTTGATCTAATAAACCATTCCTAGGGTCTTGCAAGATTTTCTCCTGAACGTTTCGAGGTGAAGGGAACTGAGTGGGATTCCAATAATGCACATGCTATTCTTCTCAGGTCTCACAAGCTCCAGGAATCTGAGGTTGATGTTTCTGTTCGTGCAATTGCTCGATGTGGAGCTGGAACTAATAACGTTCCTGTAGCACGTATGACTGAGTTGGGAATTCCTGTATTTAACACTCCCGGAGCTAACGCAAATGCTGTGAAAGAGCTTGTTTTGTGCGGTATGCTTCTTGGATCGAGACGAATTGTTGATGGAATCAACCACATGAAAGATCTTGGAAGTCAGGGTCTTGCAAAGGAGCGTGTTGAGAAGGACAAGGCAATGTAAGTATATCCAGTCAAAATATGGAGATAAAACACCAGAGTTCAATTTTAGAAGTATTCTAATTTCACAACGAAATTTCAAATTGATCCCATTCTTTACAAAAAGGTTCGGAGGACAGGAGTTGAAAGGAAAGACTATGGCTGTAATTGGACTTGGACACATTGGAGCATCCACTGCTCGTGATGCTGCTGCTCTTGGTATGGATCTTGTTGGATATGACCCCGGACTTTCCATTGATTCCGCTCTTAAGCTTCCCACTGGAATTGAACTTTGTGATTCAATTTCTGCTGCTGTTTCCAATGCTGATTACATCTCCATCAACATCCCTTACATCAAGGGAGAGAACGGCACACACGGAATCATCGGAAAGGATGTCGTTAAAATTATGAAGCCCAATGCTATTCTTCTTAACTTTGCACGTGGCGAGCTTGTAGACTCCGAAGCTATGAAGGAATTCTTGGACAATGGAGATGGACGTTACATTTCTGATTTCCCTGATGATTTGCTTTGGGATCACAAGAATGCTGTAATCTTGCCTCATTTGGGTGCATCCACTGACGAAGCTGAGGATGCTGCTGCAGCAATGGCTGCCGATACTATCTCTGACTATTTGAGAACCGGAACCATTAAGAATAGTGTTAATTTTCCAGCAACCGCTCTTCCTGAGCGTGCCGAGGGGTCAATTCGTTTGTCTGTAATTAACGAGAATAAGCCTGGAGTGCTTGCGAGCATCACAGATGTTTTCGCCAAGGGAGGATTGAATATTTTGCAGCAGATCAACCAGTCTAGGGGAGATATTGCTTATAATGTATTGGATATTGATCCCGAAAATAAGGCTCTTTCCCTCAAGGAACTTCAGAAAAACCTTACAATGACTGATGGAGTCCTAAGTAGCCGAGTTGTATTCGGATCAGCTGGAATGGGATATGCAAGAAATATTGATGGAGAATACTTTGTATAAACATGGGGTATATTTTATTATAACATAAATCATGTATGATACAAGGTAAATTTATGAAGATTTGTAATACTCTGGTAAAACGAAAGACTTGGGAATCTTCGACGTATCTTACTCAGCTTCACTCTACGAGTACAATCATAAGATTTTCACAAGCTTGTATGATGCGAGATAATAAATTCTTGTCACTTTGATTTTGAACCATGTGCACGTAATTTTTGCACGCTTCTTGTAGCAATGCACGAGCACGGCACCAGTCAGGATCGTCCGGTTGGAAATTACAGCTAG
>Ga0115005_10001198_pt1 | contig 20349 bp, 24 predicted proteins | sample ArcOceMetagenome_FD_87163 | JGI IMG/M metagenome (GOLD analysis project Ga0115005, IMG submission 87163) | Marine eukaryotic phytoplankton communities from Arctic Ocean - Arctic Ocean - Greenland ARC118M Metagenome | ecosystem: Environmental > Aquatic > Marine > Oceanic | place: Arctic Ocean... | reverse complement strand
TTTGATTGATGAAAATGAAAAAATAAGTTTTAACGTCCTATGTTATTACAATCTGCAAAAATGATCGGTGCAGGTGCTGCTACTGTTGGTTTAGCTGGTACCGGTGCTGGTATTGGTGTTGTTTTCGGATGCCTAATTATCGGTGTATCACGTAACCCATCTTTAACTAAGCAATTATTTCAATACGCTATGTTAGGTTTCGCTCTATCAGAAGCGATGGCTTTATTTGCTCTTATGATGGCTTTCCTTATTCTTTATGCTTTCTAGTAAATTGCAATAAGGTTTTTAAAGAGGACTGGGTTATTTTTATATCCCTGTCTTCCATGGCGAATATAACTCAGTTGGTTAGAGTGTCGGATTGTGAGTTCGAAAGCCACGGGTTCAAACCCCGTTTTTCGCCTTCTTCACCCGCCTGCCGCACATACATAAAAGTTTTTAAAACACAGTCTATAAAAAAGGGAGAATATCTAAAAAGTATCCCTTTTTTATTTAGAGTAACTATATTTCTTTAGATTACCCTTTGTTTGCAAAAGTCCCGTTCGTCTAGTGGTCTAGGACATCGCTTTTTCATGGCGACGACACGGGTTCGAACCCCGTACGGGATATCCACTTTACGTTATGTTGATATTCATCTTAAATAATTGACACTAGTATACAAGTCTTCCATGACGGAATAGTTCAGTTGGTTAGAACGTCGGAATCATAATCCGAATGTCGGGGGTTCAAGTCCCTCTTCCGTCAGCTATTTTAAAAATACAATAAAGACGCAAGCTCCAAGACAGAGTAAAGCAACATTTTTTCACTCTAATTTTGGTTTTTTCTATATGCATCCTCTATATTCTTAGGGAAAATCTATCGGGACGTAGCGCAGTCTGGTTAGCGTACCTGTTTTGGGAACAGGTGGTCACGTGTTCGAATCACGTCGTCCCGATAAATATTTTTAAATTGAATAATTATTAATATTTAGAGAAAAAAAAGGAAAAAAGTACTATGATTATGGGTGTTGAACTAGTTTTATTTTACCTCTTTTCAAGTTTAGCTGTAATCTCGTCCTTAATGGTAATCCGTTCAGAAAACCCAGTTCACTCTGTACTTTTTCTGATCTTAGCATTTTTTAATGCAGCTGGATTACTTTTACTTTTAGAAGTAGAATTTTTAGCTATGCTTTTTATCATTGTCTATGTAGGGGCTGTAGTTGTACTTTTTCTATTTGTAGTAATGATGCTTAATATTAAAGCCTCACATGAACCACGAGACGTATTAAAATATTTACCAGTTGGAACATTAATCGGTCTTATTTTTTTACTAGAAATTTTTTTGGTAGTTGACGGTAATCTTATTTCATTGTTAAATCCAAGTGATGCTTCTCCTGCCATAATGGAGTGGTCACAAAAAGTGGATCAAATTACTAACGTAGAGGCCTTAGGGCAGATTATGTATACTTACTACTTTTACTTCTTTTTAGCTGCGAGTATAATTTTACTAGTTTCTATGGTTGGAGCAATTACACTAACTCTGCAAACTCAAGCAAACGTTAGACGTCAGCAGATTTTCCAACAAGTTTCACGTGATTTTGAAAAAGCAGTTTTCCTTACAAGTCGTGGGAAAGACTAGATTTGCTGTAAGTCTTATCATTTAGAATAATAAACAAAAGAAAATTAAGTATGTTAAAAGTTACTGTAGATGGCGTAGAGGTTTTCGTGGAAAAAGGTTCTACGGTTCTTCAAGCTTGTGAAGCTGTAGGTGTAGAGATACCTCGTTTCTGTTACCATGAGCGACTTTCAATTGCAGGAAATTGTCGTATGTGTCTTGTGGAAATAGAAAAAACACCTAAACCAGTGGCATCATGTGCGATGCCAATTATGAACGGTATGACAATTTTCACAGATACACCTTTAGTGAAAAAAGCTCGTGAAGCTGTTTTAGAATTTCTTCTTTTGAATCACCCTTTAGACTGCCCTATTTGTGATCAAGGTGGAGAATGTGACTTACAAGACCAGGCTTTAGCTTTTGGTTCAGATCGTAGTCGTTACTTTGAAACTAAAAGAGGTGTTGAAGATAAAAATTGTGGTCCACTTATTAAAACTATTATGACTCGTTGTATTCATTGCACCCGTTGTGTTCGTTTTGCATCTGAAATTGCTGGGGTGGAAGACTTAGGAACTACTGGTCGTGGCCGCGAAACTGAAATTGGTACTTACGTTGAAAAAACTTTTGAATCAGAGTTATCAGGTAATGTAATTGACTTATGTCCTGTAGGAGCTTTAACTTCTAAACCCTATGCCTTTATGGCTCGTCCCTGGGAACTTCGTTCCACAGAATCTATTGATGTATCTGATGGAGTAGGTAGTAATATTCGTATAGATTCTCGTGGTACTGAAATTCTCAGAATTTTACCACGTTTTAACGAAGAAATTAACGAAGAATGGATTTCAGATAAAACACGTTTTAGTTATGACGGTTTACGTATCCAACGTATTGATGCTCCAGTGAATAATGAATACGCTAACAAATCCTGGGAAAAAGAGGATATAGGTTGTACCTGGGCCTATAATTGTGGGCCTACAAGGTTTCTGCGATCTAACATCCATGTTACCGAAAAGGACGATAGGTGGTGTGATGAGATTTGGGCGAATAAATGGAAGTTTGAATACCTTAGATGTCAATGGCAAGAGATTTTTTACTTAGTGTATTACGTCTTCGCTAACCTTAGGGTACAACCATCGACCATAGTTGGTGTTGTTGGAGATTTAGTAGATTCGGAAAGTGCTCTTGCTTTTAAAGAATTTCTTGCTAGTAAGGGTTCACCTCATATTTTCATGGATTCCAGTCATAGTATTTTAGCGGATGACCTTTCAGGTACTTACCGTTTTAATACAACTATTGCTAGACTAGAGGAAGCTGATGTAGTTCTTCTAATTGGAGTAGATACTCGTCACGAAGCTTCAATGATTAATGTACGTTTACGTAAACGCTATTTAGAAGGTTGTTTTGAAATTGGATCTATTGGAGATGATGTTCATTTAACTTTCCCTGTAAATCGTTTAGGTTTTGGTATAGCTACCTTAGAACGTGTAGTAAGAGGAAGAGATTCTTTTTGTAAACATTTAGCTCAAGCTAAGAATCCTGTTATTATTTGTGGTTCGAGTATATTTGAACGTGGTAGTGGTAGTAAAAATGTTGTAAAGCTTTTATCTACCTTAAGAAACAATATTCCTAACTTAGTAACTTCTTCATGGAATGGTTTCAATACTTTAAGTAATAACTGTAATGATGTGGGTTTACAAGATATAGGTATCCCAAAAATTGGCATTAGCCATAAAAATCTTCCTGCGAAGATCGATCTTGTATATTTATTAGGTGCAGATAACTGGGATAACAGTGAGATGCACATGCACGCAAGTTGTGACTCTCATGTAAGAAATAAGCACCGTGTTGTTCTCCCAAAAGTTATTTATATAGGTCACCACGGTGATAAGAATGCCGTTGCGGCAAACATTATTCTTCCGAGTGCAGCATTTACTGAAAAACGTGGTTTCTTTACTAATACTGAAGGTAGACCACAAGAAACTAACCCTGTATTAAAAGCACCTGGTTTGGCGCGAGAAGATTGGAAAATTCTCAGTGCTATGACTTTATATTTAGCTCAGTGTCCTTACTCCAACTATAAAAGACTTGGGGGTCATTGGTTTCCGAAGGAGAGGGTAGAAAAGCATGGAGTACCGAGTATATACAAACAAAATCAGTGTTTTGATCAACTGAATAGTATTGATCAGAATATGAGGATACGGTATAACATGAGCTTAAAGCACAACACATACAAAGAAAGTATGGTTTCTACTACTTTAGATGAGATACGTGCAAAACTACAAAAAGTTTCGCCTTCTATCAAAAATAAAGGTCAAGTGGAAAGTTCTAGCTTTAATTCTTTTACAGAAAAGTCACAGATTTCATTTAAACGTACATTTGTACCTGGTATTTCAACCTTTAGATCGAATATTTCAGATTTTTATCTGACTAATAGTATTACACGTTCATCTCGAGTTATGGCAAAGTGTTCATCTGAGAAAAAAGCGAAGGGGAGGAGCTTTTAAACAAAAACAAAAAAAGTAAATGCTTTATATTGTACAAATTCTTTTAAAGATACTCGCTTTAGTTGTACCTTTACTAATTGCAGTGGCTTATTTTACTCTAGCCGAACGTAAAATTATGGGTGCTATTCAACGACGTCGGGGACCTAACGTAATCGGTGTCTTTGGTTTATTACAACCATTAGCTGATGGGTTAAAGTTACTGTTAAAAGAAACAATTATTCCAAGTAGTGCCAACACAATTTTATTTATTCTTGCACCAATTTTAACCTTCTTCCTAAGTCTTTTAGGTTGGGCCGTAATTCCTTATGGTGAAGGTATGGTGTTTGCAGATATTAATGTTGGTATTTTATATCTTTTAGCTATTTCATCTTTGGGGGTGTATGGTGTTCTTGTTTCAGGTTGGGCAAGTAATTCGAAATATGCTTTCTTAGGTGCGCTAAGAACTGCAGCTCAAATGATTTCTTATGAAGTCTCATTAGGAGTAGTGATTATTACTGTACTTATGTGCGTAGGATCACTTAACTTGAGTGACATTGTTTTAGCTCAACAAGATATTTGGTTTGCAGTTCCTTTATTCCCTATGTTCATTATGTTTTATATTTCTGCTCTAGCTGAAACGAACCGTCACCCTTTTGATCTACCCGAGGCTGAAGCTGAACTGGTATCTGGTTATAATGTAGAATATTCAGCAATGGGTTTCGCTTTATTCTTCTTAGGAGAATATGGTAATATGTTATTAATGAGTGGTATGACTGTAATTTTATTTCTTGGAGGTTGGTTACCACCACTTAATATTCCACCTTTTACTTGGGTTCCAGGACCTATTTGGTTTGGGTTAAAACTAATTATCTTTGCAGCTGGTTTTGCTTGGGCACGTGCAGCTTTTCCACGTTACCGTTATGATCAACTGATGCGTCTTGGTTGGAAAATTTTCTTACCACTATCTTTAGGTTGGTTATTTTTTACAGCAGGTATTTTAATTAGCTTTAACTGGCTTCCATGTTAACTAAAAAGAAATTATAATTATGTCTATTGATTTAGTAAAATATTTAACTGTATCCATGATTTTATTTTTAATCGGAATTACAGGAATTGTTTTAAACCGTAAGAATATTATCATTATGCTTATGTCTATTGAGTTAATGCTACTCGCTGTAAATATGAACTTTATTATATTTTCAGTATATTTAGACGATATAATGGGTCAACTTTTCGCATTATTAGTATTAACAGTAGCTGCTGCAGAATCTGCTATTGGTTTAGCTATTCTGGTGGTATATTACAGAGTTAGGGGAACTATTAGCGTAGAGAATATTCATCTTCTTCGTGGCTAAATAAATCTAAAACTTTTACACAGGAAAAAGTGATTCACGGGTTTTGAATTTATAACAGTACTACTTAAGACTCTATCCGATTGAGTTACCGGCCCTTTTTTAGGGCTTACCGAAAAAATTCACGAAAATTCATCGGAACTTCGGGATAAAATAATTATTGCCCTTATCGACCTTAGTTGGATTTTAAAGTATTTGCATTATATTAGGAGTAAATACGTAAAATGAAACGTAAATTAAAACTTTTAGTTGAAAAATACAAACAATTGCATCGTATTATAGGAGAACAGGGTAAAAGTTTACGAGTTTTTTTGTTTTAAATTGCATCTTATTAAATAAATATAGATAGAGGTAGAATGGAAATAAAAACTTTTAAACTACCTAAGGGTGTTAAAGTTACACAAAGGGTCCAGGTCGGTACCGTGACCACCTTTTTTAAGGGTCCCGCTCTTTACGATCTTCACATAGAGACTAAAAAGGGTTTTTTTTTTGAATCGCTCAGTTATACTGGTGAAGATAAGCACCTTTTGACGTTACATTGTAACGATTTTGAGCGTTTTATGGGATTATCCGCTCAGATTACTTGGACGTTAAAAAGTGTATCCAATGCGTATTATTCCACTTACGCCATACCTGTAGGTACTTCGGTAAAACGAACTTTTAAAAAAGGTATTCATACGGTTACGTTAATAGGCCCCCTTTTTACTCCCTTTGGGATTGAAGTAGTAGATTGCCTCTATGAGGGAGAACACTTGACCTACAGTGAGCGGGCTGGTGCAGGTACTTTATTGTTACAGTCGAATGATAAGGGTCGCTTTAAGGAATTACAGCGAAAAGTTGCTGGGCCTTTATTAATTGTAACCCTCCAAGCTCGAATGGTGCAATTTATGGGACGCTGGGTATTGTAGGGAATCAACATGCGGCTATTAGTCCCATCAACATAAATTTAATAACTAAAATGATTCAAGTAGGTACAAAACTGAGGGTAGCCGATAATTCTGGTGCCAAAATTATTGAATGTATTCGAGTCCTTGGGGGTTCGGGTAAAAAAATAGGTAAAATGGGAGATTGTATTGTAGCGTCTGTAAAAGAAGTTCGTTCTTATACAGGTGGGACTATGAAAGCGAAAATAAATAAAGGAGCTGTAACCAAAGCTATTATACTTAGAACAGCTAAAGAATTTTCCCGTAGAGATGGAGGTTTTTTACGCTTTCAAGATAATACTGCTATATTACTTGGTACTCAAAGTCAACCCTCAGGTAGTCGCATTTTTGGACCCATCCTAGAGGAGTTACGCATGCTTAAAGACATGAAACTTGTTTCGATGGGTTCTTGTCTAATGTAAAAAATTATTAAAATTCTATGAGTAGGTTTTCAAGTCATTCCCAAAATGTTATGAGTTATGACGGAACTATCTGTTTAAATCATTACAATCCCTTTTCTAGACCTAAATTAGAAAAAGTGGTTTTAAACTTGGGTCTTAAAGATATTGTTTCGAACAAGAAGTTAATACTATCCGCGTTATTAGCCCTTGAAATGGTCTCGGGTCAAAGAACAGTTACTACTAAGTCACGTAAACCTCAAATTGCGTTAAAGGTTCGTAAAGGAATGGTTACAGGTGCTAAAGTAGTTCTTAGGCAGTTTCTTAAGTATAATTTTTTAGATAAATTTTTGACCGTAACTCTTCCCCGTATTAAAGAGTTTACTGGATTTAAAAAAATTATGGTAACAACCAGTGGTAATTTTTCTTTTCGTATTCAAGAACCTCTAAACTTCATGGAGCTGGAATACGAATACAATAAATTCACTACTTTACCTTCTATGGATGTAACCTTGGTAACATCTGTTGAAAACAAAATAAAAAGTTTGTGTGTACTTGCCAGTTTAGGAGTACCGTTCTTAAAAAAGACAGATTATACAAATGTGTGATAGAAAAGAAATTTTCCATGAGGAGATCAGCATAATTCGTTATTGTAAAGATATGCTTGGATTTGATATCTGTATGGTACTAAAAACAGTTGTAAGGTTGGAGAAACATAGTTTAACCTCTACCGAACGCGACCATCTATTTTTAAGAATAGAGCAATATGCTCAACAAAAACGGATGAACATAAACGTCAAATATAACTATATCCTTAACGAAGGTTGGACTTTGTCTTTCAGCGTGGAAAGACCGAAGGGTATCAGTGCTCACTTCTTAGAGAATCTAAAATTCTTTAAAGATGTTTTTTAACAAAATAAAGGTGGTTGGGTACCACCCACCTTTATTTTTATTACTTTGAATAGTAGTGTAAAAGCAAGGTTGCTGCTACAAACTGAATTAAAAGTCTACCGTCCCACCAAGGTGCCACTAAATCCCACAACCCTACTACCATAACAAATAGAATGATTCCGATCATCATCATAGTAGCGTAATGGTATAAATAACCTGATTGAACTCTAGCCATCTTTAGACTAACGTTATAAACTGTATGTGAGATTCCATATGGACCAAACATTTCAATAATACCACGATCAATTGCTTTATAAGTCACATGATATCCTATAGCTAAAGCTCCTTGAGCAATCCATTCGTTATAGACCTTATCAAAGAACCACTTACGGTTTAAAAAAGTATAAAGACGACGTCCAATTAGAGAAACTTTAAATTTAAATAATTGACGTTGACCCATAGAGTATATAAGTAATGAAGAACCTGCACCGGCTAAACTAAAAATAACAGGTGTTAATTTAATCCAGTGAGGAATAAACTCAGCTTCAAGTAAATTCATATTACTAGGTAGAATGAAAATAGCATTACCCCAAAAATCAGTACCTACACCAATAATAGCATCTCGTGAAATCCAACCAGCAAAAATACTACCGATAGCTAAGACTGCTAATGGAAATGCCATTGCAGGTGGAGCATCATGAGCCCCTTGCATTACTCCTCTAAAACCGTTGGGTTCAGTTAAAAAAGTTAAATAAAGTAAACGGAAAGAGTAAAAAGCTGTTAGGAAAGCAGATAAAGTACCTAACCAATGAGCAAAGTGACCTGTTACAGTATATTTAGCATAAGCTACCTCTAAGATTACATCTTTCGAGTAGAATCCTGTTAAAAAAGGAAAACCCATTAAAGCTAATGAACCAATAACAAACATAGCATAAGTATAAGGTACTACTCGACGTAAACCACCCATTTTTCTCATATCTTGTTCATCAGCCATGGCATGAATTACAGAACCAGCACTTAAGAATAAAAGAGCTTTGAAAAAAGCGTGATTAGCTAAGTGGAAGATACCTACTGCATAGTTAGATAAGCCACAAGCAAAGATCATATAACCTAATTGAGAACAAGTAGAATAAGCAATGACACGTTTTAGATCATTTTGCAATAAACCTGTAGTAGCTGCAAAGAAAGCAGTCATAGCACCGATAACAGTTACAACAGTTAATGCTGTAGGTGCGTATTCAAAAAGAGGTGAACATCTAGCAAGTAAAAAGACACCCGCTGTCACCATAGTAGCAGCATGAATTAATGCAGATACTGGAGTAGGACCTTCCATAGCATCTGGTAACCAAGTGTGTAAACCTAATTGTGCTGATTTACCTACACTACCTACAAACAGAAGAATACAAATAATTGTGTAGGCATCAAATTCAACATTGAAAAAGATCATAGTCTGTCCTACAAGTGTAGGTGCCATAGCAAAAACGGTTGCGTAATCTACAGCCTTAAAAATTGTAAATACACCAAAAATACCTAGAGCTAGACCAAAATCACCGATTCTATTAATAATCATTGCCTTAATAGCAGCTTTGTTAGCTTGTAAACGAGCAAACCAGAAATTAATTAATAGAAAAGAGCAAAGACCTACACCTTCCCAACCTACGAAAAGCTGAACAAAGTTATCCGCAGTTACTAAGATAAGCATAAAGAAAGTAAATAAAGATAAGTATGACATAAAACGAGGTAAGTGTGGATCACCACCCATATACTCAGTAGAATATAAGTGAACTAAAGTGGATACACAAGTAACTACTACCAACATTACTACAGTCAAACTATCAAATAAAAAACCCCAGCTACAATGGAACATTTCTGAGTCCATCCAAGTAATAGTGGTAACATAAACAGGACTTCCCGCTAAAGCTACTTCGTAAAAAGCAAAGCAAGACATCAAGAAAGTAACGAAAATACAACTAGTGGTAATTCGCTTGGCACCTTCTGCTCCAATGAAACGACCAAAAGCAGCCGCTGCTATAAAGCTAAATAAAGGTAAGAAAACTATAACAAGATACATTTTAATATAATTTATATTAAACCAAAAACCTCTTCTCATAAAAGGTATTATAAGTCTTTTATAAATATCTCTGACTTTTTTATAATGAGTATTGGTAAAACGTAAATATGGAGGAGGTAGGATTCGAACCTACGTAGAGATAACTCAACAGATTTACAGTCTGCCGCCATTAACCACTCGACCACTCCTCCAAACTACCCTCTGCCGGACTTGAACCGGCAAGCCTTGTGGCAATAGATTTTAAGTCTACAGTGTTTACCAATTTCACCAAGAGGGCTTTTTACTCATAATATCTAACTTTATTATCATTAGGATAAAATTATCACTCTATTTAGGGAGCTATCCATTCTAAGAGATCCTGTACCCTATTTTTCATAGATTTTCCACTTTATGGTACCCATCCACCTATAAACGGTTTTCAAACGTCCGTTCTCGAAGAGTTGTCCCATACCTAAAGAGCTTTGCCAAACGGTTCCTTGGCTTTTAATATGAATATTTTTAATTGGATACCCTATAAATTTTACTTATACTAACTAGATAATAATAAAAGTGATCCTTACCAAACACCTTAAAGAGATACAGAGAAGAACATGCATTATACTACTTTCATTAATTCTAAGTATAATCATAAGTCTTCTTTATTCAGAAGAACTTCTCTTTATTTTAACAAAGCCTTTACTAGAAATTTTCCTAGATCCCACCATAAACCTTTTAGATGAATCTTCTTCAAATACACGACGTTTCATTTTTACAGATGTAACAGAGGTTTTTATTACTTATTTACGGATGTCTGTAAGTATAGCTTTTTTGATACAAATCCCTTTAGTGTTATACCATGTGTGGCACTTTACACTACCAGGATTATATAAAAAGGAACAGTTTTTCGTTAGCCGACTTTTCATAGGGTCTGTAATTTTTCTTGTTTTGAGTATTGCCTTTGTTTATTTTATATTAATCCCTACTGCATGGAGTTTTTTCCTTACCTATGAAAACAATTCTATAGATAGCCCTTTTCAATTACAATTGGAAGCTAAGATAAATGAATATGTTAGTTTAATATTAACTCTTTTTATTACCGTAAGTTTTTTATTTCAATTACCTCTTATTTTAATAACATTACTTTATCTTAAGGCAATGGATTTAAAGTGGTTGATTAAACAAAGGCGTTTTTTTTGCATTGCCAGTTTTATATTGAGTGCCTTATGTTCTCCTCCAGATATTTTTAGTCAACTTATAATGGCTATACCCCTAGTAGTGATCTACGAGGTTATTATTGTAAGTGCTCTATTCTATAAAAGTTGTAAAGAGCGTTAGTTTTTATCGTCTAGAGAAAAAGAACTTCCAAAACGTTTTGTAAAAGCGGATACACGGCCTTTATGTTCTAAAGTAGTAGTATCTTTATAAGAGTTCCAAATATTATGAACTGTAGAATCTACCTCTGTTTGTAAACTCTTTCTTGGTAAAACCCAATTAAGCTCGTAAGTGGACCCGTCCGAAAGAGTTACTCTAGATATTTCTTGTGATCTTTTTCTATACATTTTTATTTCCGTTTTTGGCTGAATAACATAATGGTAATGTAGTGGATTGCAAATCCTTAAATGGTGGTTCGATTCCGCCTTCAGCTTGTATTAGACTATAAAAGACATGGTTCTAGAGTACTGGAGTTCACGAGGGGTAGGAAGAGACCCATCCCTGTTTACCCAGTACTCTAGGGGGGGTATAGTTCAATTGGTAGAGCGCTTGCTTTGCAAGCAAGAAGTTCCCGGTTCAAGTCCGGGTACCTCCATATTAGTTATTATAAATAGAAATACAAATGAAATCTAGAGTTTTAAAAGATAAAAAGAGACGCAAACTTGTGTCTCTTCATGAGCGCCAACGAATTCTTTACAAGTCTATTGCTCAAGATTTAGCTTTTTCCATACCAGTTCGCTGGAAGGCTACAGCTAAATTGGCAAGTCTACCCAAGGATAGTTCACGTGTTCGGGTACGTAATCGATGTATTATGACGGGTCGACCAAGAGGTGTCTATAGACAATTCCGCTTATCACGTATAGCTCTACGTGAGATGGCTTCTATGGGTTTAATGAATGGTATTTCTAAAGCTAGTTGGTAATTTAGCCACCTATACATTTAATAAATATGACAACAAATTATCCAGTGGCTGATATGTTAACAAGAATCCGTAATGGTTTGGGAGTTAATAAAAGTTCGGTCCATGTTATAAAAAGTAAGATTTGTATTCAAATCTTAGAAGTACTTGAACAAGAAGGTGTCATTAAAAACTCTTGTTTAGACCCTGACAATCTATATCAGATTCAAGTTTTTTTAACTTATCACGAAGGTCAACCTGTTATGCAAAAGCTTCGTACAGTTTCTAAACCGGGTCACAGGGTTTATACCAGTGTACGAAATTTATGGCGACTAAACCGTGGGTTAGGATTTTTTATCTTATCCACACCTAAAGGTATTCTATCTGACCGCCAAGCTTGTGAAAACAATGTAGGGGGTGAGGTTTTATGTAAAATAACGTAAGAAGCATGAATAAGTTAACCAAAAAGAAGTTTCCTTACCACAAGGTCTTAAATATTCCCCAGAACGTATTGGTTTCCCAGAAGCTCAGGCGTGCACCTCGCCCATCTAGTCAACATATACTTTTGGACAGTGGGCGGGAAGATATTGGTATGGGAACTCGATGTACATTTTTAGAGGGTCCCAAATATGACACCGTCATAGAATTGCCCGACAATGCACCTGTAAGTATTGTGTATATAAAATCTACACAAGTTTTGGAGATCCATGGAGAAAGTGAACAAGCTGTTTATGATATGAGAACTCTTGTCATAAATAGCTTAAGAGGTGTATCTCAAGGGTACCGTATTCGAATGTATCTGAGGGGAGTGGGATATCATGCATATCTTGAAGCTAACACGGTCGTTCTAAGTTTGGCCGATGAAAAGCTTTACTTTATGACCTATGATATGAACAAAGTGCATATTGAAATATTTAAATCAGGTCTTATTATGCTACGTAGTTCCACTTTGGCTCACATACAGGAGTTCGCCTCACTGTTGCGCTCTTACTGTCCTCCAGATCCTTCTTCTAAAGAAGGTATTTTTTATGAGAAAAAAACTTAATAAAAAGAATATAAAAATGGTTTCCAAGCGTAGAAGAAAGCTGAAGTTTGGGCATTCTGAAATTGTTACTATTCCCGATAACGTCACGGTTACCCAAACATTTAATCAAGGGATTAGATGTATATTTTTAAGGGGTCCCGAATTTACAATCAGGATGCTATCCAAAGACGATTCACCTGAACGTACTACGTATACAAAGTCCACAGGACGTTTGGAGATACATGCTAAAACTTTAAGATCTTTTGAAAAACTCCAAAGGGATCTTCGAAATAATTTAAGAGGTGTATCTCAAGGACATTGTATTCGAATGCATCTGAAGGGAACGGGATATCATGCATATCTTGAAGACGACAAACTAATGCTACATTTGTCTGATGGTGAGCATGTTCATGCGAGCTATGACCCGGATCAGTTGCATGTTGAAATACTCGACTCTATGATTATTATACGTGGCCCCCAGTTGTATTTTGTAGATAAATTTGCTTCAGCGCTACGTGCTTACTGTCCTGAGGATAGTAGTTCTAGGGGAGGTATCTTTTATGACTGTTTTTATGAGTGTTTGCCTGACGAATCTTCATGGGAATATTTTAGATACGGCGGGCATTAGTAAGTAGTTTAAGAAAAGTAACAGAAAAATGGTTTCAAAATATTCCAATATTCAAATTATCCATATTCCCCCCAACGTCTCGGTTAACATAACCTGGATGTCTGTAAGTGGCGCATGTAATAGATATATGCTTTTTGAGGGTCCAAAAGGTGCAATTCGTATAAAACTTTCTGACGATCCAGCTTTGCGTGTAATATATTCAAAGTCAGAAAATACTTTGATAGTACGTGGAGTAACTGAAGAACACCAAGATAGAATGATGAATAAAGGACTTATGGGTACAATAAAAAGTCACATTCTGAATATCTTAAAAGGTGTATCTCAAGGACATCGTATCCAAATGAAGCTGGTTGGAGTGGGATATCGAGGAGCTATTCACCGTAACAAATTAATTCTAAAATTGGGCCATAGTAATGACATTTCTATTGGCTATGACCATAATAGGATAAGCATTCAAACACCTAAACCCAATATTATTATTTTACGTGGTGCAGACTTGGACTTATTAACACAGTACGCTGCTGCATTACGTTCTTACCGTCCTCCAGAACCTTATAAGGGTAAAGGTGTCTTTTATAAAGATGAAGTTATTAGACGTAAGATAGGGAAAAAAAACTAAGAAAAAGCTCAGTGAAATTCACAGAAAGTGTAGAAAAACAAGGTTCGACTCTTCATCACTTAGACGAGTATTTTAAAGCCTCTATTCACTTAGGTCATAGACATTCCAGATGGAACCCTAAAATGTCTTCATTTATAGTGGGTTCTCGTAACGGATTAGATGTTATTGATTTAAATCAGACAGTAACGTGTGTAAAAAAAGCTCTAAAAGTATTTAGAACACTTTTGAATAAAAAAGGCAGTACTATTCTTTTAGTAGGTAATTGTCGTGAAAATGCTCTTTTTACAAGTGCTCTAGGTCGTAAGTATGGTATTCCTTTTGTAAACGCAAAATGGGTAGGTGGGACTTTAACTAACTGGAAAGTTTTTAGTAGAAGATTAAAAACCATTAGCAATAATCCGAAAGGAAAAAACAAAAAAATGGCTACTTACTTATCTAACATTAAAAAAACTCAAAGAAAAGCTCCAGATTTAGTGGTTTTTTTTAATGTCAAAGGAAATGAAATTGCAGTTAATGAGGCAGCTATTTCAGGTGTACCTGTAATTGGTATTGTAGATTCTGATACAGATCCGGAAAGCATTACATACCCTATACCAGGAAATGATGATTCTGTAAGAGGTCATTATCTTTATACTCAAATCTTTGAACTTGAATTAGAAGAAGCTTTGAAGAATAGACGTAAAAAGACTAAACAATATAAAAGGTATTAATTTATGAGAAAAGAACCCAGATTCAAAATATGTGCTTATTTAAGTGAAAACATTTGGAGTAGCCCTAAGTGCCTTAATTTTAAAAGACAAAAGTGGCAACGTTTACAATTACAGCCTTTAGGGGTATCTAAGCAAAGTTTCGCTAAACGTGAAGCCCATTTACAGCCTAATAGACGTTTATATGGTATGCGTCTACGTGCTAAACAACGTTTTCGTAAATATTACGGGAATATAACAGAAAAACAATTTAAAACACTTTATAAAAACTTATCCAAAAAAAATGATATGCCTGGAGTTTTGGAAAGTAGGTTGGATGTCTGTATTTACCGTATGAATTTTGTACCTACAATTTTCGCTGCACGTCAACTTATTAATCATGGTGGTATTTTAGTGAATGGTTTAAGGGTAGACTTAAAAGGTTACCTATTAAACCCCGGTGATGTCATAGAAATTAAGCGCCCTCAGTTTTTTCGTCTTTCTGATGCGTTACTGGATCGTCTAAAGATAAATACTTTTTTTTTATCTCCCCCCAAATATTTAGAGGTTGATTATAAAACATTAATAGGTATTTTTATTAGAAGGCCTTCTATGGAAGAAATTCCTTACCCAATTCCTATGAACTTTGAACTTGTCAAAGAATTTTATCGTTTTTTAAAATAAGTTTCGTATTTTTTACATTCTATCAAGTAAAATATTTGCATCGTATTAGTGATTAAAAGGGGCCAAGGATTAGAACCTTGAAAGTATGGTTTTGGAAACCATCACTCTACCAATTGAGCTATACTCCTATCTCTAAGATGGTTTTTCATTCACTTTCCTTTAAAGTAAGGACATAAATTTCAAGTATGGCTCGCGTAGCTTCTATGTTTGTACTATTGTTTACCATGGAAATTTTATTGGTAAACTTGATGTTAACGGACGTGCTAAACTATGTATGGTTTACTATTATAACATTTTATATACCATTTTCACTGGGAGTTCTCTTAGACACAGGCGTAGCACGTACTTTGTCCAAACTGGGCGTGTTACTTACCATAGTGACTATAACCATTTTTCACCTGAATTTGGTATATTACATATTTTTAGGTGTGGATATTATGACTATTTTAAAGAACACTCCTGGATTTATAAATGAGACGGGGTGTGTTGGTGACAATGAAATTGTCTTATTTGATGGTTGTTTATACTCGGAGTTCGATGCGGAGGCCTGTTCTAGTTACAAGAATGAACTCGATAATATGGACCCTGAGGAACTTGATAGTTTTTTCATACGTCAAACTTCAGAATTGGTAAACCAGACGCACAAAGGTTTAGAAACCCTTTCTAACATAGCTATTTCAGGGGACAATTTCCATCAGAAGCTTGCGAGTTCACTTTTAGTATCAAAAGTTGTAAGCCAACTATCTAATACTAAGTTGGACCATTTGGTTTCTAATACAATAGAGCAGGCCCAAAAAATAACGAAGTTTGGTGGTCGTAACAAACTAGAAATTGGCGCTTCGGTGTTCACTTTCGGCCTTCTATCGTATTCGGATATAAGCCAAATACCTCCCTTTTTAAATACACAGGGTATCAACTTTGAAATAACTAGACATTTATGCAGTCTACCGGTTTTCAACTTTAGTGATTATTACACTAGTGGGCCTGTAGGTGACTTTAATAGTGGGCCTGTAAGTGACTTTAATAGTGGACCTGTAGGTGACTTTAATAACGGAACTGCAGGTAACAGTCTGACTGTTAACACAGTTCTAGAGGAACTTTCTGTTTGTCCCTTTCCCTCTCCTATGACAGCCGGCGAACTTAACGAAGCCGTTGCACGAGGAATGGAAGATCGTGGGAACGATTAGAGGGAATTGAGTTTTTTATCTCCTTATAGCCAGCCCTCCATGGCGAATATAACTTAGTTTGTTCGTCTTTATAAGGAATTCAAGTCCCGTTCGTAGGGCACGGGTTCAAACCCCGTACGGGGCATACTTCAACTCACTTTGCATTAATGTTGACAAGATATTCCATGATAATCATCTTAAATAATTGACGTTTGACCAGATTAGTATACAAGTACTATACTGTGACCATTAGTATAAATTTCTTTAATCACGATAAAAGGTACAATGAAAGTGTTTCAAGCGTTTTCCTACAATGTGTAGTATCTCTGCTGGAGAATTATCGGCTATTTTAGAACAAAGGATTGAGAGCTACGGTAAAGATACTTCGGTTTCTGTAGATGAAATTGGTGAAGTACTTTCAATTGGTGACGGGATTGCACGTGTGTATGGCTTAAACAAATGTCAAGCAGGTGAAATGGTCGAATTCGACTGTGGGATTAAAGGTATGGCATTAAACCTTGATACAGATAATGTTGGTGTGGTAATTTTTGGTGACGACCGTGCAATTTTTGAAGGCTCTACAGTAAAAAGAACTGCTAATATCGTGGATATTGGTGTAGGTCCTGAATTGATGGGGCGTGTAGTTGATGGGTTAGGCGAAGCTATTGACGGTAAAGGCCCGATTAAAGCTAGCGTGCGTACCCGTGTTGAACTAAAAGCGCCGGGTATTATGCCTCGTAATTCAGTCCACGAACCGATGCTTACCGGATTAAAAGCTGTAGATGCTTTAGTACCAGTAGGACGCGGTCAACGTGAACTAATTATTGGTGACAGACAAACCGGTAAAACTTCTATTGCTTTAGATTGTTTAATTAATCAATCAGCTTCTCATCAAGCTGATTTAGGTGTATCTGAAAAATTATATTGTATCTATGTAGCTGTAGGTCAAAAACGTTCAACTGTAGCACAATTTGCAAGAACTCTAGAAGAAAACAATGCTCTATTTTATACTTGTGTGGTAGCGGCTACTGCGTCAGATAGTGCACCATTACAATTCTTAGCTCCATACTCTGGGTGCGCTATTGGTGAGTACTTCCGTGATAACGGAATGCACGCAGTAATTTTCTATGATGATCTATCTAAACAAGCTGTAGCTTACCGTCAGATGTCTTTACTTTTACGTCGTCCTCCGGGCCGTGAAGCTTATCCTGGTGATGTTTTCTATTTACACTCTAGACTATTAGAAAGAGCAGCTAAACTTAACATAGATTACCAAGGTGGTTCTTTAACTGCTTTACCCGTAATTGAAACTCAAGCAGGTGATTTATCTGCTTATATCCCAACTAACGTAATTTCTATTACGGACGGTCAAATTATGCTTGACGCGACCCTTTTCAACAAAGGTCAGCGTCCCGCAATTGACGTGGGTCTTTCTGTATCTCGTGTAGGTTCAGCAGCCCAAGATAAAGCTATGAAACAAGTTTCAGGTTCTATGAAATTAGAACTGGCTCAATTCCGTGAAGTAGAAGCTTTTTCTCAGTTCGGTTCAGATTTAGATGCTGCCACTCAACAACAATTAAGCCGTGGTGTTCGCCTAACTGAAATGTTAAAACAAGATGTTAATGCTACATTACTTATGGAAGAACAATGTGTAGTACTATTTGCAGGAGTAAAAGGGTACTTAGATAGAATTGATGTTGCTTCTATTCGTGCATTTGAAACAGCTTGGTTAGCTCATATTAAGGGTTCCCACGCAGCTATTATTACATCTATTAACTCTGACAGAGCTATTTCAGATACAACAGATGCTAGATTACACGAACTGTGTGATGCTTTCAGTGCTAACTTTTCAGGGTAGTTTTCACAAGAAATATTAGCTTAACTAGATAAGTACCACTCTACAAATCGAGAGGTTGGAAGGTTCGGTCCCTTCCTGGTATATATAGTATCGGCATTGGTATAAAATACATTCAACAAGCTTTATCTAAAGATAAAGGTCTAAAGTAGTATGTTTATCTTTAGAACAACGGTTGTATTGTAGTAAATAAAAAACTATCCTAAAACATGTACCGAGTAACTCTATTTATTCCTAAAACTTTCACTGTAAATGAAGGTTGGGAAAACGATTTTAGAACAACGATTGTATTGTAGTAAATAAAAAACTATCCTAAAACATGTACCGAGTAACTCTATTTATTCCTAAAACTTTCGCTGTAAGTGAAGGTTGGGAATCAACTGAAGACGCCCACTTCAAAACCGTAAGCTTTACAAGAACGTTTCTTGGAACTTCGAGAGAATATCCTTTTTGGCCTATTAAACTTTTAGGTCAGTAATAGAATTAACTTTTATGTCTTTCAGAACCTTTAAAAAATTATTTAATCAATTATGTCAACAACAACCAAAGTATTTCAAGAAACCATTAGTGTTTCGAAAAGTTTCGATGTCAGTGAAGGTTGGGAAGCCACTGAGGACGCCAACTTTAAAACCGTGACCTTTACAGGGTCCAAGTTTAACAAGTTTAAATTCACGGCCAAAGTTGACGAAAATTCAACGGAACGTTTGATCTACTCATCTAAGGATAGAACTTTAGTCCTAGAATGTGAGGAAGAAGAACGTTTCTTAGAACTTCGAGAGAATATACTTTTTGCTCTATTAAACTTTTAGGAATTAACTTTTATGTCTTTCAGAACCTTTAAAAAATTATTTAATCAATTATGTCAACAACAACCCTTAAAGTGGTTCAAAGACACCCCTACCATCTTGTAGACCCAAGCCCATGGCCATTATTTGCGTCAATAGGTGCACTTTCGATGACTTTTGGTGGTGTTATGTGGTTCCATTCATATTCAGGAGGAGGTTTCTTTCTTCTTAGCGGTATGTTATTCGTGTTCTTCTGTATGTATACTTGGTGGCGAGATATTGTTCGTGAAGCTACTTTTGAAGGTCAACATACTGAAATGGTTCAGTTAGGTATGCGTCAAGGTATGATTCTTTTCATTACCTCTGAAATTATGTTCTTCTTCGCGTTCTTTTGGGCTTTCTTCCATGCAGCTTCTTCACCGGTCTTAGAGTTAGGTTATATGTGGCCTCCTTTAGGTATTGAAACTTTCAGTGCCTGGGAAGTTCCGTTACTGAACACAGTAATTTTACTAAGTTCAGGTGCTACTTGTACTTGGGCACACCACGCTATGGTAGCAGGTGACCGTAGATCTGCTATGTTAGGTCTTATTTTTACACTTCTTTTAGCTATCTTATTTACAGGTTTCCAAGTTTATGAGTATAAACATGCAAGCTTTACTATGGCAGATGGTATCTATGGTTCTACTTTTTATATGGCAACTGGATTTCATGGCTTCCACGTACAAATTGGTACTATTTTTTTAGCTGTTTGTTTAGTTAGACTATATCACCACCACTTTACTCGTGAAGCACACTTTGGGTTCGAAGCCGCAGCTTGGTATTGGCACTTTGTCGATGTTGTTTGGTTATTTTTGTTTGTTTCAGTGTACTGGTGGGGTGGTGTTTAATAAAAAATCAAAAGGAAAAATGCTAATAACCATTACACTTGGTTCAGTTGAAAATTATCGTTGCTTAGACCTCGATACGTACGTTAAGAAGATTTTAAAAAAATCAAAAGAACTCTGTATTCTGCACGTTGACGGTCCAGTCAATACTCATGATGGGACGCGAATACGTTTTAAATCCCGTAAGATCGAGGTCATTAGACTCTTTAAAACTTTTATGG